>Ga0180007_10006315_pt1 | contig 11624 bp, 18 predicted proteins | sample MM_PC_MetaG_FD_121122 | JGI IMG/M metagenome (GOLD analysis project Ga0180007, IMG submission 121122) | Groundwater microbial communities from the Aspo Hard Rock Laboratory (HRL) deep subsurface site, Sweden - MM_PC_MetaG | ecosystem: Environmental > Aquatic > Deep subsurface > Groundwater...
CCTCTGCGTGAACATCGTGAAGAACTTATGCATTTTGCTCAAGCCGATACTGCCCAAGAGGACGGAAGAGCTTGAGAGACAGCTCAACCTGAAGGACTTGAAATGGACTGATTTAGGTTTTGACCTGGGAGAGCACCAGATAGGGAAACCTAAGGCACTGGTGGAGAAGATACCTGAGACCAAGCTGTTCGAGATCGGATCAGGGTTCAGCAAGCTCAACATCAAGGTAGGGAAGGTCTTAAGCGTTGAAGACCATCCGGATGCGGAGAAGCTGTATGTATTGAAGGTCGATCTCGGTGGTGAAGAGAGGCAGCTGGTCGCTGGATTGAAGGGATATCTTAGCAAGGAGGAAATCGAGGGCAAGCACATCTGCGTCGTCACGAATCTCGAGCACGCCAAACTCAGGGGTGTGGAGAGCCAGGGCATGCTGCTGGCAGGCGAGAAAGGAGACAAGGTACAGATATTGACTGCAAATGAGAGCCAGCCTGGGGATCAGGTCTTCATCGACGGCGTGAAGCCGAAAGACGAGAAAATCCAGTTCAAGCAGTTCCAGCAGATCAAGATGACAATAAAGGGAGGCAAGGCCTTCTACGAGGATTCGGTACTGAAGACGGAGAAGGAAGAGGTAGCCTGTGACATAGAGGACGGAGCCAAGGTGAGCTGATGCAAGAGATCCCAAAGGAAAAGCTCGACAAGTATTTCGCTGTTGCAGAGCAGGCGCTGTCTGTCGTAAAGATAGTCGATGACGGCAAGATAGACTGGAAGAAGGCTGCAGAGGAGTTCCTGGACACGGCCCAACGTTATGTAAAGGATGCCTATCATTTCCGTGAGAAGGGCGACTGGGTGACAGCCTTTGCTGCCCTCAATTATGCCCACGGCTGGCTGGATGCCGGCGCAAGGCTAGGACTGTTCGATGTCGGACATGACTCTAACCTTTTCTCTGTCGACTAAACATCAGCTTTATGATGAAATCCCATTCAGGGCAGTCCGTCCCTGTGTAGAACCTGACGAGCTCATCCTCAGTCAGCATGACCGACTCATAACCAAGATCAAATCCTTCGTACTCAGTCTTAGGGAGCAGAGCGACAATATCATTCTCTTCCACGCCTGATTTATGCTTCGTCAGCTCTTTTTGAGGTATGAAGAAAGACGTCTCTCCAAGCGCAGTGCCTAGCCTGAACTGGAAAAAAATGCCTTCCGCTGGCTTCATCACTACCTCAGCCAGGCCGATGTAGGCGAAATCCGCATGGTCTGGGAATTCAAATCGCGTGTCAGGTATATGGTACAGCTCGTAGTGACGGTTAGGGGTCCTGACTAAGGAATTGTATATGTTCACGAATTTCTCCTTAGGAATGGCGTATATGCCCTTGCGTGCCTTCATGGGCGGGGCTCTCATACTTTTCCCTCCATCGCGGCCTGGATGCGTGTCCTGCGGATCTCTTTGACCAAACCAAGGTCCTCGAATCCCTCAAAGATCGGACGGCCCTCATGAAGATGCCTTTCACGCAGGAGCCGCCTGACTCGATTATAGGAATTCAGACCATAAGCACCTCCCACCCAATGGAGATTCTTCTGCTCCACTCCTGATTCAGGCACAAAATATACCACCTCTCCAGGCATGGGCATGCCGTCCTTAAGGTCCTCCTGCGCGACATAATATCTGGGCGGTCTGCCTCCAGAGAGATTGAACAGTACGCCGGCCGGATCGTGTACCGGTATGGAACTGCCGACTATGCCCAACACAGGACATCCCTGGACCGTCTTGAACTTTTCCCCTGTACAGCTACTGTACAGCAGACTGAAGAATTCTGGTTCACCCTTGATGACCTCTCCCCAGCCAGGCTCCATTAGGGCCTTGATGACCCTATGCCTGGGCTCCAGCGCAAACAATCCGTAAAAGATCTCCTGTTGTTGCTTGTCTAGGAAATCCCTGCAGGCAGAGAATTGATGAGCGGTCAAGAAGTCCATCTCGTGATAGATATGGTTCCTCGGGCCATACTGGGTCATGTGGTGGCCAGCAACCCCTTCCAGGCTAGGCAGGAGCAATAGGGGTGTGCCTTCCTCGATGAAGAAACCGTTGTTCCAATACGCGTTCACCAGAGATTGCCCTTCCATGAGAAAATGCTTATCCTTGAAATCCCCCTCTGACATGAGGCTTATCAGCACCGCCTGCCTTTCGTAAAGGATCTCCACTCTGTCAACGACCCCCATGTATGCGTATGCGGGTGTGTCCTCGACCTTCAGTTCCTTCCCCCAATCACCAGCCATCGCCCTGAATCTGTCTGCAGGAATTGCGTGCACCAGCCGGTCTATGGACGGGGCTCTCATGTCCTAACCCTCTGCGGCTTGGGCCTGTTGTGCCTGAGGGAACCAAAATACAACATTGCACGGTCATCTAGGTAAAGGAAATGCTTTTCGATGTCACGTTCCCTTATCAAACTCAACACATAAGCATCATGCTGTGCGCCCTTATCCTGCATCTTACGCAATATGCTCGGATTATTCTCAGGCAAGAACATAACTATCTCATCCTTATCCAATTCAATTACTGGGACATAATACCAGCGGTCTTCCTCAGGCCTGCTGTCCCACAGCCGGACGAGTTGATAATCCTCTTTGAAAGTCCAGAGGCTGTCCTTGACAACACCCATCAAGGCACGAGGATCCTGGTTGCGAGAGAAACTCGGCGGCCTTTCGGGCAGTTCCTTCTTGCCTGATACCACAGCATTGAGATAGACGAATGTCCTGTGCTCAATAGGGTATACTTGAAGGGCATTCTTGAGCATGTATGAACTCAGCATCTTCAAGCGCTCAAGATTCTGTACCATGTTGCCGCTCATGCGATTGCGGTTGTGCCTCATCTCGGATTCAGTCAATACCGCAGCCTTATGGCAATCGACCGCGCTGTTCATGGAATCGATAATTCCGACCAGATAATCCTCAAGATCGGGCAGGACTGCGATGACATCACCTACCTCGACGGGGCATTCAGTATCTTTTGAGGCCAAATACGCATGATCGACCTGGAATCGCTTATGCCCGAAGGGCGCACCTGAATACAGGCGGACGAGGATGCCTCCCTTCTCGTCGAAATCGATATCCGACACCACACCCATATACACACTGTCAACTGGGTTTTTCAGGTGTTTCGGATGCGGGCTATGAATCCGCCTAGGGCTATGCCAATGGACATGATTGAACAGGTCAAGGACCTCTGTACGCGGAACCTCATGCACATAGTTAGCCAATGACAGGTCCGGGGCTCTCATTTCCAACCCCGCACTTCTACCATTTCTTTGTTGTGTAACAGCATGTCAAAATATTTTTTTTTAGAAGAATCCATCAATCCAGAATTTTTAATCAGTTCATCCTCCCGCAGGACTGAAGCTTCCCGATACTTGTATATGGTAGTTAACATACCGGAATAACCATAACCTGTCTTCATCGCTTTCTCCGGCCACAAGAACAGGACCCGCTTAGGCTCCATCCTTGTCAATCTATCATCGAGCCTATGCTGATAATAAGAATCATGAGGAACGAATAACGGGGATTCACTAAGATCTCCGGCATCATACAAGGATACTTGAAACCCCAGCTGAAGTGGAAAGTGGCTCAACAAATCTACGATACCCATGTAGGCCGTGTCAGATCCATGCTCAAGTTCATACTCCCTTAATCTTGCTTCAGGTCTTATCTTATTGTACAGCTGGATGAATTCATCAGCTGGAATGACCCCTGAATACCTCGCTAAGTCTAATGAGGGCGCTCTCATCGTCTATCACTTGTCTTCGGAAGCACCCCTAACGCCTGGAAGCGCCTCTTCTGGAGCTCCCTGAACGCCTCCTGAGTACGCCTGTCCAAGCCTTTAGGCTTCCTTTCGAGCTCATGCTCACGCGCCAACCTGAGTACCGGGATTATGTTTTTGTCCATCTCAAACCCACTCCAAGAAAAGAACTCACGCTTGTCAGCGACCTGGTGCGGTAGGAAGTAGACGATCTCATTCCTTACCGAAGAAAATCTCTTATTGTGCCTCTTCTCTTCTGATTCCGGAACGAAATAATAGAGATCGGGGCATGCTCCTTGGAGGTGGAACATGACACCTTTAGGCTTCTTACAACGCCTCACGTCATCCAGCATGCCGATGAACGAGTGGGGGTGGGAATCCTTAAGCTCCCTGTCACGGCCGACCCGATCCTTGATGTATCCTGGAGGGCTCAATCCGGACATCAAAGCCCGGTAGTATCTGACGAACGATTCCTTTTGTCTCGAGAAGAACATGGCTGTAGGCTGCTGCTCAAGCTTCAGCTGCAGGCCCTTGAGCCGCCAATAATGCTTCTCCAACCGCTTATCGACACACGGCATCATCCAGGTGATATCCCTCTCCTTTATGAGGGCTGCGTAATGGAAGTATGCTCCATTTAGATTGCCCCAGCAATCGAAATTTGCGGTCCTTGATGTCATCCCAGGGAGGACCATCACTATCTCACCCTGCTTGATGACATCTAAATCTTGGACTTTTCTATGCGTGGGAACGCCGACAAATAAACGCGTCCCATGAAGGTATCCCTCCCCGAATAGCCTTACCAAGAATCCGCTGGGACCAATGGAATAATCCACAGCCTCCACCATGCCCATATACCCTACATCAGTGTGATCAAGGAAGGCCTTCAGGTCTGGACCGTCAGCCTTCCGATACCGTTCGTATGCCAGCTTAAAAAGCCTCTCGAACTCCTGCCAGGGCATGGCATGGTAATACCTCGACTGGCCTATCGGCGGGGCCCTCACGGGTTAGCCTCCATCCGCTTCCTTCTCTCTTCTAAGTGGTGGAAGTGGTCCTGCGCCGCCTGCTCCAGCTTGCTGAAGTTCTTCCTGAGCTCGTGCTCGCGGAGCATAACAGATTGATGGTAGAATAAGCGCTCGGTCGTCCCTTTGACACCAAGATTTCCATAACCATCGGAAATATCGCTCTCAGGCAGCAGGAGGATGATTTCACCGGCCCCGAGCTTGGGTACTGTCGATGCAAGGTGCCATTGCATCTCTTCCTGGCTGAAGTAAAAGTTGATCATGCTGAAATCAGTCGGGGCACAGAACCTGATGAAACAACCGTCTGGCCATCCCATAGGAGTGAAGCACTCCTCAGCCCATTCGACTTCCCCGAGATACGCTACGTCTGTCGAGTTCCCGAACAGATCGTGCCTGCGGTGTCGATCCATGAATTCAGGTTGGCCGTGTTTCTTCCTGTAATCATCCGCAAACAATGAGTATAATTCCATGAAATCCGCTTTACTGACGGCATGCACATATCTCCTCATAGTGATGTTCGGGGCCCTCATCGGACAGCCTCTAGGCCTCGGCGCGTCCTGACAAGGTGCCGGAAATGCTCCTGCGCCAGCCTCTCAAGCCTGTCCAGCTTGAACTCAAGCTGGTATTCCCTGAGCATTGCGACAGAAGGCACTTCTTTCCCCCCATATTCAATCTGATTCTTTCTATCCGGCAGCAACGCGACAATCTCGCCTGGTCCAGGCCAGTGCTCGTCATAATCCCTGAAATGGTGCAGGTTCTCCTTGCTATCAAGATATAATCCTTCATCGTGACCCTCAAGATGGTAGACACTCCCCCTTGACAAGCCATAAGATGAACTGATGACACCCAGATATGCGTAGTCCATGAATTCCTTGAAATAACCTGGTGGTCGCTCGACGAATGGGATTTCCATGCCAGATGGCCCAAGATGTACCGGCCCGTTATAGACCCTGCGATACACCTTTACGAACTGCCTCTTAGGAATGAGATAGATGCTGTTCCGCTGATGCAATGTCTGCGGCCTCATTCTGCCTCGAAGTGCGGTATGATGTTGAAGGCCCTGTATCTCCTCTCCTGCAGGCTCTTGAAAAGCATCCAGGTCGTCTGCTCAAGGGCATGCGCTTCCTTCTCCACCTCGCCTTCCCTCAGCAGACGCCTCATCTTCCTGAAAGTTGGGTAGATTACCTCACCGGTGTCAAGCGTGAATTTCCTGACCTTTGGATCATCAAAGCTGTTCCCACCATTATACTGAGACTCTGGAAGGAAGAAGGCTATCTCATGCCGGAATAGGTTTCGTTCCCCCTCAAAAAGATGGCGGCCGGACTCTTGCCATCCCAGGAAAAAATGGTTATGCATATACCTGTTGATCAATGTCAAGAGCTGCCCTTTCGGCCTGTTAGTGATATTGACCTCATCAACAAAACCCATGTATGCCTTGTCCGTAGCCCCACGAACCATCAAAGTGTTGTTCATCAGGTGCTCATCCACCTTGACTTTGGCCAACCCGGCTGTCATGGCATGCCTGTAGAACTTCAGATATTCGTCCGTATGGACCACGTACACCATGCTCTTCACTTCTGGCTCCGGCCTTGTCACCCTGGATCCCTCCAGCCTGTGGAATCGTTCCTGCACATAGTTCCCAAGAAGGTCCCAAAGTGACCTCAGATAATCCTCTCGGATTATCGCCGCATGCCTGTAATGCCTGCCCTGACTCCTGCCCCACACATTGAACCTGCCTTCCATCTCTCCATCAGCCGGAAGCACCATGAGGATCTCTGCAGGCCTGATAGTATCATCTGCCGGGAGTCCCCTGGAGCTGGGATGGTTGATGAACAGTGTCCTTTTGCTCAATATGCCCTGGTCAGCCAAGGTGACCAAGAAGCCCTGAGGATCCGAGGAATATTCCAGATGATAGACCATCCCGAGGTAGGCCATGTCCATGGGGCTCTCCAAAGCCCTCTTGTCTGACTCGAAGACCTCACGCCTGAAATGCCACCTATCATTGTACAATGCATCGAACTCTTCCCGAGGAACCGCATGCAGGATCCTCGCCAGGGACAGCTGCGGGGCCCTCATCTCATCGCCTCCAGCCTGTGGAAGTGCTCCCTTGCCGCCTCGCTCATATCTTCCAAGTACCGCCTCATCTCGTATTCCCTGATGATTTTAACTTTTCTGCAATCCACCGGAGACATGCCATGCTTGGCCATCTTATTCTCTGGCATCACAAGCACGACCTCACCCTCAAAGGCATTGTAGGGATCGAATCCCTTGGAGATTCCTCTGGTGTCGAAGTGCCCCCAGGCCTCTCCCCGGGTGATGAGCAGATGGTCATCCAATCCATCCAAGCGGATGAGCTCCCCGCCGGGATCGCCCGTGAATTCGTAGACAATCTGCCTCTCTGCAATCCTTCCGAGATGCGCATAATCGGCATGTTTACTCCAACGAGATTCACCCCATTTTTTCATGGCATTCGGAATCAACCAGTCAGGCGGGAAGTAAAAGACGCCTATGATATCATGAAGGGCAATAAATTCTTCTTTAGGCATATTGTACAGCCGGATGCGCTGGGTCAGGGTCTGCGGCCTCATCTTCCGCCCTCCAACATACGTGCGATGTGCGCCCTCGTATCACTGCTTATTTCAGAGACAATCCTAGAAAGCTGGTGCTGCCTTATGAGTGAAACAGAATGGCAATGCACATATCGAGTTTCTTTTCTTATGTAGTCGTTCTCCTTGACCTGGAAGGTGTCTTGTCTCGACAGCATCAACAATAGCTCGCCCGGATACGGCCCCCTCTTCCTGAAATCATTACACCTGGAATTATCATGCCACCTCTTCCAACCATAATCCCAATAGAATACCTCATCCAAACCTTTCATATACATCACTGCACCATGAGGATCGACCATCCTTCCAGTTTCCGTTCGATTGACATGATCAATCAAGGCCAAATATGCGTATTCCATAGAATCAGCGAAGGATTCTGGGGAAAGTACATACATACCAGAGGGGGACTCAGATTCCCTCCTGAATGAGGTGGCTTGGCAGTAAAGGTCGACGTACTCCTCTTTCGGCACGAGGTGTATCCTTCTCCTCTCTGACAGCGTCTGCGGCCTCATCTCATCGCCTCCAGCCGCTGGATATGCTCCAACATCTGATCAGGCAGCATCCTGCCATGCGCCCTCAGCTCATGCCCACGGAGGATGTATGCTCTGAGGGGGAGCGCCCATCTCATAAAAGCCTCTGCCATGGTTCCATCTTCATCTTCTTCCTCCTCTTCCAGCTCTTTCAGGAGCTTCGCGTCCTCATCAAGAAAGTAGGTGAGTTGTTCCTTGGCCTCTTCAGGCATGACCACCATGACCTCGCCGACATAAGGCATAAGCTTGCGCTCATCCTTGAATACCTTATCCTTGTGTTCTTTGAGCTCCTTCTTAGGAATGAAATACTCTTCTTCGAGGCTTTCGAGAGTGATTACTACGCCCTCAGGATTCTTCTTGACTGCCGTGTCAATCATGTCCCTTGATTCACGCGATCCCGTCACCCTGGCCACATAGGCGTACCGCTGAAGCCAGTCATGTTCCGCAGATGGTGCAGCCAACATTATCATTGACGATTTCCTGTCATAGCCCATCATGCCGTTGTACAGGGTGATGAAATACCCCTGCGAGATGGGATATATCAAGCTCCGCTGGGTCAGGTTGTGCGGTCTCATCTGCGACCTCCCTCTAATCCCAGAATGTGCCTCTTGGCCGGCCTGTCGAAATGCTCTACCCTTGTGGCAAGGTCATGCTGCCTTAACAAAGATACACCATGGCAACGCAGGCCGTTGACGTGATGCCTCTTTCCCTCAGGCTCACATGACTCCAGGAGGTACTGTTTCATATGATACGGCAGCATGAGGACTATCTCCCCTTCAAAAGGAACAAACCTCCTCGAGTCCTTGTATCTCTTGTCCTGATGCGGCGAAAAATGAAATTGATCCCAATAGAAGCCCTCTTCAAGGCCGTTCAGATAGATTATCACCCCATCAGGGTCTGAGACGTCCCGGGTCTGAATCCCATTGACCCTTTCTATGAGGCCGAGGTATGCGTATTCGAAAGAATGCTCGAAATAATCAGCAGGCAGCCTGAAGTCCCACCATTTCGGGTCCTTCAGTCCACGGACCTCAAGGTAATGTTCGGTGAACTCCTCTTTGGGCACGTGGTAGATATGCCTACGGTCTGTCAGGGTGGGAGGCCTCATCCGCGACCACCCAGCAAACCCAATATGTGATGCTTGATCGGCCTATCGAAATGCCCGATCCTGCCTTCAAGCTTGTGCTGCCTCAGCAGGGTTGCGCGATGGCAGAGCTGGGTCCTGAAATAAGACGTCACCGAATCGCATATTTCATAGCGGGTTTCTCGCTTTTCATGCGGAAGCAACAGTAGTATCTCACCCTCAGAAGGCATCTTCCTCCTCTTGTCAGAGTAGCTATTGTCCTCCTGCTCATGAAAATAGCCCTCATCCCAAAAAAAACCCTCATCGAGACCGTCAAGATAAACGATAACACCATCAATCGTTTTAGAATATTTAGGGGAATGTGGTGATTCATTCACATGTCTCACTCTGCCTAGGTAAGCATATTCCAGATGATGCTTGAAATCATCAGGGGTCGACCTCCAAGACATATACCACGGATTCTTGAGCCCGAGAGCCTCAAGGTAGTGGTCGACGAACTCCTCCTTGGGCATGTGGTAGATACGGGCCCTGTCTGTCAGGGTGGGAGGCCTCATCCCCTCACCCCGGTCAGATGATCAAAGAATGCCCTTGTCTGCTCCTGGAACATCTGCAGGTTGTCGCTGATCTCATGCTGCCTCAGGATGTGCACGTAGTCACAGGTGATCTCTTCCCCGAATGCAGGGTGGACTATGATCTTGTACTCCAGAGGAAGCAGAGCTATGCATTCGTCCTTGACTGGATACTTAGTACGGCCATCTGAAGGGCTTTCCACCTCATCATGGATGTAAAATGGATCCTCAAGCCCATCCAGCCTGAACGGCCGTTGGATATCGCACGTGTCCGGGGTAAAGTACAGGACCCTGCCCATGTATGCATATTCTGGACAACCCGACCATGCTGCCTTGTGCCAAGGCTCCTGGCTGTTGTCGCGGCCTAAAATATGTTCCCAGGCATGCACGAACTCCATCTTGGGTATCAGATGGATGTTCACCCTCTGGGTCAGGTTGAAGGGTCTCATAGCGCATCCCTCCTTGCCATCAAACGATAAAAGCAGAGCTGCGCCTTGTCATCGAGCATATCCAGGTGGGCAGCAATCTCCCTCTCCTTCAGCCAGGATGCCATCGAATTACGCCCTGTTGAACTGTCGTCCATCACATTGGTGTAAGTTTCAATAAGACCTTCATGCGGTAGCAATAACGCAATATCACCGACTTCGGGGAATAAATTTTCATTTTGATTATGATGCCTGTCAGCCTCAAAAGAGTAGAGATGGAAGGAATGGCTGTTGAAACCCTCAAGATACAAATATATTCCATTCGTATATGCATATTCAGTAGCTGCAATCACACCCAAGTATGCGTATTCCTGGTGCTTTCCGAGCGGGGATGTCCCAAATACGTGCCTCGATATGCTCGGCAACGGCATCCTATCCTCTAAGGATCTTTTGTACAGCTGGACGAAATCCTCCTTCGGCACAAGATGCACCATGGCAGCCTCTGAAAGCGTCTGCGGCCTCATCTCCGCACCCCATTGAGGAATTGCCAATGCTTGCAGATTCCCTCGTCGAGTTCTACACGCTTGAGCTCGTATTCCCTAAGAAGGGCCACCTTGGTGAAATCATTGTAGCTGCCAGCCCCGTATTCCCGCGGTATGATGACCTCCTTTGACGGCAGGACAAGCACGATCTCCATGTTGCGTATCCAGTCCTTGTAGAAAAAACCTGATATGTCCTTCGGTGTCTGGTGGGCCTTCAGCTCTTCCTTAGGCTGGAAGTGCCTGGGAGCCGATCCGGGGTAGAAATCATATGCATGGAAAGCGTTGCCGCCGGTACGAGGACATTCCTCCGCCATATAGGTGAGCATGAGATAGGCATATTCAGCATACCCCATGTTGCCGAAGGCATCGCCCATCAGGCCTAATGCCGGCTCCATGTCCCATATGTCATCCATAACCTCTCGGTAGAGCTTACCAAAGGTGTATCTCGGCACCAGGTGCAGCCACTTCCGCTCCGTGAGTGTCAAGGGTCTCATATCCCTCTCCTCCGCCGCAGCTTCTCGAAATGCTGGGTCGCCGCCTTGTGATAGTGATAAAGTGATTGCCTGAGGTTCCCTTCGCTCAAGACCAGCGCCCAGTGGTATATGGGGCAATCAATCCGGTTTTCTTCATGTATGATCTCAATATGCTGTATTAGATCTGGCAGGAGGATGACAATCTGGCCCTTACGGTAGAACCAGCCTTCCTTGTTCGCAGCGTAGAACTCACGCGTCGAAAATATCCCTCCGGGGTCCAATCTGATTATGTCAGATCTCTTCAGCTTTATGGCTTTCATCACCCTATCAATCATCCCGATATAAGCCCATTCGAATGGGTCGAAACCTTCCGGGATGCCATCTTCCTCACCAGGATAGAAGCCCCTGTAAGCTCTCATGAAATCCTCCCTTGGCACTGCATGCATATACCTTTCCAGACCCAATTGCGGGGCTCTCATCGTCCGCCCCTCACCTCTTCGAGCTGCATGAAATGACGTTGAGTCATCATGTCAAGCTTTCTCCAATTGGCTCTCAGCTCAGCTTCTGTGAGGGTGTAAGCCTCATGATATCTAAG
>Ga0180007_10006316_pt1 | contig 11622 bp, 11 predicted proteins | sample MM_PC_MetaG_FD_121122 | JGI IMG/M metagenome (GOLD analysis project Ga0180007, IMG submission 121122) | Groundwater microbial communities from the Aspo Hard Rock Laboratory (HRL) deep subsurface site, Sweden - MM_PC_MetaG | ecosystem: Environmental > Aquatic > Deep subsurface > Groundwater...
AGCACAATGGTCCGCTGTCAAAGAACATGAACATTGGAAGAAAGAGAGTGAGTCGAACATGTCAAGATTAAAAGGGCAAGCGCTGATTGAAGCGATCACCAGTTCTTACATCAAGGAAGTTCCTGTATTTAGTCCTGGAGATACCGTCAAGGTATATGTTAAGATTAAAGAAGGAAACCGTGAACGTTTACAGTTATTTGAAGGTCTAGTCATTAAAAGACAAGGCGGAGGCATTTCTGAAACATTTACAGTCCGTAAGGTATCTTATGGTATCGGTGTAGAACGTACATTCCCAGTGCATTCACCATCAATTGATCATATTGATGTTGCACGCAGAGGTAAGGTAAGACGCGCGAAGTTGAATTACATTCGCACATTGTCAGCAAAAGCATCAAGAATCAGAGAAAAACGATAAGTTTGGTAAAGAGGCGATTGCCTCTTTATTTTTTTTGTAAGCGAATGAAAATATTTTCATCTTTTACTTGAAAGCCTTTACAACTTAATGATATAATATCTTCATAAGAAATAGATTTAGAGGTGATTTAAATGAGTAATGCAACAATTTATGACGTAGCTGGAGCAGCTGGTGTATCACTAGCCACAGTTTCTCGCGTTCTCAACAATCCAGAAAAGGTTAAAGAAGAAACAAGACAACGCGTTTTAAAAGTCATTAAAGAGCTTGGTTATCGTCCTAATGTTATTGCAAGAGGACTTGCAAGCAGAAAAACAACAACCGTAGGTGTTGTTATATCAGATATCACACGTGCTTCTGTAGCAGAAATGTTAGGCGGAATTAGTGATATTGCACAAAATTACAAATATTCAATTAAACTTTTCTCCATTCGTGAAGATATGGATATTATTGATACACTACATGATATCGTTGCTGAACAAGTCGATGGCGTACTTTATTTGAATGATGAGTTATCAGAAAATTTAGTCGATGACATTAAAAAAATGTTTAATAGCAATGGTATTCCATTTGTTTTTGCAAATGTTGTTTCAGATGATCCTGAAGTGCCTACAGTCTCAATTGACTATGAAAAAGCTGGTTATGAGATAACAAATCTCATGATAGCTGAACAAAGAAAAAATATTTACTTGCTCAGTACTGCAAGAAGATATTCAGTCAATGACAAAAAAGAATCTGGATATACAAGAGCAATGGAAGCAGCTGGACTAGAACCAAAGATTTTTAGAACATCAGGAGATACAAATATCAATCGTCAACATTTTTCCACATTCTTTAGTGATAAAAAGGTTGATGGGGCCATTGGTGTTAGAGATTCAATTGCTGTTTCATTTATGAATATAGCAAGAGATAACGGAAGAGATGTGCCAAAAGATTTATCAGTTGCTGGATTCCAAAATACAAAATATGCAGTATTATCTAGACCTACTTTAACATCTATCGATATTCCAGTCTATGATATTGGTGCTGTTTCAATGAGACTTTTGACCAAATTAATGAACCAAAAAGATGTTGACAATATTCGCATCATTTTACCTCATTATATAGTCAAGAGACAATCAACCAACTAAATCGATCGAAGATATAATAACAGTAGAGGCTTGTATACCTAAACAAGAGACTTCATGATGGTGTGACATGAGGAGAAAACAAAGCTCGAAATACACTTATGGAGATCGCTGTAATTTGAGTGCTTGAGAGAACTCTAGAACTAAGGTGGTACCGCGGATTATTTCGTCCTTAGAGTTTCTAAGGGCGATTTTTATTTAAAATTCAGGAGGATAAGATGAAGTTATATGATGAATTACTATGGCGTGGATTAGTCAAAGATGTCAGCAATGAAGATAAGGCACGTCATTTGCTTAATGATGAAAAAATTAAATTTTATTGTGGATTTGACCCAACAGGTGAATCTTTAACTGTTGGTCATTTAGTGCAAATAGTCAGAATGATGCTTCTAGAGAAATATGGGCATACACCAATTGTTTTAATTGGTGGAGCAACAGGGCTCATCGGCGATCCTAGACAAACGAGTGAAAGAAAATTATTGACGCTTGAGGAATCACTTCAAAATGCTGAAAAGATTAAACTCCAATTGAGTCAATTCATTAATCCAGAAACAGCGATATTTGTTAATAATTATGACTGGATTGGAAAAATAGATATGATTTCGTATCTTAGAGATTATGGAAAACATTTTTCAATCAATTATATGATAGCAAAAGACACAGTTCAAAAACGTATGGAAATTGGAATATCTTATACAGAATTTTCTTATATGTTAATTCAAGCAATTGATTTCTTGCATTTATACCGTACCCATGAATGCAAATTACAATTTGGTGGATCTGATCAATGGGGCAATATCACGACAGGTCTTGAACTCATCAGAAAGATAGAAGGCGATCAGAATCAAGCAGTTGGAATGAGCTCACCCCTCTTGCTCAAAGCTGATGGCTCAAAATTTGGGAAGAGTGAATCCGGAGCATTATGGTTAGACGCTAATTTATCAAGTCCATATGAAGTATATCAGTATTTTCTTAATGCGAGTGATGCTGATGTAGAAAATTACCTCAAGTCATTAACCTTACTATCAAAAGAAGAAATTGAATCTTTAATTAATAAATCAATTAAAGAACCAGAGTTAAGAGAAGCACAAAAAGAACTTGCCGCTCAAGTTGTTCGTCTTGTCCATGGACAAGATGCATATGATCAAGCTATCAAAGTATCTCAAGCATTATTTTCAGGAGATTTTTCTGAAATTAATGAAAAAGGATTAAAGATGCTATCAAAAACACTTGATACAGTTACACTGAATGAACCAAGACCCCTACTCGATATTTTGGTTGAAACCAATCTCGCATCTTCTAAACGTGAAGCGAGAACATTCATCCAAAGTGGAGCGATTGGTCTAAACGATCAAAAAATGAATGAAATAGATTATATCGTTTCACAAAATGATACATTATTCAATGCTTATGTCATCTTACGTAGAGGTAAGAAAAAATATGCAATGATTCAGTTTATATAGGAGGAATTAAATGGACATTCTCATCTACAATCCGTTGTCAAGAAACGGTAAAAATGAAAAGTTTATTCAAAAGGTCATTAAGCATCTAAAAAAAGATGGTCACGCAGTAGTTAGTTATAATATACTTGCCATCGACGATGTCGATGCTTTCGCATCGGGTTGTAACGAAGATGATAGAATCATTATTGTTGGTGGTGATGGAACCATCAATCATTTGGCAAACCGTTTATATGATCTTGATTTCAAACAAGACTTATTCATGTATCAAGCAGGAACAGGTAATGATTTCATTAGAAGTTTGAAAACAAAATTAAAAGTAGTACCAATTAAAAAACATATTAAAAAGCTTCCTTTAGTCTTCTATAGAGATACTTCCAGACATTTCTTAAATGGCATAGGTGCTGGATTAGATGGCTATGTAGGGCATTTGGTTAATACTTCGAAATATAAGAAGAACAAGATAAATTATTTTAGACATGCATTTGAGGGTTTTGCCAAATTCAAACCAATTGCTGCAGAAATCACCATTGATGGAAAGACATGGAGAGAAGAACGTTTGTGGTTAGCATCTGTCATGAATGGACCTTTTTATGGTGGTGGTATGATGGTAGCACCTCATGCAGATCGTACAAAAGCTGATTTACATTTAGTTATCCTAAAGGATATACCAAAGTGGTTGCTGATCATGATTTTTCCAACTATTTACTTAGGCTGGCATCTCATGTTTAAAAAATTTGTCAAAGTATATGTAGGTAAGGAAGTTTCAGTTCAATTTGACAAACCAACTTATTTACAAATAGATGGTGATGTAGAATATCCAATCGATCACTTCAATGTGAAAGCATTTGAATAAACGTAGTATCTTGAATTGAGGGTCAAAAATGCAAGATAATAAGAAAATTGTCGTGTTTTACTATGAAGGGTTTGCTGAATTTGAAATTTCACTAGCCTTATTATATTTGAGCTCAAATGAAATCATTTTTGTAGCTATGGAAAAAAAAGAATACAAAAGCCTTTCAGGACAAAGATTTGTTGTTGATTATTTAATTGATGAAATCGACCCTACAGATGTCAAACTTTTCATCATTCCCGGTGGTGATCCAAAACCATATTTAGGAAATCAAAAACTATTTGAATTCATAGAAAAAGCATCTAATTCAGGGGCTGTCATAGCTGGTATTTGTGGTGGGGCAGATATTTTGGTATCTCTAGGATTTTTAGCAGGCAAATCTTGTACAGGAATTACTCGCGATTCATCGATTCCTCAATCATTAATAGATCATTTTGATCAAACAACTTATACAGATGAAAGTATCGTCATTACTGATCATTTTATAACAGCAAAAGGAGAAGCATTTATTGAATTTGCTTCCGTATTGCCTAAACAAATTGGTATGAAAGCTGATGAGTATTTCGAATTTAAATTTAAATAAGCATAACATGCTCATAATGTACAAAAAAAGGTTAATTGATGGCTCAATTAACCTTTTGTTTTATTTCACACGCCCCATACCGAGGCGTTTAAATACTTTCTCAATCTTTCTTGAGGCTATTAATCTCGCTCTTTGTGCACCTTGATCTAATATTTCGTCCAGTTTAGGATTATTGATATATTCGAAATATCTTTGCTGGATAGGTCTTAAAGCATCAGCAACTATTTCTGCTAAATCAGCCTTGAAAACAGCATAACTCTTATCTTTATACATTTGTTCTATCTCTTTAACAGGTTCATTTGTTAACGAGGAGTAGATAGTCAGTAAATTAGATATGCCAGGTTTTTTCTTAACATCATATTTAATAGCAGTATCAGAATCAGTTACAGCACTCTTTATTTTGTTTCTAACAGAAGCTAAATCATCTAATAATAGGATATAGGATTTATGATTTTCATTTGATTTATCCATTTTTTTAGTTGGATCAGTTAGCGACATGATTCTAGCACCTGTTTCAGGAAAAAATCCTTCAGGTACAACAAACGTATCTCCGTATAGATTATTAAAACGTGTGGCAAGGTTTCTTGTTAACTCTAAATGTTGTTTTTGGTCATCGCCGATAGGAACGATATCAGCATCATACATTAGAATATCAGCTGCCATTAATGCAGGATAAGTCATGAGTGATGTGCGGATACCTTCAGTTTGTTTTTGCTTTTTATCCTTATATTGAGTCATTCTTTCCATTTCACCAATATAAGCAGTAGATTCCATAATATATCCTAAAACAGCATGCTCATTAACCTCAGATTGAATAAATAAATTCACTTTTTCAGGATCGAGACCACATGCAAGGTAGATTGCTGCAATGCTACGTATATTCTTTTTGAGTTCTTGTCTATCAATAGGTGTAGTGATTGCATGAAGATCAGCAATAAAAATGAAGAGTTCGGTATTTTCCATCTCATCTTGTAGTTTGACAAACTGTTTTAAAGCTCCAATATAGTTTCCAAGAGTCAATTGACCTGTTGGCTTAATTCCTGACACAAGTCTTTTTTGTTTTGCTGGAATTGGAACTTTAATATCGGGTTTTTTGATTGATTTTGCTTTTCCGGTTGATTTTGAAACAGGCATGATATATTCCTCCTAAAAAATAAAAGTCCCTAGATATGTATATCTAAGGACGTATTATACGCGGTGCCACCTTAGTTCTGGAAAAAATTTCCAGCCCTTTAATATCGTTAAAGCCGATTGACTGTTTGCTCGAAGGGCCCATTTGCTTATTCATGACTACTGGATTTCACCATCCCAGCTCTCTATTAAGTCCTTAATTAAGCTACTTTTCCTTTTCATTGCACTTTAATTATACATGATACTTTATTTTTCTTCAAGCACTTTCTCTAATTGATCGATTAATGCTTCAAATCTAGTGATGACTGCCATGAAGGTTTCCTTACTTGTCAAATCTGCACCAGCACGAGCTGCTTGATTGACTGGATAATCACTACCACCTGATTTTAATAATCCCAAATAATCTTTCATTGCATTTGGTTTATTGTTTTTAACATTATCATAGATTTTTAGTGATGCACTGTAAGAAGTTGCATATTGGTAAACGTAAAATGGTGTATGGAATAAATGTGGGATATAAGCCCAAACATATTGTTTACCATCTTCTAATGTGATATCTAAATCATAAAAATGCTTGTAAAGATCAATCATAATTTGAGATAGGGTTTGTTCTGTTACAGGTATACCTTGTTCAATCAATTGATTAGCCTTAAATTCATATGTTGCAAATAAAGTTTGGCGATAGAACGTTGACATGATACCATCTATTGCTGATTCTAATAAGGCTATTTTTTGAGTCTTCGTTGTAGATTTTTTTAATAAGTAATCCAAAAGAACATGTTCATTGAAAGTTGAGGCAATTTCAGCAACAAATATCGTGTAATCAGAAGATGCCATAGGCTGATAAGCATTAGAAAACAATGTATGAGCACTATGACCGGCTTCGTGAGCTAGTGTAAAGACGGAATCGAGTGTATTGTCATGATTGAGTAAAATGAAGGGATGATGGCCATAGAAACCTGAAGAATAGGCTCCAGTTCTCTTGCCATCTTGAGGGTAAGCATCAACAAACCCATCCTTAACTGCATCATGCTGATTTTCAACAAACTCTTTATCTAGATGGGCAATGGCTTCAAAGAATAAAGATTTAGATTGTTCATATGGATACTTGGTATCATCTTGAGCCAATCTGATGAATCGATCATATGTATGGTATACATCTAGGTTAAGATATTTTTTTCTTAGTGCTAAATATCTCTTGATGGGCTCCGTATGATCATAAGCAACATCTTTTAAGTTGTGAAATACCGATGTTGGAATATTGTTTCTAAATAATGCAGCATCCAAAGCAGATTCATACTTTCTTGATTTGAAATTTGCAGCTGCTTGCTGAAGGACCAAGTTGTATGTATTGGCAAATGCATTTTTATTATCCTTATAACGCTTAAAAGCTGCTTCAAAAATCAAACGTCTATCATCAGGAGTTTGCGCATCACTAATCAGTGAGCGGAAGTTCGAAAGATTGACCTCAACCTCTTCATTGTTGCTTAATTTTACTTTGATATTGACTGCATCAATAATTGCCAATGATTGATATAGACTGGAAGGAATACTTCTTGTAGGTCCAAAATTGGCAAGTAGTCTTTCTTGATCATCATCAAGTACGTGCTTTTGTTGGAAGAAAAGCATTTCCATTTGAAACTTATAGGTTTTTAAAAAGTCATCTTTTTCAATAAATGACATCACCTTTTCTTCACCTAAAGCAATAAGTTCAGGAGATAGAAAAGAAGTCTTTTGATTTAAATCTGATAAAATCAAAAGCATTTGCTGATTCTTGCTTGATTTGACTGTATCTTTTAAATTCAGATCACTGTTCAGATGAATATAACCATAAAGACGATACAAAAGTTTAGTTGCTTCCTCTTCAGCAACGTAAAACGATTTGAAATTTTCATATTGACCTAGCTTGCCTTTGAAAGATGCCAGTTTCTCAATATGGAGAGGTAATTTCTTTAAATCTTCATCCCAAGCTTCTAAACTAGGGTAAAAGACCGATAAATCCCATTTTGACATATATTTGATTCCTTTCTTCTTGATATATATTATTATAACCTAATATGGTTTATATTCATATAAAGCCTATTTGAAATATGTAAAATCGTGATAAAAACGTTATCACAGGTTGTAAAATAGTCCTAAAAATTATATAATTGAAAAGCAGGGGAGACCCGGAAAGACACAAAGTGCTATAGGCTTAAACCTATGCTCCAAGAGGAGGAAGACAATGATTACAATATTTACAACTCCAAGTTGTTCGTCATGTCGAAAAGCGAAAAAGTGGCTAGATGATCATAAGATACCATATGCTGAAAAGAACTTGTTCAATCAGCCGATAACTGTATCGGATATAGATCACATGCTTGAAAATGCTGAGAATGGTTTTGAAGATATTATTTCTACCAGATCAAAAATTTTCAAGGAACAATCTTTAGATGTTGAGGATATGAGAATAAGTGAATTAAAAACATTTATCATCAATAATCCCAGTGTTCTAAAAAGACCTATCATGATTGAAGGAGAAAAACTTCAAGTTGGTTACAATGATGAGGAAATACGCGTATTCATTCCTAAAAGACTTAGAGAATTGATTATGTGTACAGATTGTCCAAATGGTGAATATTGCGATTATCAAAGTGCACTCAAGCGGTATTTCGAAGAAATAAAGAAAGACATAGCAAACACTAACTAAAAAAAATGGGAACCCGCAGGTTCCCTTTTTTATTGAATGTATTATTGTTTTGGTAAACTCAGCTTCATATATGTATAGAATCCTATACCTGAAGTTGCAAGCATCAAAATGATACCTAAAACAAATGATGTTTTTACCATGGGTGCATACATACCTAGAACAAAAATATTACCATTTAATATACCAACAGTATTAAACTGAAGACCTAATAATACAGCAACCACGATTGATCCAGACAATAAGAATCCTTTGTTTTGAAAAAACCATCCAACCCATAGAATTACCACAGGAATAAATAATGCATACATTGTGGGCATTACTGCATATCCATATGTTGAAAACCAATCAAAGCTGCGCACGACGATAGATACTAAAAAAAGCACACTGGCGATTACGGCAGTAATAAAATAAAGTAGACTTCGTTCTTTCATAGACCCTCCAATTGTATATACTTATACATATAATATTATAAAGTTTATAGTAAAATAAGTCAATGTTATAATCATAAAAGAAAAAAAGATAGCCCAAATTGGCTATCTTTTACATGTAAATGCTCTTTCGCTCTTCCTTTTCGTCGGTAACATCTCAATTTGATGCTCATCAACAAATTGAGTGAATAGTTTTTGACCTTCATCATAATTGCATACTTCATACTCAATTTCATAATCGACAACATTGCAATATTCACAACGATCTAAAAATAGTGTTCCACCTTTGTAAGGAGTACTTACTCTATAATTCTCAAGACTAGCTTTAAAAGTCACAAAATAATCTAAGTCTTCAAAAAAGTCTTTGGTCTGAAAACCATGGTCAATCATATCTATTGCTTGATCTTTATGTAATAAAACGTGGCTTTCAAAAGCTCCTTTTTCGCTCTGGCTTTTGAGTGTCACTTTAAAATGATTTTCACCTTTTTGACGTATTCTAAGAACAATCTTTTCTTTGTTTAAATTAAAGTCATCAGTGTCAAAATAATGATTGGTTTGCTTAAAAATGTTATTCTCTAAATTAAAAAGTTTAAGAAGCTCTTGATATTTTTCTAATGAAACACTTGTTTTGAATTCTATCTCGATATTCTTTGTCATTGACATCACCTTCTACTAGATATGGCGTTTATTTTTATAGCCGCTTATATTATATCAAATAGGGGGTCTAAAGGGAAGAAAAAACGTTTACATAATATAACATGTTTTCAATATATTTGAATTTGTTTAATTAAATGGTAAAATAATAGGTGGAAAATACAATTCTAGGAGGAATAAAATTATGGCTATCAATGTAGCAATCAATGGTTTTGGACGTATTGGACGTTTGGCATATAGACTTATGGCAGATGATTCAAAATTTAATGTAGTAGGTATTAATGATTTGACAGATGCTGAAACTTTAGCATATTTATTAAAGTATGATACAGCACAAGGTAATTTTAAATTAGATGGTATAAGTTTTGAAGGAACAGATTTACTTGTTGATGGAAAGAGAATTCCTATCTTCAGTCAAAAAGATCCTAAACAATTGCCATGGAAAGACTTAAAAGTTGATGTTGTATTAGAATGCACAGGTTTCTTCACTGATGAAGTCAAAGCTGGTTGGCATTTAGAAGCTGGTGCAAAAAAAGTAGTCGTAAGTGCTCCTGCAGGTGGTTCAGTTAAGACAATCGTATTTAATGTTAATGATGACACATTAGATGGAACAGAAGATATCATTAGTGGTGCTTCATGTACAACAAACTGTTTAGCACCTATTGCTAAAGTATTAGATGATAATTTTGGTATTAAAGGTGGCTTCATGACTACTATTCATGCTTATACAGCTGATCAGTCTTTAGTTGACCAACCACATAAAAAGGGTATTTTATCAAGAAGAGGTCGTGCAGCAGCATCCAGTATCATTCCAAGTTCAACTGGCGCAGCTAAAGCAATAGGTCTTGTGTTGCCACAATTAAAGGGCAAATTAGATGGAACTGCTCTACGTGTTCCTACAGCAACAGGATCAATTGTTGACTTAACTGTAGAAGTTAAGAGACACACTACATTAGAAGAAGTTGATGCAGCCTTTAAGGCAGCAGCAAACGAAACATTAGCTTATGTATCTGATCCAATCGTATCAGCAGATGTTATTGGATCAAAATTTGGATCATTATATGATGCAAATACAACTCAAATCGTTAATTACGGTGACACACAACTTGTTAAAGTGATGGCATGGTATGATAATGAAATGAGCTATACTGCACAATTAGTGCGTACAGTTAGCAAATTAGCTAGTTTAATCAAGTAAAAATTCACTTATAAAATGCAAAAAAGCACTTTTTCAAATGAAGAAGTGCTTTTCTTTTGACTTTTTATCGCTATTTGATATAATTAGGACAGTAATTTAAGTAAATAGTGCATTTTATATTGACATTACAAAGAAACTGAGTTACAATATTCGAGAATATCGTTTTATACCTAATAATGTTAAAGGCAAACCATGAGAAATCATGGGACGCAAAACTACAGGGCCTGTCAGATGGTAGCCAGTTGTCATTAATGCATGTCGAGAGACATCCATTGAAGATACTGATTATTGTTGGGCTTTTTATTTATGTTAGAAAGAGAAACCGATATTTCACTTTGAACAAGGAGGCGAAAAGGTGGGAAGAAGAAAATTCTTACCAATTGTTATTATCATCATATTAATGATTGCTCTTGGATTCACTTCTACAGCTGCATTCGCTTATTGGACTGATGTCTCAACATTATCCAATCTAGTCATTGAGTTTCAAGGTGAAGATGTAAATCTAGTAGTACAAGAAACAAGTCAAGCTTTTGAAGGTAAATTAGTTCCAGAAGGTTACGTTTACTTTGAGGGTGAGGTTGATCAGGTAGTATTTCAATATGATGTAAGTGTTGATAAGATCCTGGTTAGCAGCATGAATTTGATAGTAGAAGCTATCGATGTCAAAATTGGTGGATTCGAAGATTATGAACAACTTGTGGATATACAAATTGGAAATGGTGAAAGGTATTTCGTATATGAACTATTCAATAGTACAGTTACAATAACCATCACAGTTAGATTGCTTGAACCTATAGATGAGCAAGAAGCTTTAAATAGAGGTTTAGGTGAGGATAGAATCAATGTTGAAGATTCAGTTTCAGCATTTGAGGCAATTAATGGGGAAACTATTAGCTTTACAATAAGCTTTAGAGTTCAGCCTAAAACAGTTTAAAAAAAATAAAAAATAAAAAGGGAAAATAAAAAAGGAGACTTACTATAGATTGTCAAGCAAATAAAAGTAATTAATAGTAAAAAACCTCCAAGAAGGCCAAAGCACTAAAGATGAATCAATTAGAGGCCACTACACCCTCATTTGATTATTTGA
>Ga0180007_10006317_pt1 | contig 11620 bp, 31 predicted proteins | sample MM_PC_MetaG_FD_121122 | JGI IMG/M metagenome (GOLD analysis project Ga0180007, IMG submission 121122) | Groundwater microbial communities from the Aspo Hard Rock Laboratory (HRL) deep subsurface site, Sweden - MM_PC_MetaG | ecosystem: Environmental > Aquatic > Deep subsurface > Groundwater...
AGGTGCTTCTTTGTAGCCCGCTCAAATCTTGCGCCCTTCTGATAGTGCGTTTCGCTCACTCAATCACCTCAGCGACATTAACGAAGTTAACGCCCTTGACTATCTTGAAGGTAAACTTGACCCTATACGGGTCAGGGTCAAAGGTCTTGGGAACTTTCAGCTTGGTAAATTGGGCGTAGCCGTTATCAATCGTAATGTTAATCATCGGCTCCCATTGAGTCGGCTCACCCCCATAAGCCCAGCTACGCCCAGTGGGTTTCTGCATCGCTACTATCGCAATCTTATTTTTAAGCTTGTCATATATCGCCTTGAGTTCGTTTGATACGGCGTAGGCTTTCTCCATATCAGGTCTTATGTAGTCTATTATGAACAGGTCAAACTCATCGGGGTTGATAACATCAGCGAAGTTGCCCGTCTTTCTTCTCATAGTAAAGGGCATCGGGCTTGGGACATAGCCATATTTGTTCTTGACCCGCAACTTCATTAACTCCGCACCCTCACTGACATATATCACGGTCTTGTATGTTTCGCAGTTCAGATAAGCCGTTTCAAAACAGTATGCGGTCTTGCCCTTGTTCCACACCCCAGCCACTAGAATAATGGCGGGGGCAAAGATATGCGTGTATTTGTGCATTTCCATAGGCAATAACAGCGGCTCATCTTTCACGTCTTGCCCGTCGAGGATAATCTCCTCAAACCCTGCGTCCATCGGTCTGAACCACCCATCCTTGCCGTCAAGCCTGCTTGCTATGTTCCCCTCAACCGCCCTCCTGCAATAAACCCTCAACTTGGGAAAGTCGTCTGGCTTGACCAACCCGTCCAATACTTCCCTGTAACGGAACGCCCCAGTAGCCTGAAGCCGTATCCAATCGTTTACATTCTCCTGCGTGGGTTTTATCCAAGTTTTGCTATACATTTTGAGAGTAACTTCCCCTATTTTGTTATGCTTTGTTATGGGTGTTATGCCCTGTTATACTTTGCTATGCCGTATAACAGCAATTTAGCCTCAAATGTTATACTTGTTATGCTTTTAGGCTCGGCATAACAATCCCTATATATAGATGGAGAGAACCTCCCCACCCCTCCCCCCTTAGTATTATATATAAGTATCTTCATAGGTCTTCTCTGTTCCAAGATTTTCTGTTTTCTTATCACGATACTGGCTGACATACTGCTCTACGCCCCGTATCCGTTCATCCAGTGCTGACAAGACATCCCGCCAGTGCTTTCTGTTTTTAGGTGGAGTTTCAAGTAGGCGGATTTTGAGTATCTGCTCTATCAGAAATGTGCCACGTTCATTCTCCTGCTTGAGATATTCGTAAATGGATTCAACGAATTCTTCCAAATTGAGCAGCCTTTCGGTATATACCTCCAGCACCTTGTCCATAATGAGGGCTAGCTTCTCTAATTCTAGAACTATGTCGTGTTCGGTTATTTCCTTTTCGGGGATTTTCTTAGCCATTGTTATCCCTCTGGCAGATTATGTGAATTCTCTGGCGGCTCAATGGCTTGCCGTTTTCCTTGCGGAATATCTTCCCTAATAGTCTATAGGTCGGCTTGTAGTTTTGGCGCAAGAACCTTATGAGTTCGTTGCGCTCTACTTTCTGGTGCTTTTGGGGTTTCATTGTTTATCCTTAATCATGGGTATTTCTTTACATATTTGTTTGCCTTGTTCCATTTCGCCAATGTCATCTTTGTTAATTATTCCCTTGTTTAGCAATTCCCAAACGGGAGACCGCTTTTCAATGAAGTAGGGAAATCCGACCAATTCCGATAATCTCTTTGACGGCTCAAGGCACATTATCACAGTTCTTTTATCCTTCATCTAATCCACCTTCATATACATCAATATACCCAGGACAATCATCGCTAATCCTATGATGTTAGTGGTTGCTATAACTATCCAGTATCTCATTGTTCTTGTTTCTCAACCCTAATATCCAGCACGGTAAACATCTTGGCGAAGTAAGCAGTTCGTATTGCTTTCAGCATATCGGGCTTCACCAGTTTCAGCGCCTCTTCTTGGGGCATCCTGATAAGCTCCCCCGCCTCTTTTAAGAACATACCTATTTCTTGTGGTGCTGGTGCGGGCTTGGCAGGTATTGGGGCTTTCTCGGCATAAGCCGCTGGATTGGGCAATAGTGCTTGCGCCTCTTCGGATAGCTTGGATGTTACTGGCGGTGGTAGTGCGCCCTCAACCGTTTCTATATTAGATACAAACGGGAACTTAACACCTTCTGGATTGGTATATTCACTGAAAGTGAATTTGATAGCCCTACCTTCTTGGAGCAAACCCCACTTCTCTTTTAATGCGCCTTCCCTGCCCTGCTTCACCTTCAGTTCCTGCCCCGTGCCAAGCGTGACCCGCAGGAATTCCTTGCCCTGATACTCATCTTTCGCAATGCTTGTTACTACTCCAACAATAAAATCGGCCATTACTTAACCTCCTATGGTATTAGATTACAAAGTTCTTCTAGGTTCCACTCTTCCTTGATTTCTTCCCAAACATCACAAGTATCTTCACCCACAAGCACGCAGGCCTGTATTCTGCCCGATGGTCTTTCAGTTAGCTCACAGAAATCACAGCTTTCATCGCCGTAGTGCTTGCTCCTAATATGCGGACATCGTTCTTCCATTACTTCCTCCTATTCTTGCGGTGGCGATACCAGGTTCGGCAGGCATAGCAATTACCCAAGATTTTGCGGGCTATTTCCCAATCATCACTACCCGCCTGCTCCAGCATCACCACCATAACCCTGCGGTCAACCTTACAATTACCGCATATATCCTGCGGTTTAATCCCTATTTGCGATGAATGACACCTGTTCATAGTTTAACTGCCTCAAATCGCATCTCAGTGCGTCCTTTGGGTATCTCAACATACTTTGATACAATTCCCCAGGTTAAATACTTAACCGAGCATTGTTTGCAAACGTAGAGCTTTTTACTCTCGTGATTCTGCCTTGTAACATAGGCTATCGGGTTCTTATGGCAGTCCCGACATAGCTTTCGTTTCATTCTATGGACTCCGTTATTAGTTTCATCTTGGTTAGTGTGTCTTCCCGCTCTTCGGTTGCCGTTGATTTCACATAGGCGAGCTCTTCCCGTAATCTTTTTAGTTCTTCTTCTTGGCGCACAATTATCCTCGCAGTCGCAAATAAGTAATGGTCAATAGTAATCCTACCATCAAGACTGAGTTTCGGATTGTCCAAAACATCTTCACCGCCCGCCTCCTTCAAAAACCTAGTCATCGCCAAATAGTCCTTGACCTGGAACTTCAACATCGCCCTACCCATCCCAAACCTGCGGGCATAATCCACCACTTCATCAGTGTTGCCGTTGAATCTAAGACTCAATGATTTCGGCATTTACATCACCCCCTTTGTCCGCATTGTATGTCTTTCAGTTAACATAATTTCACGCCTACACAAATAAAAATGCCGACTTATGTTAATCACTAACACTTAATCGGCTTCGGTAGTCCTCGTCTAGTATCTTATATGTTATGTGAGCTTCGTCTTTAACTCTGCCATAAGCATCAGCCGCACCCTGAAAGTAGGCATCCCATACTTCAGCAGATTTATACTGGAGATAATCCCACACATTCATTCCGTGCTCTGCCTTGATTATGGTGAGTTCTCTGTCTAGTGCCATTGCTAGGCTAGTCTCCATAAGTCGCCCCCGCTTTTTGTGCTACTTTTATTCTACGGGCAAGTTCATCCTGCCCTTTAACTCTCTTTTCTAATTGAGTTCTTACTTCCCTTTCGGCAGCGAGCTTATTCTTTAACTCCCAGTTCTCGGTCTCTAGTATATCGGCTTGCTTGGCTCTCTCAAATGCCCTCACAACCTGTTCAAATGCTTCATTGGGTTCTATAATCGGCTTGCGCTGTGGTTTCAGGCCTACCTGCTTGCGCTGCGCCCTCTGTGCCCGCCCATCGTGTTTAATATCTGCTGTCAGTAAGTCCTTCTCAATAAACTCGTTGCGCTTCTGCCTTACCCTCTCGGCTGACAGGCTGAATTCCCTGCCACCCTGGGCATTGCTCATCCCTTCCTTTAATCTCTGGATTAGTTTGTCGTTGTCTATCATTTTATTCCCCACTTCTTTAGTTGGGCTTTCCAAATACCAATGTCATCTTCAGTAATAAGAACCTTGCCATCGCCCATCAACCTGTGGCACTCTTTCAAATATCCAGATACCCACTCCACCACTTCGCTTCTACCGCGTTTAATTGACTCCTCTATTAAATCCTCAAGTTTGGTTGGCTTAACTTTCATTGGTGTGCCTCTTCCCATAAATTTTTGAGCGACTGCACCGCCAACAGATGGTGAAGCATATCGTTAGGCTCTCCGTGAACCCGCAGGAAGCGCTTGGCTAATTTCACAAATTCTCCATAGGGCGGTAGGTTGGGCGAGGCAACAAAATTCTCTAATGCCAAATCCACCGCATCGTGTTCTAATGTGTGTTCTGCGTTCATTTATTGCTCCCTTTATCTAAACCTACCACAACCTGACTTATTTGTCAATACCATTCCGCAATTTATTATTAAGACTTGTCAATTGCTTTCAGTTTCTCGGCTCTTATCTGGACGCACCTGTAAGTAACATTACCCAGTTTATATTGTGGTAAGACATTAGCTAATACTAAAGCTCGGTGTGTTCTTATGGTTTCCTTGCGGTTGAAGCAGTTAAGTTTCATTGTCTCCCCCTTCTTACTACTCTATTGCTTGCCCTCTGCTTTGGCTAGTGCTTCTTTTAATTCTTGTTGCGTCTTTGGTGTTGGGTAGATATGGTCAATCGCATCTAGCATATTGAGCGCACCCTTACACGCCTCATATAAATTTGGGGCTGATGCTATGAGGTGGGCATTGGCTATCCCGCCGTGTGTGTGTATTCCCTTCCATATATGAGCAATGTCAATATTGCGCCCATCGCCGCAATCACAGCGCAAATCAAAATGCCCGTGCAAATCATTAAGATACCATTCTCCCTTAGTATAATTTAATTCTGCCATTGTTATTGTTACCCCCATTCTTTTAGCTTGGCTTGCCACGTTTCCCGATAGATTGATAACTTATCTTTTCCCTCTTTCATAAATTGATACGCTATCCACTCCACCACTTCCCTTATCCCTGCCTTGAATGAGATTTCGGCCTGGGATTGGGTTAGTTTTTCTTGGGCTTCCACCAGACCCCGTGCTACACCCAACTCGCTTGGTATACTCTCTAGGATAATGCTTACCTGTTTGTCACTCATCACCGTATCTTTAGCTTCCATTTTTGCCCCCCCTTATTTAATACTGGCCTGAAACTGTTTTAAGTATCTCATCGCTTGTCGTTTGCCGTCAAACCAATGCCCTGACATAGTCTTAAAATCCCACACCACCCAATCCTTGCCGAATTGATATATCTCTTGATTGTCGTTTACTCTTATTCCCGCGCCCCGTTTAACTGTTACTGACATTTCCTACTCCTATTTATTTACCCATATTATACTTGGTTATTGGTATTGTTAAAACTCCTTTGTAAATCTATAAACCTTCAATGTTTGAAGTTGGCTTGGTCTTAATTCTCCAAGCGAGCCATCTTTTAAGTTTTCATAAAGTATGATACCAGCATTGTTTGATAATACTACGCCGTTTGTAATCGGCTTGTTGCGCCCGTGAAAGGAAAAGCGAATAACATCTTGCGGCCTGACTTGTGAATTGAAAACTACCTTTTCTAATGGCATTTTATGCTCCTCTTATTTATTCCCAGCCCTATACTTGGTTATTGGTATTACCTTCAACTTTGGCGATTGCCTGATTCATTTTATCAACGGTAGATTGTAACGGGAATCTTGTGCCTTGGTTGAAGCGCTCCGCCATTTCCTTACACGCTTCATACAAATCATACTTAGCTAAATCAAGCCTCTTCTCTAGTTCCTCACCCATTTTTCTCATTGTTACCCCCTATTTGTTGCTTATAGCCCACATTATACTTGGTTATTGGTTATAGCCTTTAATGGTGGGCGGCTAGAGATTTGCACTCTAGATGTTTCGCTTTTGGACTTTTCCGATTTTACGGTTTGTAGCGAAACTTACCCTGCTTACTAGCGTCTACCTATTCCGCCACCGCCCACCATTCAATTGTTAAAGTTCTAGCTCTATACTTGGTTATAGCTTAATAGCCCCTATTCAATTGCGCTATTGTCGCATAATCGCCCCATGCTCTCATTACTGGGCGCTCATTGCGTGGTGCGGCTTTTATGCCTGTTAGTTTTCTAGCCTGCGCTATTGTATAAAACCCCTTGCCCTTAATCCAAAATCCGCCCTTACCGGCCACAATATCAGAATGCTGTTTGCCTAATTTCTCTGCTAGTGTGTGAGCTAATACTTGATGTCTTATCATTCCCCTTGCCTCCTCTTTTTTATTCATAGCCTCATACTACCACAATACTTGCGGTTTGTCAATACCCTTGCGACATTTATTTTAATCACAAGCGCAACCCTAGACTGACGGAGCAATATAATGTAGCCACCACTAAGCTAGCCCTGTCAATACTCCTATCATATCTGCGGTATCCGTGCCAAAGTGACTATGGTATACTAATACAAGAGAGCTAGGGCAACCGCTAACCCTCCGGTATTAGGCAGTGAGTAAGAAGTGGAACGCTCTTACTCCGTAAGCCCTGCCCTGGCTCTCCATTGTGGGATACCAATGGGTAGCATCCTTACCGGGTGTAGGGGTTGTACTTGAGTCCTATCCTTCGGGGTGGGGCTCTTGCTGTTAGTAGGCAGGTTAGGCACTACCGGTTAAACAGTCCCCGAACAGCCTCAACCAGCTCTAGCCCACGCCTAATAGCGTATAATAGTTCTTATGTGAAGTATATCTAGCCTCAATTATGCTCAATAGTCCTGTATTTGGCTTTAGTAGTTAATAGTTCAGGCGTAGAAAGTGCTTTCTTAATGGCTCAGATACGAAGGGTCAGCCTGGAAATCGGGGGTGTAAATTAGATAGTTTAACCCCCATCCAGCACTTACTAAAATTAAGTAAAATAAGGTTATGTATAGTTCCCCTACTTGCTATTGTTATTAAGTTGTGATATACTAGAATAAGGTAGTTATATAAGGGGGGAGTAATGGGGGATAGACTAGTTGGTAGGTCGCTACCCTTTGAAGGTAGAGCGGGAAGGTTCAAGCCCTTCTCCCCCAGCCAAATTAAGGGGGGCAAGTAATATGAGCAAGCAGGAAGAAATAAAGGAATTTCTAGAATACACTCTGTGCATAAAAGGCGTAGACGATTTTCGCAAATGCGAGGATTGCGTCTATTTTGTTGATGGGCGTGGTTGTGATAGGGTTTATGCTACCCAGAAGTTTCTTGAGTCAAGGGGTGTAGTGATAAAGGTAGACAGGGAGTTGCCCGAACCAGATATTGAGAACTCTAACCTAAGCAGGTTTGGTAAGAACTGGTATTCTACTGGTTATATGGAATGTCGGGGAGAGATGGTCAGGAATAAGTATGTAGCAGTAGAGCCACTTGTAGGGGAGGAGAAGTGAAGGGTAAGACATTAACAGCGGAGCAGTTGCGAGGCTGTGTGGGGGTGATAAAAGAGCTTCCACTCGCCGACAGGTTGGGTAAAATAATCGGCGGTGAACTGGACGGCGTCTCTGTCTGGTTTGATAAGAAGAAAAAGTGCTGGCAACTAGTGGGCAAAAAGGGCGTGAGGTTGGTTTGACCGCAATTGAGCCACTAATAAGGGGGGAGTAATGGAAATTAAATTTTGGCGCATTTTTAGGCGCAAGCCGAAATACAGGGGTTGCGTAACACTTTATTGCCCGCCTTACACTGATGGTGAGCGCTGGTTTTATCCCGATATTAAAATTAAGTTGCCTGTATTGGAGGGTAAGTAATGCCCCTTCATAAAGGTAAATCCAAGAAGGTTATTTCGGAAAACATCCGTGAGCTTATCCATTCGGGGCGCCCCAAGAAACAGGCGGTTGCGATAGCCTATTCAAAGGCTGGATTAAGCAAGAAGAAGAAAAAATGAACTTAGCTTACATAGCTGGCTTTGTGGATGGCGAGGGGTGTATTGGTTTTGCCAAATGCCGCACCACTATATTCCCTAGGGTTATAGTGGTTAATACAAACAGAGACATACTACAAAAGTTAAAAGATGAATTTGGTGGAGATATTAAGCCTTTAAGTTTAAGAAAAATAAACTGGAAACAGGGTTGGGCATGGAGGCTAAGTTGGACTAGGGCAGTTAATTTTTTAGATAAAATTAGTCCTTGGCTACAATTGAAAAGCCAACAAGCCTGTGTTGTATTTGCTTGGGACACGGTTAAACCTGGGATGGGCAATGATTGGGATAGCGGAGCAAGAGATTATCTAGTTTCATATATGAGGGAATTAAATAGAAAAGGAATCATAGCATTGGATACCGCAAGGAAGTCTGGGGCGAGGATTAAAAAGAAGAAATGAAGTGCCCAAAGTGTGAAGTAGAACTTGGCGACCTGTTTGTTGAGAAAGACGGGAAGGCTATGATTTCGGGCAAGGTCGCTTTTCATTTTTGGGATACACACGGGCTTCCCTACGAGGCAACAGAACTTGCGGTGAATGAGAAGATAAATGGCAAAGCATAGAGAAAAAGAATTTGCCTTCAAGTATTGGGATATGCCTTGGGCGCAAATTATGTGCCTGTGGGCGAAGGACAATGGTTATCCCCGCAACGACAAGCAACTGGCACTATACTGTAATGTAAGTGAGGATACGTTGGCTGTCTGGAAGCGGGAGAAGTTACACCTTGACGAGGAAGCCGACCAGAAAGCCGATGGTAAGCAAACGCAGTTCGGCACAGAGGATATACTTGAAGGTATAGACCCCGCCAAGATGTCTGATGATGAATTATTGGCGCATATAATCAGGTCATTGTTTGGCGGATTAAGTGATGATAAGCGTAGCAATAGTGCGGCTGAAACCCTATCCAGGATAAAGGGGTTTTTGGTTATAAAGAAACCAGAGGACACACAAAAATTAGATGGTGAACAAATCGCAAGCGCAATTAAGCGAGCAGACAGAGAACTCCGAGAGGGCGGTTACAGAATATCTGAAGAGCCAAGCGAGCGTCCACTACTTCCTGCAAAAACACGCATACATACAGAACAAGAACACAGCGAAGACAGTTAAGTGGCAACCGTGGGATTTTCAGTTAGACCTGTTAAGCATATTCCTTGAGCGCAAGAATATAGTTATCCTCAAGGCACGCCAACTTGGAATTTCGTGGCTAGTGGCGGGTTATGGTCTGTGGAAGGCGCACTTTACCGATAGTGGTAAGGTGCTTTATCTATCTCAGGGCGAAGCAGAGGCTTGGGACTTGGTTTCCAAGTCTCGTTTTATTTGGGAGCACCTACCAGAAGAGTGGAGACTTCCCATTGACCGAACTGCCCGTGGTGAAATGAATTGGCACGGCAATTACTCCGAGATAAAAGCGCTCGCCTCTACCGCCCCAGCAGGGCGGGGCACGGATGCCTCTTTGGTAGCCCGTGATGAGTTAGCCCAGCATCCCTATGGTAAGGAAAACTTTACGGCAATTAACCCCGCCATTGATGCTGGCGGGCAGGATATTGACCTTTCCACTATTTATAAACTTGACGAAGAAAACCACTTCACGGATAGGGTCAACAAGGCGATGGATGGCGCTAAGAGGATTGATTTACCCTCTGGGTTGGTTGTCTTTGAGGGTGGGCGGAGTGGGGCTACGCTTGTTTTCTGCGGGTGGAAACTACGCCCCGTTAGGGAAGAGGGGCTTTCGCTTGAACAGTGGTTCAATGATGTTATCAAACCTAAGTATGATGCCTTTGAGATTGAACAGGAATATCCCGCAACAATAGAGGAGGCACTTTCTACCCCTGATGTTATCTGCCGCTTTGATAAACTAGCGCTTCAAGATATGCTCAACGATTGTAGGGGTATTCAACCAATCAGGACAGAGAGGAACGGGCTGGTCAAGATTTACAAAGACCCAGTTGCGGGGCGCAGATACACCCTCCCCGTAGACCCCTCTGAGGGCGTTGAAGACCCCAGTTGCGGTGCGGTTATAGATGCCAAGACAGATGAAGCCGTGGTAACTTTTAGTGTTCGTGTGCCGATAAACGAGCAGGCTGTTATCATATATGACCTCTACCAACGCTACTATGAACCCTATACCGCCCCAGAGAGAAACGCAAGCGGGCTGGCGCTTATAAACCAACTGATAAACCTTGGAGTTAAAAACTTTCACTATTACGATAAAAGCAGGCAGAAGGCGGGCTGGTGGACGAGTTCGGCTTCGAGACCGCTGATGATTACCGAGCTTGCGGAATTGGTCAGGTTGCGGGCGCTGAGAATACCAAACCCCGAAGCCATAGAGCAGTTCAAGTCGTTTGTGAGAACGAAAGAACACCCCGATGGGATTGCGGTTGGGGGCAGGCACGATGACTGGGTGATAGTTTGGGGCATACACAGCCAGATAAGAAAATCTGTTCCCACTGGAGGGATAAAAGTAACAAGTGTTAAATATGGGTAGTATGTTATACTTATAGATAGGGGACATTTAATACCATCAATGGGGGAGCGCAGGTGCTCCCTTTTGTTTAACGGAGGGGTGTATGGCAAGAACTGTCGCTGAAATCCGAGACCTCAGGACTTATTGCGTTAATGAACTTTACAGCCAAGTAAGAAAAGAACAAAAAGCAGACCAAGAATACCGACAGGATACCTTCAGGGTAGACGAAATCAGAGACCCGCACAAGGTGTGGCGTTCTGGCTTGGGGGCAAGGATAGTGGACGCCCCAGCCGAGCAGATTATCACCTCAAACCCAGAGGTAGCCTTTGACATTCTGAAGGGCAACAAGGATATTGCCATCAAGTTAAGTGCGGAGGTCAACCGCAACTGGATACAAATATTGCGGTGGCAGAACCCCAACCCCTTCAAGGAGTATGTCAAGAACCTATTGGGCAGGGGTAATGCGTTTATCCAGATATGCCACAACGAGGCTTGGATAAACGAGTCTGGGGCGCAGAGGGGTTTACCCGTATATTTCCTCATACCCGACCCGATGGTTGTTTATGCCTCACCAGACCAAGATGAATTCGGCATACCAAAATGGGTTATCGTTTATTACAAGCGGCAAGTTAGAGATGTCATACTGAAACATCCCCACTGGACTAACCCCTATCGGAAAAAGGGAGACCTCGGTGAGCAGGTTGATTGGCTGGAATACTGGGATAAGGATATACGATACTTTGAGGCTGACGAAGAAGCCACTTTGAAAGGCGGAATTCAGCCTAATATTCTTGGCTTCGTGCCGTTTATTCAGAAGTATTCTGGGTTTGGCAAGCGTTCCCCCGAAGGCAAGTTGGAAGACTTAATTGTTAGTGACCTTCGCCTTTCAAGGGACTTGATAAAGCAGGAGTGTATCAAAAGAAGCAACATCCAGAGTGCGGAAGATATATTCGCCCATAGACCAAAAACCTTGCTAACATCGGGCGAGATAGGCGAAGCCCAGATAAATGAGTTGAGTTGGGGCAGTTACGACCTCAATGTTTTACAGGGTGTCCCCCCAGACACCAGACTTATTGATGAGACATATCCCCCCGTCCCC
>Ga0180007_10006318_pt1 | contig 11617 bp, 5 predicted proteins | sample MM_PC_MetaG_FD_121122 | JGI IMG/M metagenome (GOLD analysis project Ga0180007, IMG submission 121122) | Groundwater microbial communities from the Aspo Hard Rock Laboratory (HRL) deep subsurface site, Sweden - MM_PC_MetaG | ecosystem: Environmental > Aquatic > Deep subsurface > Groundwater...
AAATAATTATGTGTGACCAATCTTCCTATTCTTCCTGCAGCCCCGTTAATTAGTGTTCTCATTTTTATCTGAAAAGATGTAGTTTGAGAGATATATAAATATTATCAATATATAGTATATTCATTTATTTTATTTAATATTTTGGAGTGTTTAATTATTAGGGTATATAAAAATTGTTGGAGTATATTAAAATTTTAAAATTTTAAAATTTTCTTTTCACCAATAAAAAGTAGTAAGTCAGGTTTATATATCCGAAGATGTTTTAAAACTCATGAAAAAGGGTATTGGAATAATTGCGGGTATTTTTGTTATGTTATTAGGAGTTAGTTTTGTTTTGGGGGCGGTTGTTATTAATGAGGTTGTTGTTGATCCTCAAACCGATTGGGACGGGAGTGGAAGTGCAACTATTTCTGATGAGTGGATTGAATTGTATAATGGTGATTTAACTCCTTTTGATTTGACTGGATGGAATCTTTCTTTAATTGATGGTACAAGTGAAGTTGAAACACTTTCGGGTATTATTCCTGCTCAAGATTATTTTATTATTTTAAATCCTGAAGGTTCACAAAATAATGATGGTCAAATAATTCTTTATGATAATAACGGGGTTTTAATTGATTCTGTTAGTTATGGTAATTATGATGATGGAAATGTTTTAGATAATGCTCCTGATGGAAATTCAAATAATTTATTTGATGAATGTTTAGCAAGGATGCCAAATGGAGTTGATACAGATGTTAATAGTAATGACTTTATTAAAACAAGTTGTACAAAGGGTTCTTCAAATATAAATTCATTAGGTGATATCAATATTAATGGTCTTGGGAATTATCCCGCAATTCAAGCTGCTATTGACGCTGCTGTTGCTGGAGATGTAATTAATATAGGGGCAGGAAGTAGTCCATATACTGAAGATTTAGTTATTGACGAGGCTGTTAGTTTGGTTGGTGCTGGTTCAGGTGTTGTTACAATTAGGGGTATGCATACTATTACTGCTTCTGATGTTAGTATTACTGAAGTTACTCTTGAAACTACTGGTGTTGCTGTTACTATTGATTCGTCGGGTTCTATTATTGATGGTGTTAGTATAATTAATTGTATTTTTGATTTGTCTAATTTTCCTTCTGTTGGAGTTTATGTTGGTGGTGGAAATCCAGTTAATAAAGTTACTAATTTAGTTATGGATAGTAATGTGTTTAATGGTCCTACTAATAAGGTTTGTAATCCTTGGAAGATTGGCGGTTCATTTGGTTTGCCTTTGAGTGCTGAAGTAGATGATATTGATTTTACTAATAATCATGTAAATAGTTGTTCTATACCTCTTAATTTGCAAGATGGAAATCTTAGAGATATTTTAATTGATAACAATGTTTTTAGAAATACTGACGGTATTGTTTATGTTTGGTCAGAAAGCGGTTCTGGTCCAACAGGAGTTTTATCAAGATTTGTATTTACTAATAATGATGTTGGTGGAACCAATACTTATGGGGTTGGTATTGATCTTTTTAGTGAGCTTAATGATGGAAATTTTGGAAGTGGAAATGCAGTAAATAATAATGATTTTGAAGGAGTTGTTGGTGATTATGGTTTTGGAGCTGTTAGTAACTTAGCTACGGGAACTTATAAATTAGACGCAGAAGAAAACTGGTGGGGGGCTTGTGATGGTCCTTCAGGTGCTGGACTTGGAAGTGGTAGTAATGTTTCAGCTAATGTAGATTATGAACCTTTTATTGGTGTTTGTATTAGTAATGAACTTTATGATGCATGTGCATTTGAAAATCAAGATGCTACAATATCTGCAGATTTAGTTGGTGAGGGTATAGAAGATGTTTGGTTCACTTATACTGCTAATGGTGTTGATTATAATAAAGCTGGAGTTGCTAGTGGAGGAGATCAGTATTCTTATGGTATTCCTGCTTCTGAATTAGTTGGTGGAGATGTTAGTTTTAATGTTTTTGTAAATGATAGTTTTGGTCGAATATATAGTAATAGCCTTGTTACATTTTATGTAAGAAATAATACAGAATTAATGGTTGCTCCGACTGTTGCTGATGGTTCAAATGGTTGGTTTGTTAGTGAACCTTTGTTTAGTTTATTGGGTGATGGTACATTAAATAGAGGTTATTATCAGTGGGAATCTGAGAATGATATTTTGTATACTACTCCATTTAGACTGGAAAATATTCCAAATCAACCAAATGTAACTGCTGGTACCTTGAAGTTGAGTTATTGGAGTGAATTTACTTGTGGGAATGAAACTAAGAATAATCAAACATTTCATATTGATTTAACTGATCCTTTAATTAAGGATTTGGTTCCTTCTGATGGAAGTCTTGTTCCTAAAGCTAGACCTGAGATAACTGCTTATTTAGATGAAGTTTATCAGAGTAATTCTGGAATTAATTTAGTAAGTGTTAATATGGAAGTTGATGGTGAGGATATTCCAGAGTTTATTGTTGCTTCTGGTTCAAGTGATGCTGTTGTTAGTTATACTCCTACTGTTGATTTAACAGATGGCATTCATGAAGTGAGAGTTTATGTTGAAGATAATGCTGGAAGATCAAGTGAATTGTTTTGGTCTTTTGAAGTGAATAGTTCTTTATCAGGGTTTGATTTGAATGTTGTTTCTCCAGTTGTAATGGATTATGATAGTAGAAGAGTTGAATTTGATATTAGAACTGATAAGGAAGTTGAATTAATTGAATATATTAATTACAATGATAATAGGCCTAGATGGAGAAGGTTGTGTAAAAATTGTAATGAGTATGGTGTTAATAGGGCTAGAACTAAAAATATGAAGGAGGGTGAGAATAATGTTTCATTTAGAGCTGTTGATAATTTGGGTAATTTAGAAGAGGTTAATGTTTTGTTTTTTATAGACTCTAAGTCACCTAGAATATCTAAGGTTTTACCTAGGAGAAATTCATTTACAAATGGAAGTGATTTTTATGTTAAGTATACTGAAGATAATGTGAAAGAGGTTTTGTTTAGTTTTAATCCTGATTATGTTGTTAGTGCTTGCACTGAATCTGGTAGGAATGTTGAATGTAGTTTTACTTATGATTTGAGTCTTTATGATGGGCAGGAAATTGAATATACTATGAGTGTTTCTGATTCCTTAAGGAGTGTTGAATCTAAGCCAGTTAAGGTTACTGTTGATATGAGTGCTCCTGATGTTTTGAATGAAGAAGGGTTTTGGAATCAAGGAGATGGTAGAAATCAGAGATATATTTATTTTGATATGGAAATTGATGAGTTGAATTTAGATGAGGTTAGTTATATTGATTGGACTGATTCTAAGCCTAAATGGAAAAGATTATGTAGTAGATTAAAGGATGGTTATTGTGAGAAGAGAAAATCATTTAAGAAAGGATTACATAATGTTGATGTAATGGTTTTGGATGAGGCTGGTAATAGTGTTGTTGTTAGTGTTGGAGAGTTTGGGGTTGTTTAGAGTTCTAAAAAAATAAAAAAATAATTTAATTAATCTTTGCCACAAGCTACATATCCTGCTGCTCCAGTCATTGCTCCAGCAGTAGCTGCAAGAATATATCCTGCTACGAAATCTTCTGAACCTACAGTATCTTTTGCAAGTTTGTTGATATTTGTAATTGTTTCTGTGGTTAGTTCTTCTGCTTCTGCAAACTCTCTTTGAACTACTGCATCAATATTAGTCCTATGTTCTAAAAATGAATCAACAGAACTATAGAGATTAACTGCTGCAACTGCTCCAAGGAAACAGGCTCCAACATATCTTCCGGCTTTCATTTTATTTTGTCCTCCTATTAATTTAATTAATAGAGATAAGGAAGATATCTAGAAATATTTTATACCTTAAATTTAAGGTCAAGAAAATAGGTGTTTTTTCATCCACAAAAAGTAATAACATAGGTTTAAATAAAAAAGAGGGTTGTATATCATATGAAAAAAGGGTTGATGATTTTTTTAGGAATGTTTGTATTTTTATTAATTGGTTCGGTTTTAGCTTCTAATGTTGCATATGTTTATAGAAATGAGAAAAAAATTGATTCGGGTTTTTTGAGTGCTTTTGAGGGGTTGGATTTTGAGGTTGATTTAATTAAGGATCAAAATATAAAGACTACTGATTTTTCTGGTTATGGATTTGTTTTTATTGGTGATGAAAACTTAAGAAAGATAAGTTATCTTCCTGAAATGCCAGTTATTGTTGCAAATGGAAGATATGCAAATATGTTTGGTTTTTTAGACAGGGGTCGGGCAAGACAGTATGCTACAAATTCAAAATTAAAGATTAGACAGAATGGAAACATTGTTGAGGTTTATGACCAGGCACGATTTAAACAGGGCGGACCTAGTGTTCCTTATTATTATCTTCCTACAAAATATAGGGCTGAAGGTCTTCAAAGTATTGGATTTACATTTACAAAAAGAGATCAAGAGCTTGGAGATGTAGTTGCTCATTATAGTAATGGCAATAATAAATGTTTTTTTGGAATATCAAATTCTAAGTATTGGACTCCTGAAGCTAAAACACTATTTGATGAATGTGTAGATTTTGTTTTAAAGGGATTACATGATGTTAAAATTGACACAGATTATGCAAGCAGTGTTAATGGAGTTAGAATTAAAGATGTTGAATTAAATGAATATTTATTGGATACAATTCCAGTTTTAGAATGTGATAAACAATACAAGATTGATTTTAGGACTTTGAATATGGGGGATTTTAGTGAAACTGTTAATCTTGAGGGTGTTTTTGGGGATTTTAGTTGGTCTGCAAAAAAGACTGGTTTGGGTGTTGGCGGATCGACAACAACTGGTTCAAAGACAATTACTGTTGCTTCTGAAGATTTTCCTGTTGGGTTTTATGATATTCAGATAACTGCAGATATTGAAATGGATGAAACTCCTGGAGATAATTCTGTTACACGACGGGTTGAAGTTGTTTGTGAAGAGCCTGCTCCGGAAGTGGATGAGGATGATGAATAGTTTTTATTAATGTTTTATTTTTCGTCCAAAATATTTATTAACTAGTTGTATATTGATTTTTTATGGTATCTCCTCCAGAAAGAGTATGTAGTTTTTATGATATAACTGGATGTGAGGGTAGAGTTTTTTTTATGATGAATGGTGTGATGTGGGATTATGCCCTAGGCATGGGGGGTTGTATGAAATGTTTAAACAGCAGTTTAGAGAGGATGAACCTGAGGAGCAGTGTATTCCTGATGCAGGGGAGTTTTTTATTCAGATGTTATTGCGTCATGAATAAAAGCATTTAAAAACTTTCTATATTTAACTATTATATGAAAAAGAAAGGTGTTAGGAAGCAAGGGCTTTGGAGTAAATTTAAGGCATTGGATTTCAAGGCAAAGTTTGGGATTGTTGCTTTGATAATTGTTGTTTTAATTTTGGTTTTTAATTTTACAAGAGTTCCTGCGAAGAATGATAAAACTGGTGAGTTAGGGAGTCGGTCTTTGATGGGTCAGTTGTTTAGTTATAGTGGTTATGAGGATATGGGTTTTGATGCTTATTATCCTGAAGATGAAATGGGTGGCTATGATGCTGAAGGAGCTTATTATGAGGAGGAATTCTATGATGATGTTGCCGAGTATGTGGATGAATATAATGCTGGAGAAATGGCTGGTGAAGAGGGTTATCCTGGTGAAATGGCTGGTGAAGTTTATGAAGGGGAGATTGGTGGAAGTTATCCTGAAGAAATGGCTGGTGAAGAGGGTGGTTTAGATGAACAAGAAGGTTATCCTGGAGAAATGGCTGGTGGAGTTTATGAAGGGGAGATTGGTGGAGAAAAAAATTATAATGATTATTCTGAAGAAGAAGAGATTAGTGCTGGAGGAACAGCTTATCCAGGCTATTCAGTTTCTATTTTGGGAATAGAAATTGGTGGTTCGTCAGATTCTAATAATGAAATTAATTCTGAAGAGAGTGGAGGATTTGTTGATGAGACTCCGGTGATTAATGAGGGTGGAGAAGAACCTGTTGAAGAGAAGAGTGTTGTTGAAAAAGTTGTTAATACAATTATTGTAAATCCTGTTAAAGCAATTGGTGGGTTTTTTGCTGGATTATTTGGTGGTGGTGCAGAGGATGAAGGTGGAGAGAGCGGTGATGGAGATTATACCGGAGGAGAAAGTACTCCGGGTGAATCGAGTAGTTCAAGTTCATCAAGTGGTGGTGGAGGGGGAAGCGGAGAGGCTAATACACTTACACTAAGTATTGCTGAGGAAGTGCTTCTTAACACTGAAACAGACTCAAATATTAAAACGTGCACTAATAAAGTACCTTGCGTTATTCATGAAGGAACCCAAGAAAAACCTAACCTAGTATATGAGCAATATTGCAGAGAAAATGTTGGTTATATGAATGCTGACATGCCATCACAAACAACTTATGGAGAAGAGAGTAATTTGTGGCCTCTTGCTCGTTGTGTGAATTATTTTGGTGGTTCAGTTAATTCAGGAAATGAATGTTGCGTTCCTATTGAAGGGAGACCTTATGGAAAATGTGATATTGGAACAATAGAAAATGGATGTCTGAAATGTACAGATCAATCTTATAACAATGATTTATTAAATTGTTTTAAAGATGGTGAAGATAATAAGTATAAATGTATTTTAAAATCAAAAGATCCAAGTATGAGTCCAAGAACCTATATTGATACTGATGGTGATTGCAAATTTGAAAAATATACTGAAAAAAATATATGTACAGATGGGGTCGATGGGATTGAAATTGGAGCAGTTTGTGATATACCTCGTGAATTTCAGCTTTCAATTACACAGGTTGAAGCAGGCGAAAAGGGGGTAGGAAGAAGTTGTGTTGTATCTGCTAAAGATGATGTAGGACTTAGCGTATCTTATACAATGGAAGATAAATATCAAGAAGGTAAAAGTGAACAAGATGGTGAGATTACTGATTGTGAGGTTGAAGACATGGCAAAAGAATTAGATTTAAGACTAAGGTGTGTAGGTATTAAGTGTGAGGATTTTGGAGAGGGAGATAATGCCTATACAATTTGTGAAGCAAAAAAATGTGGTATACTTGTAAAAAATATTATTGGTCCTTGTAAAACTACAACTTATAAAGCAAATGGCCATGATGCTTTTACTGTAGAATATTCTAAAAATGGAGTTACTATGAAAAAGACTGCAGGTTATACTTCAACTGGAGCACATAAACTAACATCAACAGCTACAATAAATGGAGTAACTGATACAAGAAAATATGAAGAGATAAACGGGGAATGGATTCAATACGAGCCAGTACCAACACAACAAACTACACTTCCAAATACTGAAGATTTGAAAGAATGGGTAGAACAAGCCAAGACAAATAGTGAAAATAGAAGAAGGGCTATAGCTGCTGCTACTTGTTTGTCTTTTTGCCTCTCCCTAAACACCAAAATTTCTACACCTAACGGACAAATAAATGTTCAGGAATTAAGTTCTGGAATGTTGGTTTATACTCAAGATAAACTAGGAAATAAAATCATTCAACCAATCCTCAAGGTTTCATCTACTCAAGTTCCAGTGAATCATAAAGTAGTTCATTTAATACTTAAGGACGGACGAGAGTTATGGGTATCGCCAACACATCCTATTCCTCAAAAAAGACTTGTTGAAGATATTCAAATAGGAGAAGTTTATGATGGTTCTATTGTTAAGGAGATAAATGTGGAAGAATATTTAGAAGAAAGGACTTATGATTTATTGCCTGCAGGTGATACAGGTTATTACTGGGCTAATAATATATTGATGGGCAGTACTTTAAAGTGAGGAAATTTGTTGTCAAAAAAAATATTAGTGTCCTACTGTTGGAAGGTTTTGGATGTTTGAGTGAGATTGTGGGGATATAGGTGATTATTTAAAGAATTATATTTGTAAATTGGAGTGGTTGGATGTTAATTTTACTGGTCATCACTTATTAAAAATCTTCCTTGTCTCTTTACATTCTCTTGTTCTTGAAAATCTAAGTTTCTTTTTTGTGAATAAGCTGAAACTACCGCATCATTTGCATAGTGAAGAACCCTATGTTCACGGCCCCTTATCTGACGAGTAGGGCCTTCAATAGTATGTATCCCTTGACTTGCATCTGCAAAGGTATATTTTCCTCCATTAAAATAAACTGCACTTAAATCTACTCCTGTAACAATGCCTGAATGATTTATTGTCCTTACTAAACCTTCCTCTTTTTTAACAGACCTTATTTTAACAAATTGTCTTACTAATTTTTCAGCTATATCTGGATCAAAAGGTACTAGTTCTGTCATAGTTATTTTAAGAGTTTTGTTTGTTTATAAATATTTATATTTTTTGATTTTAATCAACTTCTAAAGCACCCATTAAAAAATCTATTTTTTAGAAGATGAATCATTTCATCGATAAAAAGTAGTAAGTCATATTTATATACAAAAGGGGTGTAGGTTAATTATGAAAAAGGGCAGTATATCACAAAATAGGATTTTCTTTGTCCTAATGTTTTTAGTTTTAGTTCTTAATGTTTTTTCAATTAGTGTTTTGGCTTCGGGAGATGTTGCTTATATTTATAAAAATGAGAGGAGGGTAGATGATAATGTTGTTGGTGTTTTTGAAGGTATGGGATTAAGTGTTGATTTGATTGATGAGACTACTTTAAATAGTGTTGATTTTTCAGATTATAAATTATTATTTTTAGGGGATGAAAGATATCGGTATGAGGAGAAAATTCCTGTTTGGGATTATCCTTCTATAATTTCAAATTATTATTTTGGTGAAGAGTGGGGGTTAACTGACGCGGATGGTATTTCAAAATTGGGATCTAATACTCCTCTTAGTGTTAAGAACGGAGGAACAATTCAGGTTTATACTAAGGCAACTTTTGATGGTAGTTCAATATCAATTCCTTATTATTATTTAGCAGAGGAAAACAAGGCGGATGATATGAATAGGGTTGTAGGGGCTTATAAGGGCAATGGGGAGAACTTAGGGGATGTTATTAGTTATTCTGAGGCTGGTGCAAGATTAACTAATGGTAGGACTACTAGTGATAAAATATGTTTTTATGGAATTATTGAAAGTGATTATTGGACAAGTGCGGCTAGAGAAATGTTTGAAGATTGTGTTGGTTATGTAGGTGTGACTTGTGAAAATGATAGTGAATGTCCGAATCAAAATACTGGAGATCCTTATTGTGCAGATAATCAGGTTTTTCAAGATGTTGAAGAATTTGAATGTGAAAATCCTGGAACTGTTCGGGCAGAATGCGTTGATGATGTTGTATCTAATCTAGTAAAAACATGTGGAAGCAGTTGTATAGATGGAGATTGTGTTTGTTTAGATAATGATTCTGATGGTTATGATGATTGTGCTATTGGTGATAATAATGATGATGGAAAGGCTAAAGATTGTGATGATGATGATTCTGGCAGGTATCCTGGAGCTTTAGAAATTTGTGATGGTATTGATAATGATTGTGATGGTGTTATTGATGAAGGTTCAAGTATTTGTGGAACTGGAATGATTTGTGAGTTAGGCAGTTGTTTGAATGTTATTTGTTCTACTAATTCTCAATGTGGTACTAATGGTTTTATTGGAAATAATTATTGTTCTTTATTGGGGGATGTTGTAAAAGATTATGAAACATTCACTTGCAATAATCCTGGAACTGGTTCAAGTTCTTGTTCAAGTGTTGTTAATGCTCAAATTGTTCAAACATGTGGTGGAGGAGATGTTTGTTTAAATGCACAATGTGTAAATGATTGTGTAGATGCTGATTCTGATAATTATGATGATTGTAATTTAGGTGAACCTGATGATGATGGAAAAATTAAAGATTGTAATGATGCTGTTTTTTTGATTAATCCGGGAAGACCTGAAATTTGTGATTTTGTGGATAATAATTGTGATGGTGTTATTGATGATGCTCCAAGTTGTTCTGTTGATTTGGATGGTGATGGTTTTGATAATACTGCTCCTAGTTCTCCTGGTGATGATGGAAGACAAAGAGATTGTAATGATAATGATGCTAGTATTTATCCAGGTGCTGTTGAAGTTTGTAATGGTGTTGATGATGATTGTGATGGTATTGTTGATGAAGGTGAAGGAGATTGTATTGGTGGAAGTGTTTGTGTTATGGGAACTTGTGAAGCTATAACTTGTGATGGAGATGCTGATTGTGGTGCAGATGGGTTTATTAATGGAGTATATTGTGATGGTCCTACTGGCGATGATGTTTTTCAAACTTATGTAGATTTTACTTGTGTTAATCCTGGTACTATTTCAAGTTCTTGTAGTCAGGAAACTGAAGCTAGATTAATTACAGATTGTGCTGATACTTGTTCAAATGGTGCTTGTATTAGTATTGGATGTAATAATAATGCAGATTGTAATGATTTAAATAGTTATACTAAAGATACGTGTAATAATCCTGGACAATTGACTAGTTATTGTACTTATGATCCTATTGAATGTTTAAATGTAGATGATTGTGATGACAGTAATGACTTTACTAAAGATAGTTGTGTTAATGCAGGAACTATTTTATCTAATTGTGTTCATGAAGATATAGCTTGTTTTAATTCGGCTGATTGTGGTATAAATGGTTTTTTTGATGGATTATTTTGTGATGGTCCTACTGATGATGATGTTTTTCAGAATTATATAACTTGGACTTGTGAGAATTCTGGTACAGTTAGTAGTTCTTGCACTCAAACTGTTACTCAAGAATTAGTTACTGATTGTGCTAGTACTTGTGATAATGGAGCTTGTGTTGATATTGTTTGTGATAACGATGCAGATTGTGATGATGGTATTTTGGGAAATATAGATATTTGTGTAAATCCGGGTACTGTTAATAGTCGTTGTTCTCATGGAAATGTTGAATGTTCTAGTGATGCTGAATGTGGTACAAATAGATTTACAGGTGGTTTGACTTGTCAGACAGGTGATTTATTTAGAGATTTTATAGATTATAATTGTGTAAATCCTGGAGAAGAAGATAGTTATTGTGCAAGTGATATTGATTCTATTTTTGTTTACTCTTGTACTTATACTTGTTCTGGGGGAAGCTGTTTAAGGTGTAATAATAATCCTGATTGCGATGATAGTGATGTTGACACTGTTGATATTTGTAGATTTGGTGGTACTATTAATTCTTATTGTAGTCATGAGTATATTGTTTGTTCAGATACATTAGATTGTGGTACGAATAGTTTTGTTGGATTGCTTTATTGTTCTGGAAATAATGTTGTTCAGAATTTTAGGACGTTTAATTGTAATAATGCTGGTAGTTCTGGAAGTTTTTGTTCTGATGCTAATACTCCTCAAGTAATTGAAACTTGTAGTTTTGGTTGTAGTGCGGGAGCATGTTTATCTGAAACTCAATGTCAGAATGGTGGAGATGATGATAGTGATGGTTTAGTTGATGCTCAAGATCCTGGTTGTTGGAATGATTTAGGGGATTCTGGGAGTTATAATCCTAATTTAGATGATGAGAGTAGGGGAAGTATTGTATGTTCTTCTAATGGGGATTGTGGGACTAATGTTTATTTAGGAGATGCTTATTGTTCTATTGATAATGTTGTTAGAGATTATAAGACATTTAGTTGTTTGTTTCCTGGGACTGGTTTGAGTTCTTGTAGTGAATC
>Ga0180007_10006319_pt1 | contig 11615 bp, 12 predicted proteins | sample MM_PC_MetaG_FD_121122 | JGI IMG/M metagenome (GOLD analysis project Ga0180007, IMG submission 121122) | Groundwater microbial communities from the Aspo Hard Rock Laboratory (HRL) deep subsurface site, Sweden - MM_PC_MetaG | ecosystem: Environmental > Aquatic > Deep subsurface > Groundwater...
ATCAAAAAAAAGCCTGCTAAAAGCAAAATAAACATCCATCGCCTCAACCCCTTACTAAAAATAAATACTATATAAAACTTCAGATATCTCTGTGAGCCGCAGTGAGTACTCAAGCAAGAGCGAATCAGAGGGAGGCCCTACACACTTACGTCCACATAGAAAACTTTATAAACAATGTGCCCGTAAAAAAACAATGCCCTACACAGAGATAAAACAAAAAAACAAAAGAAATTATTTCTATAGAGTCAGAACCCTAAGAAACGGAAAAAAATTCAAAAAGAAAAGAATCTACTTAGGAAAAAACCTCTCTAAAAAAGAACTATCAACAAAAGAAAAAGAAGCAGACCTCAAACTAAAAACACCAAAAAAAGAATTGAAAGCAATAAAAAAGATTGCACCAAAAATCAGAAAAGTATTGAAAAAATATAAAATTAAAAAAGCAGGCATATTCGGAAGTTACGCTAGGGGGGAGAATAAAAAAAAGAGCGATGTTGATATTCTGATTGAACCCCCAAAAGGAATGGGCTTAGAGTTTGTTGGAGTTAAATTAGAGTTGGAAGATGAACTTGGAAAAAAAGTTGATTTAATCACTTACAAGTATATTCATCCTTTCCTAAAAAAGAAAATTCTAGAAAGTGAGGTTAGAATAATATGAAACGAGAATTAAGATTATTTATAGAAGACATATTAGAGTCAATTAAATTAATAGAAAAATATCTCGGCAGTTCTTCTAAAGAGGATCTTAACAATAATCAGAAACTAAAAGACTCCATTATAAGAAGATTGGAAATAATCGGAGAAGCAGTTAAAAATATTCCTGAAGATTTTAGAAAGAAATACCCTAATGTTCCTTGGAAAAAGATTGCGGGATTAAGAGATATCATAATTCACTCATATTTTAATATCAACTTAGATATCACATGGGAAATTATTAAAAAAGATCTTCCAGATCTAAAAGCCAAAATACAAAAAATAAAGGAAGATTTATTGCAATTCCACAGATAAATCTTTATATAATCCTATTCCATTCTAACACCATGCCAGAAAAAAAAGACATCCAAGACCATCTAATAAAAACAAATAATGGAAAAATCTCTCCAGAAGAATTCCTCTCAATTCTAAAGCTAATCGCCCCTGGAACAAGTTTCAGAACAGCTCTTGAGGGTGCACTAAAAACAGGCAAAGGTGCACTGATAGTAATAGAAAATGAATCTCTGCCTGCAATAATAGACGGGGGCTTCAGAATAAATTCAAAGTTCACGCCCCAGAAACTTATTGAACTTTCAAAAATGGACGGGGCATTAATCATTTCCAAAGACATGAAAAAAATAGATTATGCTAATGTCCTCCTAACTCCAGACAGCAAAATCAAATCAGCAGAAACAGGCACAAGACACAAGGCAGCAGAAAGAACAGCCAAACAAATCAAAACACTTGCAATCGCAATCTCAGAAAGAAGAGAAGAAATAACCCTGTTCTACAAAAACATAAGATACCTTCTAAAAAGCCCAAGCGAAATCTTAAGAAAAGCAAGCGAACACATCCAACTCTTAGAAAATCAGCGAGAACTTTTTGACACATATGTAAGCAGATTAACAAAATCAGAACTCTACGCATTTACTAATTTAGATTTGGCAATAACACTCATCCAAAAAGGCATGCTAATCCAAAAAATAATTGAAGACCTAAGAAAACAAACCATAGAACTCGGAAGAGAAGGAACATTATTAAAAATAAGATTAAAAGAAATTAAGGGAGGAGTTGAAAAAGAAACAGATCTGGCAATAAAAGACTACACAAGACTCGACATAAGCAAATCAAAATTCCTAGTAGAAAATCTCTCTTATGACGAAATACTCGACGAACGAAATATATTCGGCGCTTTAGCATATGAAGAAAACCCGTCAAGAACAGAACCAATCAAGGGCTGGAGAATCCTCTCCAAAACCTCCTTAGAAGAACAGCAGATCACAGAAATAGTAAAACAACTTGGAACAATCGACAAAATCATCAAAGCCGAAGACACTCAACTAACAAACATCTTAAAGCAAGAACAAATCGAAATTTTCAAAGACGAAATCGAAAAAATAAATCTCAACGCTTAAATGGAATTCACAATCTCAACAACAAAAAAACAGCAATGCATTGACATCTCCGAACAAGTCAATAAAGCATTAAAAAACTCAAAAATAAAAAATGGGCTCCTAAACATTTACACAACACACTCTACAACAGCGATAATAATCAACGAAAACCATGACCCAAATATAAAAGCAGATCTCCTCTCCTACTTAGAAAAACAAATCCCGCAGGGAATTTGGCTCCATGACAAAATTGATGGCAACGGAGCAGCCCACATAAAAGCTTCTCTTTTAAGCCCATCAGAATCAATCCCAATCCAAGACAACAAACTTCAATTAGGACAATGGCAATCGCCAATGCTCATAGAATTCGACGGTCCAAGACAAAGAAAAATCATAATTTCAATAATATCAAATTAAGTTCGGCGCACAGAAAACTTGCTCCGCAAGTTTTCAAACAAATAAGACGCCAGCAGCAAAAAATTGGCGTCCAATTTGCGTCGAACACGATTATATTTTACATACTACAAATTATTTTTACCCCGAGGAATAACCTTAGACTCCATCTCCCCCATAACTCTCACATTAATCTCCTCCCTATTCATTCTCTTAACAAGTCTCAAAACCAGCAAAACCGCAATAATCACAACCACCAAAATAATCAAGCCATAAATAACAAACGGATTTCTCCCGACAAGATTATTAATCCCAGCAAAAACCCTTGGCGCAGCACTTGTTTCATAATCCAAACTCCCCGAATACCAAAGCACAACCAACACCCCTACACATCCCACAAATACAACAAACAAAATCAAAGTCATAATATCTGTAATCTTCATGCACAAAACAGATTAGAGAACTATAAAAATCTAACCAACACCCAAAAATCCAACAACTTTATAAACCAACTTTTCCAACCCATCTCATGAAAAGAAGCTCACGCCGTTGGAAAAAAAAGAACCAAATGAGATGGAAATGGCAGCGAAAAAGACTCAAGAAAGAAAAGCATAAAAGAAAACTCCACAGAGAGCGAAGCAAGTAATTCTTAACAATAATCTTTATAACCCTCCTCACCCAGAAAAAGAAATGAACCACATCAACATCTGGACAGAAAAATACCGCCCATCAACATTCGACCAAGTCGTCGGCCAGCAAGAAATCCTCAAAAGAGTAAAATCCCTGACCCAGGCCCTAAACATTCCCCACCTATTATTCGCAGGCCCCGCAGGCATAGGCAAATCAACTCTCGCACTAATTGTTGTAAAAGAACTATTCGGAAGCAGATGGAAAGAAAACTACCTGGAATTAAACGCCTCAGACGAAAGAGGAATTGACGTAGTCAGACAAAAAGTCAAAAACTTCGCTCGAACAAAAGCAATCGAAAACATCCCATTCAAAGTAATCTTCCTCGACGAAGCCGACGCCCTGACAAAAGAAGCCCAGCAAGCCCTAAGAAGAACAATGGAAAACTACTCCAACACTTGCAGATTTATAATGTCCTGCAACTATTCGTCAAGAATCATCGACCCAATCCAATCAAGATGTGTAATCTTCAGATTCAAACTCTTAGAAAAAAAAGACATCACCCAGGTAATCAAAAGAATCGCAGAAACTGAAAAACTGAACATGTCAGAAGACTCATTTGAAACACTTTACGAAGCATCAGAAGGAGACTGCCGAAGAGCAATAAATCTCCTCCAGGCAACAGCCTCAATCTCCCCAGATGTTAATTCGGAAATGATTTTAATGATTGCCTCAAAAGCAAAACCTGCCGACGTCAAAGTCGTTTTAGATTACGCATTAGCAGGCGACTTCATCAACGCAAGGGAAAAACTCCTGGATGTCATGCTAAAAGAATCAATCTCAGGAACAGACATAATAAAAGCAATCCAAAAAGAAACCTGGAATCTCCCAATTGAACCAGAGATAAAAGTCAGACTTACTGAAAAAACCGGCGAAACCGAATTTAGAATGACAGAAGGCAGCGACGAATTCGTCCAGCTCCAAGCTCTTCTCGCCTCTTTTGTATTGGCTGGACAGGGCAAATCTTAATTTTGTTTTAGGTTCTTAATAGGTACAGAATCATGAGTTTATTCGTGATTCCATCATGTTAAATACAAACACACCCAATATGATTTTACCAACATAATTATCCCCAACAAACAAATGGGAAAGTGCGAAGCATGGATTTGCGAGGAAAAAACTACAAATCCCTATCTCAGAAAAACCATATAAAGCAGAAGAAAAAACAGAACAACAGCTATCGCAATCCATCCCCAAGAATCAAACCATGCTTGTATCTTCTGTGCAATACTCATCCTAATTTTCTCCATACACCAATTAATATAATTAAAGCCAAGACCATATAAATAACTTCCGCCAAAACAATATCCCAAGAAGAAAATCTCTGCACCTCAATCATATAATAAACTAACGCCACAGCCACGCCAATAAAACTAGAAAAAGCAATAACAACCCCCAGACAAAATACCAACATCAGCCTTCTCCATCTCATCCACAAAAATTAAGATTATAAAACAATTGTTGCACTATACAATAATTCCAAATAACTTTATATAATTCCCTCCCCCCTAACAGCCATGAAAAAACTGGCGTATCTAATCCTCTCTCTATCAATAATCCTGATAACACTAGTCTACACCATCCCCAAAATCCAGCTAAGCCCAGAAAACCCCGCAACCCAGGAAAAACAAATCCAAGTAACAATAAACCAGGATACCACTTCAACAACAAACATCCTCTGGAAAATAAAAGTCCTCGACGCCCTTTCAACATTCCCGACAGGAAACTGGGGGATAACAATCCCAAAAAATAGCCAGAACATAACTGTAACAGACAACAATCAGAATTTAAATTTCACCATAAAAAACGAAACAATGCTTCTATTCCGAAACCCTTCAAAGATATACTATAATGAAGAATATTTCTTCAACATAACATACACAACTCTCAACAATCCAATAATCTATGAACCTTATTATTTCTACCAGCAGAGATTCACAAGATTCAATACCGACGACAAATTCTCCATAACATTCAACCTCCCGGAAAACGCGCAAACAACTTCAGAACTAACTCCTTCTCTGGAAAAAGGAGAAACAAAAACAATCAAGATTGACTTTACAATCCCAGAACCCCTCCTCTCCCCCCCGCAGACAATAACAATAAACTCCCGGCACTACCAAGCCACACTTCCAGAAATATATTCCCAGCAATACCAAGATATCTTGAACAAAGCAGACCAGGGAGTAGAACAAATAGAAAAACTCTACGGTTTCCCTTCCCCATACAAATGGCAGATAGAATTCATAAACCAGGATGACCCTGACTTTGAAGAGCAGACAAAAGCATTCTATTTAGGCGAAGGAAAAATAAGAATAAAAATAACCAATCTGCATGACACAGAAGAAAGAATAATCTACATCTTACTGCACGAAACAGTCCACGGCTTTAATTCAAAATTCTTCTCAGATGAAACCCCAAACTTTTGGTGGGAGGAAGGAACAGCCCAATACATCCCTTACGAAATCCTCTCAAACCTAAGATATAACACCGAAGACCTTAAAGCTCAAAACCTTGAACTAATAATCCTTTGCCAAAATCAAGACCTAAGTTTCATCTCCGAATGGAGCCCAAACCAGCTTCTCCAAAAAAAACAAACGATAAAATGCAAAAACGAAAGCATAAATCTAATAGAGTTAGGCTACGCCCAGAGTTACAACATCGTCTACACTTTAGCAGATACCTACACAAAAGAAATCTTCAAAAAATTTTACAGCACAGCAGAACTGTTACAGATAAACTTCAGTTCTGACCATAACACCCTAAACAATCAGATGAACTACATCCTAACCCAGACAACAAACCAAGATACTACAACTCTTCTAAACTCCCTTTACTTAAACGTGCAATCAAAACAAAACTTAACAAACATCCTAACAGGAATGCCTATCTACGAAGAAAAAGAAATCAAGATAACCCCTGCCCTGATAATCACAGCAATAATAATTCTAATCACCCTAATAATTATACTCCTCTGCAAAAACAGAAAAAAATAGATTTAACCATACAAATCTTTATTTACTATTCTAATCAAATATAAAAATGCGGCATAGAAAACCTTTTAAAGTATTAAGTAATAATAAATTCAGAATGTTCCCCAGTGATCCTGCGGGGTCGCTGGATGATTTTTTATTTAAAATTTTAGGAGATTTTAGTTAATGGAAGAGACATTAGTTTTCATTGATGAAGGGTTTTTATCCAAACTACCAAAATATTTAGGTAGTGGAAGATATTTAAAAATAGACTACATTAAATTCTCCAAAAGACTATCAAAAAAACAAAAATTATTTTGCAGACATCTTTTTTATTACACAGCTCCGCCGTTTCAATCCGAACCTCCAACTTCAGAACAAATCAAGGAAAAAAAAGGATATGATAATTTTATTATTTCTTTTAGTAAAAACAAGGGAGTAACAATCAGAGAAGGAAGATGCCAAAAAATAATTAATTCAAATAGTGAAATAGAATATCATCAAAAGGGAGTAGATGTTTTAATGGTTTCAGATATGGTTTCTGTCCCAATCAAATTTCCAGATATCAAAAAAATTATTCTAATAACTTCAGATACAGATTTTTGTCCGATTAAAAAGGACACAGAAAAATTAGGAGTCAAGGTTATATTATGCACTTACTACGAGAAAAAAAGAAACTCAAAGTTTTCAGTTTCACATCATTTAATAGACCCTTGCAACAATATTTATTATATAACTAAAGAAGATTTTAACGAATCTAAACTAATAAAAACCTAAAAATGCAACTCTCCGAAAAATACCGCGCAAAAAAATACCAAGACCTAATCGGACAGGAAACAGCAATCAAACAACTAAAAGAATTCCTAATAAATTTCCCAAAAAAGAAAGCCCTAATGCTCTACGGTCCAGCAGGCACAGGCAAAACATCATTAGTCCACGCAGCCGCCAAAGCAAACAATTTAGAAATCCTCGAACTCAACTCTTCAGACTTAAGAAACAAATCCTCACTAGAAACAACACTAAGGCCAGCTACCTCCCAGCTCTCCTTATTCAAAAAAGGAAAAATATTACTAATGGACGAAGTCGACGGAGTTACAGGCACAGACCGAGGCGGAATCCCCGAACTAGTCAAACTAATCCAGATAACAAAATTCCCAATTATCATGACCTGCAACGACGTCTGGCAATCAAAACTCTCCCCAGTCAGGCAAAAATCAAAACTCATCGAGATGAAAATGCTAAACATAGGAATAATAGTATCACTCCTGTCAAGAATCTGCGAAAAAGAAAATATAAACAAAAACCCGCAGGTCTTAAAACAAATCGCAATCAAAGCGCAAGGCGACTTGAGGGCAGCAATCAACGACCTCGAATCCTATTCCCACAATCATGAAATACTAATAGACACCGAAGAAAAAAGAGATGTCGAAGACAATATATTCAACATTCTAAGAAGACTATTCAAAGAACGCCAGGACTTCAAAAACTTATTTGACAGCACCTCCATGTCATTGGACGAAGTCCTGTTATGGATAGAAGAAAACATCCCCAAAGAATATAAAAATGAAGCATTGGCAAAAGCATACCACGCACTGGGAAACGCAGATGTTTTCAGAGGCAGGATATATAAAAACCAATCATGGCGTTTTCTCCTATATCAAAACATTTTCCAATCCGCAGGAATCTCCTACGCAAAACCCTCACCATTAGAAGGCTTCACAAAATACGAACGCCCAAAACGAATTCTAAAAATCTGGCTCAACAACCAAAAGATAGCAAAAAAGAAAACCATCGCACAAAAACTCGCCAAGTTCTCCCATTACTCCTCAAAGCAGGCAATTCAGGATGTAAATCTCCTCAAGCCAATCCTCCGACAGCCAGATGTCCAAAAACGATTAAAGTTCTCCGACGAGGAAATCGCATTCTTGGAGAAATAATTTGAAAGAATTTACCCAAAAGCCAGACATTTTGGTTCTTTGTAATCTTGACATGCCATTTCTGTACAACTTGTAATCTTTCCATTCACAACATCACAACCATTACATCCATCATACCATTTTATGCAGTTATCAGGAATCTCATCTCCACCATCATCTCCACCACCAAAAAACTTCCCAAACCAATCAATTATCTTCTGCAATAAATTCCCACTCACACACTCTCCATTAACGCAAACATTCGAATCGCATTCAAAATTATTCTCACAAACTCCATCAGCTTCAACTTGCTCAACTAAATTCCTCCCAATATCACAATACTGCCCATCAACTCTCGTCCCAATCGGCAGACAACTCTCCCCATACAAACAACCAAACTTGCACTCTTCTACATCTGAACTGCACACTTCTCTGCATTTCCCATCAGGACATAAAATAGTTCCAGGAATGCATTCATCATCAATAGGACAAGTCATAGTTCCATCAGCACTGCATATACATCTTTCAGGACAATCATCATCAACATTTCCATAAACCACAAATACTCCTGTCCTACTCGGAAAAGTCTTACTCCCAGAATAATAATCCAAAAAAGCAACTGTAACTCCAAATACTTTCTTTTTCTCCCCCAACTTAATATACACACTCCGTGTAGGCTCTTCTTCAATCGATACTCTTAACTCCGCAACTATCTCACCATCCAAACATTTAGTTATTTTTTCAATTTCCCCCTCATCAACTTCCACTGCTCTAACCTTTTCTTGTTCAGTTGTCATCTCACCAACCTTAGTAGAATAAACTTTTTCAGAAGGACTTGCTAAAATTCCTTCCGTACTAACAGTCTGAACATCAGTAGTTTCATAAATTTCTCTTACACCACATTTAGTTTGACCAACAGCAACAAACTTTATCTGCATATCTTTATAGTCCTTAACCACAACAGAATTTCCAACATCCAACTTAAACTTCTCATTCAACCTTACAATCCTATCTTCATTAACATCACAATCTTCAGGACAAATTATCTTGCACTTTGCTGGAGGCACTTCGCATTTCTTTCCAGCTTCACAAACTGTCTGAATCACAACCTCTTCACAAACCATCCCCTCCCCCTTCTCACAAATCCCATTCCTACAAACAGGTTTCACAGAACACAAAGACTCAGGATTTTCAATACAACTGCATGTGCTTTCTCCCAAAAGCTCACCAATATGACTCCGAACAACTTCCACATCATCTTCATCCACTTCCCCATCACTAGTAAATTCATATTTCTGAAAAATCTCCCCCAATAACCTAGTATCTACCTTATCCACATCTCCATCTCCATCTAAATCATACGCTTCAGGAACAATCTCCTCATTAAAATAGTTCTCCATTTCCTCAGCATCATCGTCATCAAAAACACCATCCCCATTAAAATCATATTTAACTATCTCCCTCCTCAAAAACGCAACATCAGTCATATCAACCTTTCTGTCTCTATTCAAATCATATTTGCTTTTTTCATAACCACTCCAACAATACTGCACCTTCTCCCCATTCGGACATTCATAATATTTTTCACATCCTTCTACCGGAATATCTCCTCCAGTACAAGCCCCATCTTCACAACCGTTTGGACAGACATAAGTTTCAACAGCATATTTATTATCCTTACAAAAATACTCATTAAGAGTATTACTTTTTGATATACATAAACCTCCAGTCGTACCATCTTTAACACAACATTCCGTTACTTCGACCGACTCATTTGACCAATCTGCTATTCCTTTTAATGTCCCTTTCTCATAATAATTTAAACCACCATCAGAATCAAAACAACCAACAGTTGTAGTCTCATTATCTTCAGCACCAACAACCCCAACCATCCCGCCAAACATCAAACCCAAAGCCAAAACTACAAACAAACTCTTCCAAATTTTTTCCTTGCTTTTAACTTTCATACACAAACTAAAAATTAAATATTTATAAACCCAGCGATAACTTCAAACACAATTGAATCAATTAGTCCAAAAAACCCCTATTTTAAAGCTTTCTACTCAAATAGAAAGATTTATAAAAAAGCTTTCTATTGCATTATCATGGATTTCAAAGAGATTATCAAAGAACAAAAACAAGAACTAAAAGACATAGAGAAATCAGAAAAAATTATAGACAGAGAAAAATTTAACATAGCAAAAAAATACCTAAAATACCCAAATATTCTTGCGATACTTGGAGTAAGAAGATGCGGCAAATCAATTTTCTCATATCTTTTATCAAAAGATTACAAAACAGGATATATTAATTTCGACGATGAAAGACTAATCGGATTAAAAACTGAAGACTTAAATAAAATTCTTGAATCTTTTTATCAATTATATGGAGATATTGAGTATATAATACTAGACGAAATTCAAAACATCACCGGATGGGAACTATTCGCAAACAGATTAAGAAGAACCAAAAAAGTCATTCTAACCGGAAGCAACTCAAAACTTCTGTCCGGAGAACTATCAACACATCTAACAGGAAGATACATAGATATAACGCTCTTCCCATTTTCCTTCAGAGAATTCCTAAAATTAAAATCTTTTGAAACTAAAGAAACTTATACAACAAAAGAAAAAGCTGAAATTCTCAACCTTCTAAAAGAATATCTCCAAACAGGAGGTTTTCCAGAAACAATTAAATTCGGTAAAGCCATGACTTTAAAAATTTATGACAATATAATAACCAAAGATGTTATTACAAGACACAAGGTAAACAAAATAGACGAAATAAAAAAATTATCCAAATACCTAATATCCAACTCTGCAAAAGAATTTTCTTATAACAAGCTATCAAAAATATTAGACATAAAACATAATTCGACAACATCAAATTGGATAAATCACTTCGAAGAAGCCTTCTTAATTTTCGTATTGGAAAAATTTGATTTTAAATTAAAGCAGCAATTTCTTGCACCTAAAAAAGTTTATTGTATAGACCCGGGTTTATTAAGTGCCATCTCATTCAAATTCTCAGAAGACAAAGGGAGGATAATAGAAAACGAAGTTGCTCTAGACTTATTTAGAAAAAAAATAGACAACTTCTTTGAAATTTACTATTGGAAAGATTATTTTAATAACGAAGTAGATTTTGTGATTAAAAAAGGAAAAACTATAAAACAATTGATACAGGTTTGTTATATAGAAACTAAAGAAGATCTCCCAGAAAGAGAAACTAATTCATTATTAAAAGCAAGTGAAAAATTAAAATGTAAAAATCTATTAATAATAACATGGAACTATCAGAATGAAGAAATCATTAACGGCAAAAAAATTAAGTTTGTTCCATTATGGAAATGGTTGTTGTTAAATAACTCACCAATTTGAAATACTGAACTAATCAAAAAAATAATCAACCACACTGAGCCAAATTCGCAGAATCACTCTCCCCCCACCCAAACCCAGCCGAAGGCGTCCCCGCCTCAAACACTGTCTCACACTCCGAAGGCTCTTCATTAAACGCAGAGCAAATCGCAGCTAACAAAGAAGAAGAATCCCTTCCAGCAGAAG
>Ga0180007_10006320_pt1 | contig 11615 bp, 13 predicted proteins | sample MM_PC_MetaG_FD_121122 | JGI IMG/M metagenome (GOLD analysis project Ga0180007, IMG submission 121122) | Groundwater microbial communities from the Aspo Hard Rock Laboratory (HRL) deep subsurface site, Sweden - MM_PC_MetaG | ecosystem: Environmental > Aquatic > Deep subsurface > Groundwater...
ATATCTTGCTTCGTTTCTTTATACATATCCTCATCTTCAATCTCTCCACTGATCGCCTTACGAAACAATTTTTTCTTTTCCTCTTTCAATCGTTCAAGTTGAATGTTTAATTTGGATGTAATACGCTTTTGATAATCAGCATCCTTTTCATAAAGCTTTTGTAATTCATCACTTATTAGATCAGCTTGTTCGCTATTTATCTGAATGGCTGAGAACATATCCACGAGTTGTGGCTCTAAATCCCTCTGACGTACGAATGGCTGGCTACAATGCCCCCTGGATCGAGTACAACGATAATAAACGTGGCCCTTCTTTCTCTCCGCTGTTATTGAGCATCCACACTCCCCGCAAAACATAAAACCCCGATACATAAAGAAATGCTTCGGCGACTTTTCTGTCCGCCTACTACGCCCTGCCATACGATCTTGCACACGTTGCCAGAACTCTTTTGAGATAATCGGTTCGTGCTTCCCTGGGAGTATTTCATCCTTATACTTTAAATTACCGCAGTAAAAAGGATTGCGTAGCATATTATCAACTGAGGTCTTAGAAAACTTACCTCCCTTACGGCTTGTCATACCTTCGTCAGAGAGTATTTTTGCTATCTTCTTGATCGTATGTAGTCCGCTATCATACAGTTCAAACATTTTACGAACGTAAGATGCTTTCTTTGGATCTAGTTCAATCGTTTTCTCAAGGCGGTTATTGATATAACCCGTGGGAGCAAAATGGGGGAGCCAGCCCATTTCGGCTTTTTGCTTTAATCCTCTCTTAGTATCCTCTGATAAATCATCAATTTTTCGTTTGGCAAGACACGTATTCAAACCGAGCATAAACTTGCCATTTGAATCATCTTGATACTGACCGTATGAACAGTCATAAATATCCTTACCACTCTCTAAAAGCTCGGATAGAATCCCTAGATCAACATAATTTCTAGTCAGTCGGTCTGCCTTATAAGAAATAATACCATCGGCCTTTCCAGATTTAATATCCTCAATCATCTTGGCAAACTTAGGTCTGCCTGACTTTTTTGCTGAATAACTCTCTCGTATTTCTTTTACAATAACCAAACCGTGTCGTTTAGCATAATCTTTCACGACTTCGTCTTGCCCATCAAGGGACAATATCTGTTTGTCCTCCGAGTCAGTAGACTTACGGAGGTATGCGTAGTATTTCTTTTTCATACTAATTACCATAACCGGATGAAATTATGCAAAGCGCACCTATTTCTGATACCAAGCTATCATCGACAACTGTCTCATCTATATCTGTTGCCTCATCAATACAATCCTTCAAGCTCTCTGCCCTAGCCCGTAGCTCATCCATACTGACTGTATTATCAACTACTGCCATCATATCCGCTGATGTTGCTAATTTATTTTTATCACTGGCGGTTTTCCAATCATCAATTGTAGCTTGATGAAGTGTTCCGCCTGAATACCATTCTTGATTAGCTGTTTGTTTCGAGGATGAATTATCATCACCTCCTGTTGTCAAAACAATAACAAGAATAATCCAAAATAGTATAAAAATTACTACACAGCCTATTTTTTTCGATGTCCATTTATTTTTCTCTTTCGGTTTTTGTTGTTCGTTAGATGGCGGTTGGTTTTCCATAGTTTTTTAGTTAATAAATCAGCGATAGTGCGCCCGCCCCACTAAAAAGCCCCCGGGTGCTGGGTTAAGCTACTACACTCAAGACCAGACACCACGAGGGCGTTCTAAGAGTGTAGTAGCTTTGCTTTATGCCTTTATTTTCCCTCTTTTTAAGCCTTTTGTCAATAATATCTCACCGTGTAATTATCAATATATTTGATGAAATTCTGAACAGATTCAGGATCAATATGTGGCTCATAAATTAGATAAGACTCCATTTCCTGAAGTATCTTTTTTTTAACCCTCCCAGTTTCTGCCTCCCAAGAGTATAATTCAGCAACCTTCTGAAAAATAGCATTGTGGCATTTACGAATTTCTATTATTGATTCAATCAACGGTTGCACTCTTTTCTCAAACTCTCCACATATGAAAGATATATCGGACATACGCTGTTGTAAGGTTCTCTTAACCTCCAATAGCTCCATAAAGCCCTTAATGCTTACCCTTAACAAATTTACTTTGGACAACACGTCCTCTCTTGCTTTATCGTTAATTTTAACCTCCATAATCCCTGGCTCATTATTATAAACGTATTCAATAATACCAACTGATCGGAAAAAATCTAAAAGGTCATCAGCAAAAGTATCATCAATATCAATCGGAAAGGCTACCTTAAAATATGCCAAAGAAAATTCAAGATGCAATTGAAAATACGTTTTCATCAGCGCCTCAAAAGAAAAAATAACATCTTCGGCCACCTGTTGTATTAAGTGTTGAAAAAGATTACTACCTAAAGTAAATGTATTAACATAATAATCAAACTGTTTAATATCCCCGTCGTTGTTAAAAACTCTTAGGTTAATATGCTCCTCCGGCGTAAGTAGCTTTCTCCCAGCTCTATAATTTTCTATTATCAGCTTCGCCCGTTGGTAAGGGGAGAGGCTGGCCGATACTTCTTTTGATAAATAATTTTTACTTTTCATAGTTATTACGATTTAATTGTCTTTTATTTTCAAGTAAAATTTCTTCAATAAACTGAATGCGTTTTTCTAGACTTGATAGTTCAATAGCCTTTAATAACTGGCTACATAAATATCCAATACCGCGTCCCATTTTAATGTTCATTTCGCCACCACGAACCTTGTTTAAGGCCTCAACAAGTAGAGATACAACGTCCTCTGTGTTTTTAACATCAACGGGTTGCAGATTGAGTGTCTCCGCCTTGGGTGCTAGACCTCCCTTGATAATTGCCATCTTACGCTCCTCTTCCATATCAGGATTATGCAAAAAACAATAATCGCTATTTTTCATAGCATTTGCGCCACAACGCTCGTCATTGGATAATTTTTTAACACATTTCATAGGCTGAGCTTATTCTTTCTCCAACTTGTGCTTATTTGCTTCATAGTAAGCAGGATTGGTTTTTTTCAATTCTTCTAGTGTTTTATTTCTTCTTTTTGAATAATCTACATTCGGGATATCGGATCCACTAGCTTTTTTATCTTTTGCAATGTCTATCTGTCTAATATCTATATCATCTGTCTTGGGAGTTCTGCTGGTGGTACCTTGATAGGTATTATTTTGCCCTTTATTACTTTGCTGATTATTACTTCTAGACCTCTGCCCATTATCGCAAAGTTCTGCGGAAGTTAATCCTTTTTTTAACTCATCATCATTACTTCCTCTATCATCATTCTGCTGAAATCTCCTGCTTACATCAGTATATTCACCAGTAACAAGGGGATATTTGTGTAATTCAACTTCTACCTTGCTTCTGCTACCAACGTGTTTTGGAAACCACAATCTCTTTTTTTTCTTTAATGCGAGCATTATCTTAGTCGCTTGATTGATTTTATCTTTATAACTCGACAATAAATCTTCAAATTCTATAGAAATAATCTTGTAATTAACAACTACTTTTCCTGTTATTTTATTTGCTCTTAAAAAAAGCCAGAATAAAGCGAATAATTCCTGCGAGGTTAGTCTTTCCGCCATTAAATCATCAATCCAAATCCTTGGGATCTTAACAAAATCTTTGTCCGAAAGTGGTTTTTTATTTGTTGATTGTGTCATAACGTTTTAATAACATTCATCACGTTTCTTATTAGTTTTTATAATTCTGAAAATGCTTCCAAAACCTCCTTTCCAACCGCCTCTTCAATACTTTGTGACAACTCCCTGGTAATCGGATGTACGGCGGCAAACTTTTTTCCTCTATTGTTTATCTGAGGCCAAACCAGCCTAACACCGCCACCAGGACGACTATAAATGGCCACACTTCCAATATAAAGCGAATTATCTAAAAGAAATGAGGCAAATCCGAAACATCCCTCTTTGGGCTTAATTGGAATAAATTGTATCTCGCTGATTGTCATTACGTTTCTCAATTTTAATTAAAATATCAAAAAAATTAGTCAGATTCGCTTGAATATCCGAACAATCCTGACTTGTTAAATCTCCTTGGTAGTATCTTTGGAATATCCTTTTCACTTTGTTTTCGGGATCGTTCATCACTTTTACACATAAAAAAATATCTAGTTTAATTCTAAACTAGTTCTGCTTAATCTAGATTAGCGACATCAATGGCGACAATCTATTTTTTACGCCTTCTTTGTTCTGCTCTTTTTTTTCTACGCCACTCTCTTAAACATTCCCTTTTACCACAGAGAAATTGAGAATTACCGCCACGTTTATTGGTAGGTATAAAATAGTTCCTACACACAGCACATTTTCTCTTTGCGTCATTAAGAATCCTCTGTGTCAATCTACGTACTGATGGAATTATTGTTTTTCCTCGAGTTAAGCACCTTAAATAAAAATCAATATGTTCTATAAGATTTACGTAATAATTTGCTATTGCAACCTCATTATTTTTATTAAAGATATTCTTAACTCTTTGTGGCTTCTTAAAAAGATCTTCGACGGACTGATTAAGCTGTAGAATGACATATAATGGATTGTGTTGAATAACATAGGCAGGGAGCCTGCCGGTTGCCCACATTTTTAATTCTTTATTTGTAACACCTGGGTTATCTGTAGCTATTTGCTCCGCGTAGAAGTATGCTTCACTATCACGTAAAAACTTAAATCTTTCTTGAACGCTAAAAGTAGATGGGTTTTGCTTTTTCTCCCACTCAATCTGTTTTACTGCGTGATAATGCAATACATCAGAAAGCTCAAAAACCTGATGAAGCAAACGAGCTATTGTATTCCACTTCTTATTACGCTCAATTATTTGTTCTTTATTCGCCAATAAATAATCCTGCCAATTCACCGCCTCTTTTTTTACCAGTCCAGGCGATTCAATCCAACGACCATTTACTAATATCTCTCTACCTGGAGCGTAGGTTGGATTTGGATATTCCAGCGTATCGCGTTTGTATTTATCGATCCAATCCAAGAGTGGAAGTTGAGAATACGAGTAATAACTACGATTATGATTAGTGAGCAGGGGAATAATAAGGTTATTTTTTTCAATCCAATAAAAATGATACTGAGGGAATGTCAGTCCCTGATTTCTCATAGTAGGAATAAAATTATCACTACCCAAGAGGTTGGTTTTTAACGCCTTGATAGGGCTATATTTCATTCCTCGTAACCACTTTGGTTTCATTATCACTTCTTTACTCATATATCACATCCTCTATACTATTCTACCACTTTTTCATTGATTTCTCTCTATTTTGGAGGTAGAATTAATATATAATCGCTATGTTGTATTATGCGGTAATAATTCACTTCAGCGAGGTATTCACATATAATTAGTTTAGGCTACATAAAAATACGTATGACTAAAAAAAATAAAAAACACAAAAAGTTGACCGTGCTTGACCTTTTTTCAGGCAGTGGGGGCTTGTCTTATGGATTCCAAGAAGCCGGATATGAAATTGTGATGGGCACGGACAACGACGGCGCTTCCCTGGAAACTTTCAAAAAAAATCATCCCGGATCAAAAGTGTTTATCGGCGACATAACAAAATCACTGCCTGCTTTAATAAAAGAAATCAGCGGAATAAAAATTGACGCAGTAATAGGCGGCCCTCCGTGCCAAGGATTTTCTTTGGCCGGCCCTAGAAAACTTAATGATCCCCGAAACCGGCTTTTCAAGTCTTTCGTAGATGTTGTCGGACGGATCCGCCCCCCGGCTTTCGTTTTAGAAAACGTACCTGGATTGCTCGGATTATATAAAGGCGAGGTCAGAGAGAACCTTATCAAGGAATTCTCAAGGATGGGTTATGCCGTCGAATATAAATTGTTGAACGCGGCCGACTACGGCGTGCCCCAAACGAGAAAAAGGGTTTTCTTTGTTGGGCTGAAAAAAGGATCCGGTATTTTCAAATTCCCGAGACCGACGCATACTGGCAAGGGAAGGCTTCCGCGAAGTTGGAAAAAATACGTTACGTGCGAAGATGCGCTTTCCGACCTGCCCCCCTTGATAAACGATACCGGTGAAGAAGTCCAAAAGTATGCATCACCCCAGAAAAACAGCTACCAAAAACTGATGAGGCGTAAGTCGGAACTAGTTTACAACCATATAGCGGCCGTACATTCGAAAAAGGTTACTGAAATAATAAGTCTTGTACCCGAAGGAAAGAACTACAAGTCGCTCCCGGAACACCTGAAAAATTCCCGGAACTTCCACGTAGCCTGGACTAGGTATCACGGTAAAAAACCGGCCCCTACCATCGACACCGGCCACCGGCACCATTTCCATTATAAATACAATCGGGTCCCGACCGTGAGAGAATGCGCCAGATTGCAATCGTTCCCGGACGATTTTATCTTTATCGGTAATAAAACGGAGCAATTCAGACAGGTGGGGAACGCCGTCCCACCGCTTTTAGCGAGGGCGGTTGCCGAGCAATTGAAAAAATTTATATGAAATATCAAATTCCAAAAAATTATTACTTCCGCCTCCACCACGTCCGTCCGCGTTTTAAAAACGACGTGGAAAACGTACTTATTTATGTAGCAACTGAATTAAGCAAGCTTCCGGCTATGCCGCACGAGAAGTTTAAGAAAAAGGTGAATGAAAAAATAAAAATGTACCCCGGCAACGCGACAAAAACCAACAAGACAATAAACAACTGGCGGACGGAAATTTCTTCCCTTTTCGGACTTATCGAATACGACCTTAAAAAAGGATCATCCCGACCCGGCAGAATGGCGCTTAAACTTACCGAAAACGAAGATCTAGTAGAATTCTTCAAGTACTTCTGCTTTTACTTCCAGTATCCAGGCGGACACCTCAAGCCCCACGAAACAAAAAAACTGATCGAAGCAGGGGTTAAATTCAAACCGGTGCAGTTCATACTCAAGCTCCTAACCGAATCTGAAAAGGAAACTAGCGGCCGATTTGGAATCAGCAAGGCCGAAGCAACACACTGTATTTTAAACGACCTGAGGGTAACCAGGGGAGAGAGGGAAACAAAGGATGTGCTCGGCCTTATCTTAGAAAACAGGAAGAAAAAATTAGATTACGACTGGACAGGCGACGTTATTCGATACGCCGGGGATATCCTGGACTATATGGCAACCGCGAACCTTCTGACAACGCACGGAAATATATTCTATCTCAACCATAATGAACGGGAAGCTGTGACATCTATTTTGCAAAACGACGCATACTTCCAGTCATACGACCGACTCTACGGAAAGAAAACTATTAAACTTGATAAAATAAAAGAGTTTCAAAGCGACTGGTTTGCATACGTAAACAACGACTTAGGCAAGGATCTTTTCAAGACGGATATTTTAAAATACCTTGGCGTGGAAGAAACAAAATACAAAGACCTGGTTCGAAGTTCGGTTGAAGATTTCCGCGATAAAATTGGGGGGGAAGAAAAAGTCAGGACCAAGGAAGTCGGGGATTTCGGCGAAAACCTCGTTTTTGGACACGAGTGTATGTATTTGAAAACCAACGACCGTAAAGACCTCATCCGTCTTGTAAAAAGAATTCCGAACGCGTTTGCCGTAGGTTACGATATACAGTCGGTAGAACTGGACGAAATAAAAAAGTATATCGAAGTAAAAACGACTATAAGCAGCAAACGGCTGAATTTCAGGAGCCTCCATCTTACGCCGAACGAATGGGGTACTGCCGAGTCAGTAGGAAACCGTTATTTTATATACCGTCTGGTCGTCGATAAAAAAGACACGCGGCTATTTATTATCCAGGATCCGGTCGGCCAGTATAAAGACAGCCGCCTCCAGATGTCGCCGCGGAACGGAGCGGATCTTATCTTCGATGAAAAAGCCGGCAAGTGGATAAAATTACTCATATGGCAGGAATAAAAACAGTAAAAATTGCATCGTTTTTTTCAGGATGCGGAGGAATGGACCTCGGCCTTCTTGGAGGATTCAGTTATCTCGGGAAGCGGTATAAAAAATTTCCTGCAAGGATAGTTTATGCAATAGACAGCGACAAACGTGCGTGCGATCTGTACAACATTAACTTCGACCATAAATGCCTTTTAGGGGATATTAGAAAAATTCCAAAAAATAATCTGCCCAGCCACGATATATTAGTCGGCGGATTCCCCTGCCAGTCTTTTTCCATAGTAGCTCAAAATCCTCCCCGGCTGGGCTATAAAGACGAAAACGGAAAACTCTTTTTTGAAATGAGGGATGTGTTGAAGGCAAAAAAATCCCGAGCTTTTATAGCCGAGAATGTAAAAGGCATTCTCTCCGCCAACGACAAACAGACCTTTCCGCTCATTATCGAAGCCTTTGAAAAAGAAGGCTACCACGTAACCTTCGCTTTATTAAATTCCTCAGACTACGGTATCCCACAAAAGAGAGAAAGGGTGTTTATCGTGGGCTTCCGGGACAAAGAAAAATTTGATAAATTCAAATTCCCTGATCCGGTTACGGTGGGCAAGGATAAAATTCCCCTTAAACGAGCAATACTTCCCCCGGGGCGAATCCCCGAACGGTATTTTTTTAGTAAAAAAGCCCTGGACGGCCTGAGACGAGCGAATAAATCTATGAACAAAGGAAGAGCCCAAAGACTCGACGAGCCCTGCAATACTATAAACTCCCATCTTGCTAAAGTAAGCCTGAACAGCACTGACCCCGTACTGAAGATAAAAGGCCGGTATCGCCGATTCACGCCGCTCGAGGCGGCGAGAATCCAATCCTTTCCTGATAGTTTCAAATTCAATGGGCCGGACAGCAAGCAATACTGGGCGATTGGCAACGCCGTCCCTCCTGTTCTGATGTGGCACGTTGCAAATAGCGTTTACAAGGCCTTGAACATAACATAGGCTATGGATGTATTTACAAAGAAGAAAAGGAGCGAGATAATGTCAAAAATCCGTTCCAAAAATACAAAGATCGAGATGCTTGTGTTTTCAGAGCTTAGAAAGAGACGAATATACTTTCAGAGGCACTATAAAAAGGCGTTAGGGAGTCCGGACATAGCCCTCCCGAGAAAAAAATTAGCTATCTTCATCGACGGGGACTTCTGGCACGGCTACAAATTCAACGCAGAAAGAAAAAGGCTTCCAAAAAAGTATTGGTTGGAAAAGATTGAAAAAAACATTGCTCGAGACAAAAAAAACAGAGGAAAACTAAAACGGAATGGCTGGAAGGTACTGAAGGTTTGGGAGCATCAAATCGAAAAACAACCGGAAAAAACAATTAAAAAAATTATAGACTTTCTAAAATCGAGCTAGTCAAGGATCAACCACCTTATCTTTATGAAAACAAAACATAAATTACAACCAATTAGAAGAATTTACAAATACAGAAATAGTATTGACTTAGATCCGGCGTTTCAAAGAGAAAAGGTGTGGACTGAAAAAAAACAGCAATACTTTATCGATACCATATTGAAAGGTTGGGGTGTGCCAAAATTATACTTTGCAGTTGAAAAAAATAATAAAGACTATGTTTGTATAGACGGCAAACAAAGATTAACGTCTTTATTTATGTTTCTCTCAAATAAGCTGAAACTTAATAGTAAGTTCAGTGGTCTTGACGCAAATAAATTTTATAAGGATCTTACTAGAGTTAAGCAAGACGCAATAGATGACTATGAATTATCTATTGAAGAGGTTAAAAATTATACAGAAGAGGAAATTTCAGAACTATTCAAAAGATTACAAGGTGGTTCGCCATTAAATTCAGGGGAAAATTTGATGGCAATTTCGGGAGATCTCAAAGGAAAAATAAAAAAATTTACAACTCATCCCTTCTTCAAGAAAAAAGTTGCCTTGGCAAATAAAAGATATGCTTATTTTACCGTGTGCGCCCAGTTGGTTTTTTTAGAATTGAACGGAATAGCAAATTTAAGTATGAGCAGTCTTGAAAAAATGATAAAAGACAATAAAAACCTGAGCAATGCCGGCTTAACTATAAAATCAAAACTAATAAAAATTAAAAAGGTTTTTAATGCGATGGAAAAAATGTTCCCTGACAAGTGTCATTATCTTAAAAATCGTGCCACCATAGTATCCTTTTATCTTCTCGTCTCGGAACTTATGGATAAGATTGAATTACAAGGAATACAAAAAAAGCTTCAAGCATTCTTCAATTCTTTTATGAAAGAATTAAATGCAGAAATTGGTAAAGGCGTTAAAGCAACAAATGCACAGCTAATTAACTATCAATCTGCCGTAACGCAGGGTGCTGATAAACAAAAAACAATAAGCTTAAGAAGGAGCATTTTGTTGGATAGTTTAATTAAGTTTGACCCAAGCTTTCATAAAATCATCTCTCCCCACACCGATCCCGAGGCACAATTTGATGATTTATACGGTAAATTTGAAAATAAATTCAAGAATTCAGTGGCTGTAGATGTTTGGATATTTTCCAAAAAGCCGGGTTTAAAAAAATATAACTGTAGGAAAAACAAACCAAGTGAAAGCCTACCAACCCATATTAGACATTGTATTCACCATAAAAAACACGGAAAATTCAGCTCTAATGAATTAAAGAGAGCAATGATAATACTAAACAAATTAAAAGGTTTAATTCCTTAAAAGTAAGATAACAAGCTATCCTACCTAAAAACATCTCCTTCTTATCAGGGAGGCGTTTTTGGTTGGGAAGTGGTATGATGTATTTATGGTTGATTCAAAAAAAGCAATCAAATTAATACAAGACTTAGACCTCGATAAGGAAAACCTTAGGGAATTAGCGGAAGAAATCCCCTGGATAAAATATGTTGCTAAAACCTATGAATTTGTTCGAATAAAAAGGTTAATTTTTTTCTTGAAGGGATTAGAAAAGTTAATTGCAAAGGACTCAAAAGATGCTAATGAAAAACTACAAAAGCACCTAAAAACTAAATATGCACAGGATTACCTTAGTGATTATATTGATAAAGTAATTCTCAACTCCTCAGAAACAATAAAAACATCACTAGCCATCCTCTATTGCGAACAAAATAATGAAGCAATTACTGAGGAAATGGCCACGCAAATTATTATCGCAATCCACGGTATGACTGAAAGAGAGGTTAAAGTCTTCTTACAACTATATGAAAGTATGAAGGATGCGATGGAAAATAACACTATGCTAAAAAAACCAGAAGAGGGCTTTTCAGTCTTTCAGGGTTCAAATGGTTTTATTGTACGCGTATTGAAGGAACTTACGACTATCAAATTAACTAGAGCGGAGCTATTAAGCTACCATCAAGATTTTAATAATCGAAGAATTTTTTTAACTAATCCAGGCGCGGTATATGGAACCCCACTGCCTATCGGGATCCACGAATTAAGTTGGGAGGTATATTATCTACTTAAAAAAGCTTCCCGCTTGTTATCTGGTGGCTCTGTAATTAATTCTGAAAAACAATGGGACAAGAGTAGAATAGAAATCCAATAAAACCTCAATTATTTTAAGGTTTGTTAAAACAACCTTCCAATCGCGACCCCAGATTACCCAATAAATAAGTTCTAAGATTAACAGCTAAGCGACCCCAGAAGTCAACTAATTGAACCTCTTCGAGATCAGTTGGCTGATTTGTGGTTTGACAAATAATCTATTAATTTATACGGGGCGAAGAGTGC
>Ga0180007_10006321_pt1 | contig 11613 bp, 7 predicted proteins | sample MM_PC_MetaG_FD_121122 | JGI IMG/M metagenome (GOLD analysis project Ga0180007, IMG submission 121122) | Groundwater microbial communities from the Aspo Hard Rock Laboratory (HRL) deep subsurface site, Sweden - MM_PC_MetaG | ecosystem: Environmental > Aquatic > Deep subsurface > Groundwater...
TGCCCGTCCACCACTTGCCTTAATAGCGTTACCAATCATTCCGGCATAAAGTTTACCCATTGTGATCTTGAATGTCGGGGTAAAGAAAATGTGGTTCAAAAACTTCCTTGTCTTTGGAGGTACGGAAGCGTAGTCCGAATGAAACTTAGCCGCCAGTTGTGCCGCCTCATTCGGCTTATATCCTTTGTCGAGTAGATACCTGTAACTGACCTGTCGTACCGTCTTGTCGAGTTCCCATGCGATTGCCCACGAAGCGTTATAGATGTTCTGAATGGCTTTATGTGGTAATACGCTTTCCAGTAACCTTGTCGCTATCATTCCCATTTGAGAATGTTTGGCGTTTTCAGTCATTCGCTCGTAAGAGTTCAGGGGATTGTTGAACGGCTTTGAAGCAAGACCGTTATCGAGTGCTTCCCAATATTCAGGGGTTTTCTTCCAACTATCCATAACACCCTGATAGATATACTTTGGAGTCTTGACAGACCGGAACGAACCTAACATTGCGCCCTGTACCGTGTCATACATCGGCAGAAAGAGAGGATTATAAAACGCAGACATCTTCGTAATGCTGATAGTCTTTTCAAAGATGTTCATTGCGTCAATATTCGGGCGTGTCATTTCGTAAATCCAATCGGCTAAGAGTGGATGAATCTTGTACCCCTTCAAGATAGGCGCACGATGCGAAGCGTTGACAAACCCTTCCCGTAAGCCCTTTACCGCAAGACCTTCCTTCTCGGCAGCTTTTACAACGTCAAGTATGGCAAAGTCCTTACCCGCCCTGCGTCCGTAGCTTGCGATAATATCAACAATGTTTACATCTTCGGGTTTGATTATCTTCCGGTCAACAAGAGACTGTATGTTAAGGCTCTTTCGTTTCTGTTTAACCATGAGGTCGAGAACGCTTTTGGCTCCTGCGGGATCCCTACCAACAAAATCCTTGAACCATAAAGCAGAGGGTATATGAACGAAGCTCATTTGCTTTGCTGATTCTAATGCAGATTCAAGGTTGGCTATATCTGCGGGGTTTTCAGCGTTACTTATGAGTTCGTTAATGTCGTTAATTATACGTTCCTTGAAATCTATATCAACACCGTATTCAGAATACTTCTTTTTATAATCGTCAAAGAATTTCTGTGTTTTCTCAACGGTGGGTTTTAAGCGTAGTTCGTCAGGTCGATATGCGGGTTTCTCCTGCTCTGCTAAGAAAGCAATCCGCGACATATCCTTCTTGTTGAACTTAACATCTTTGGCTACGCTACGGGCATAATCAAGGGCGAATTCTTCATGTACGGCTCTCTTAGAGAAGATGTTCTTAATGGAAAATCCGGTTTCAGGTCGCCCCGCCCGTTTCCATTTTGCTTCAACATCGATGAGGTCGTTTAACTGTTGCCCCATTTTCTTGATACGGGGTATCCCTTTTGCAACCTGATTATATGCGCCCTGCGTTCCCATGAACGAAAGCGTCCCTTCCCCCTTCTCTTGGGGTACAGGCTTGTGTGCTTCGTTCCAGATGTCGGTGAGTTGGGATTTGGTATGTAATGGTTCAATGTGTTCCCCGCTTGGGACTGTTGCCGATATAGAACCAGCATCCTCTCCAACATTTTCGTAAAAATATCCACTCTTAGCCTTACCCTTCTTTTTCTGTGCCGCCATATATCCACCGGCTTTAAAATCTTCATATGGAGTTTGTGGCGTATTTGTCATGCGACCCTTAATTTTAAAGGGTTGAATGTTAGGCTTACTCGTTAATGATATTGTAGAAGTATCAGAATATTTAGCCCTTTCTGCTGGATAGAAATCTTCTTTTGGAACATCAACATTAAATCCCGTTTCATTATATCCTTTCGGATCTAACTTTTTAAGTGTGTCTTTACCCGCCAAAAGCGTCTTGCCATATTCCCTGTTGCCAGTCCAACCCTTACCATCTGCCGGAATGCCTATTCTTGCTTCAAGTGCTTCTGTCGCCGCCCTTTTAGTTCCTATGTGTAGTCCAGTTACCCCACCACGCAAATCACCGCTTGCAGAACCATGCCAATAGACATTGGGTGTTGTTTCGTCTATTCCCCCCTTTGTTGCCACAAACTCCTCTGCCGTCTTGTACTTCTTGGCTTCGGTGGTTAACGCACCCTTCTGTTGGGGTACAGGTATGCCTTCTGCCTTCTTAGGGGCTACAAGGGGCTCTGGAGGCGCTGTGGGGGGTTCTACGGCTATCTCGTCAAAGACATCCTTCTTGGGCATAACCGCTTCCATCTTCGTGTCCAGTTCCTTTAAATCCTTTGCGCCAACTTCTTTGGCTATATCTCGATGCGCTCTGGCAAGTTCACCCTCCACCTGTAATTTCAATGCAGGGGTTATGGGTTCCCCTTTAATCATAGCTTTATTGTATTTGACTACGGCGGGTTTTCTTAATACTCCGGCAAGCAAGGGTAGTGCAAGAAAGAAGGTATGCACTCCCGCCTTTAACCCGGGGTCGTCTACCTTTTTACTCCAATATTCTCCGGCTTCTTCAAACATACCAAAGAATTTCTGTATGAATTGACTTGCGGATTTTCCGGCTTCGGTCTTGTATTCCCTGCCAAGTATCGGTGCGATTGCCGCATTCATTTGATTAATCGTCTTTGTCGCTTCGTCTGCGCCTGATGTTACATATTTAGACAATCCTGCTACACCAATAGGTGCTTGTGCCGCAAATTCAATTAACGGCGCAACTGCGGCGTGTGCCACTTCAAGACCGCCCATTACGTTCTCGTAAGCAGTAGAGGGCATATCCTTGACCGACTGTACCGCCGTGTCCAAGACCTTCTTCTCAAAAGCAAAGGTGTCTTTGGGCGGTGCTACCTCGTCAAAAATATCTCCCTTAACCGCATCAAAAGCATCTGGTTTTTTGGTTGTTATCTCATCAAAGATATCCATTAAAAACTATATCCTCTCTCTTTGGCTAATGCCCTTGCCTTGTCTTTATCTCCACCTGCTTCTTTGAGTAACTTCATGGCGGTTTCTTTATCGAGTGGCTTCTGGGTTTCTGCTTCTACTCCACCACTATAATCTTGCCACGCTTTGGGATACCGCTTCTTCATGAATCCTTCCTGTCGTGCTATATCCTTTTTAACTATCTCCATTGCCTTCTCTATTTCAGGGGTTTTCTTGAAGGATATACCAAATTCGGTCATGCCGCTTTCGAGTTTTGAAAGTTTGCCTCGTAAGGATTGATGCTTACCGAGCATTTCATTAAAGCCTTTGGGATAGGTTGTGTCGTCCAGTACCTTCTCACCCTTTACCTTCTCACCCCACTCGGCACCCTCTTTGCCTGGAACTTTTACCAATGAAGGTGCTTTCCCAATCGTCTCATCCCATATCTTCATTTCGTTTTGATGCTTTGCTAAATCTGTTTCAACTCCTTGTATAATTCTTGATTCGATCTGTTTTCGATCACTCAATAATGCCCTTTGCCAAGAAGCACGATCTTGTGGTGCTAATTCATTTCGATCTTCAAATCTGTATCGCCCACCAAAGACTTTCAAAAAAGTTGTTTCCTCATTCATCTTTGATGTACGATTAACTTCCCGTGCTATTTCTTGTCTGGTTACGCCTACCGGAACTTTGTTTCTATCTATCAAGAATTGTTCAAAGTCAATCCTGCGTTTCATTAGTGGAGAAACTTCACCTGGACGTTCTTTGTAATAATCTTGCATTCCAGTCGTGGTTGGAGGTGCTTGCGTTTGTTGTTCCGAAGGTGCTTGCATCTGTGGTCTTGGAGGCGGAGGTGCATTCTCGAATATCTCATATCGGGTATCATCTGTTTCAGCCCAACCAACCGATTGCCCTGCTCCTATTTTTACTCTTTTTTTAGCCATCTTACGCCCCCTTCGCTGCTGCATAGGTCGGATTTAGCGAGTATTTTTGTTTTACAGTTGACTCACCTCCAGCAGTTGATTGTGATGTAGTAGTTCCACCACCCGAAGTCGTTGACCTTCCACTTGTGGACTCTGTGCGTTTCATGGTGGCAAGGTATTCATTCATGTCTGATGCAAATTGAGTTTTGTATCTGTCGAGGTTTGCCGCATAGGTCGCAACTGCCTTTTCTCTCTCCGCTCCGTATTCAGGTGCGTACTGACTTATGGCTTCCTTCTGTGCCGCCAGACCGATGTTGCTTACCCCTTCACCATATCCCGCCAACGATTCTCTTGTCATGCTTGCCCGAACCGCCTTGTTTCCAGCGTATCTGGTTTCCATCATCGTCCGGTTTAATGCTCTCTGTAACCGGCTCATGGGAACGGACATTGAGATTTCCCGAAGTTCCTTTACCCGTTCCTGATCGTATTCAGGCATATCGTATTGAGGCATCGGTCCCATTTGAGGTCGTGGCATAGTGGGAATTGCAGTTGAGGTTGAATAACTAGAACTAGTACCGTAGGTTGGTTCTCTTATTGCAATAGAAGTAGAGGTGTTAGGAGCTATGGTCGTGGTCTGATCCGTGGGATAAAACTTTGAGTTAGAAGCATCACCGCCAGGTGGATCGACTTTGTAATTGGACATATCGTAACCCTGATCGTATGTCTGTGGATTATACATATCGTCTATTGCTGCCATTTTATACCTCCAACCATTCACTAATGGGTTTTTCTGTTATTCTTGTATATGTACACTTCGTACAACTTATTCGTGTTGTTCCCATACCGCCGCATTCCACTCTGACGGTGAGTATATTCTTACATTTGGGGCATCTGCCCTTGATTATATTCGTCTTTAACTCAACGTGCTTGCCCTTAATCTTCAATCTTCAATTCCTCAATCCATTCCTGCGGAGTCTTTTCGGAATATTCCTGTATCTTACATTTAGGGCATATCCATGAGGTCGGGTAAATCTTGTCACCTACGGTTTGTGGTCTGGTATTTATCTGCATTTCAGAATCACATACATCACAGAGTGGGCGTTCTATATTCCCGAAGGGTGTGTTAATTTTACTTATCGTTACCGCCATTTGTTCTTTGGCAAGTACTTCTTGGTAGAGATCAAAAGCTACTGTGATATTCTTCGTGATATGTGGAATGAATATCTTACGGGCTTTGGCGGTTATCTCTATTCTTTCTTGAAATTCGTTCCAGTCTAAAGTTTTCATAATTTCCTTATAATAATTGAGATGGGCAGCAACCATCTGTTTTATCAGGGGCGGTACGTAAATCTATTGGTGAAGTGGCTAGTAGAGTATCATAACTATCTGAACCCGAATAACAACCACCACTGCTAGTAGAAGCATAACAATCTTCACAACTTATATCTTCACCTGACACTTGACGTTGTGCCTGACAAGGATATGTTCCAGCATCAAAATTTGTTCCATCACAGCCAGAGGTCATATTCCAAAGATAACAATTATATATAGAACCGGGAACAATAGGGAGACAGGACATATCAGTCCAAACTCTAGCCGCCCAATTCGCAGATGCAGACGCATTCACCGCTATTGCCAGAGTATCGCAAACGCTTCCTTCTACGGTCAGAGTAATAGTAGGATTACTGGTACATTCAGCATTACTTGAAGGTGCGGTATAAGTAACTGACGTTCCAGTTGCTTCCGACAAAGACCCACCACCCGATGTTATCGCCCAAGCATAGGTACATCCTGCAACGGCTCCTAAAGCTGTTAAATTCTGTTCTTCGTCAACCGCCATCTGGTGTGTAGTGTGACCGATGGAGATTCCGGCACATACGCAACAGTCGCCACATTCGCTTAAAGATAATTGGTTTCTACCATATATAACCTTACCAGAAACAGTTGTTGCTAACATTAAGACATCAAAACCACATACTCCTACTCCACAACCCTCTGCAACGGTAACGCATACCTCATTTCCACTATAGGTAATAGTTACACACGAATCGCAAAAATGTGGCTCTATGCCAATTACCTGTTGATTACATACAATCTGAGCGCATCTTGTAGTTCCCTCGCAATAGCAAAGGTTTCCCGCACAGGCAAAAAGAACCGTCCACGGTTCATCTACGGGTATTCCCCCTATCGGCATTACAGGATAATCGCCACGCCTTACATTCGCCGTTGGGTGAAAGTGTTGCATTTCTGCATAACTTTCATTCTTATACGGCTTCTCAAATTCTGATTGCTTTTCCGGGCGTAGGTTCCACATCGCCTTATTCGTGATGCGTTTCATCATCTCGTTATAAGACTTGCTCATGTAGGGTTTTCTGCCGTACTCTTTCATTGACCCTCTACATTCTGTATTTCAAATCCGTAGTCTAAAAGGTAAAGACTTTGGCTTGTTGCATTGTTCTGAAACTTCATGCTTATGTGCTGTCCGGTAAGATTAAAGTTCTCCCTGTGTCGTCTTATCGTCTGGGTGGCGACTTCAGGGGTCATATCCAAACTCTTCGCTGTTTGAGAGATTGAGTTAATATAGGGTGTCAGGGTAAGTAAAGTCGTTGTAGCAGTAAATGTCGGGTGTGCCGCCCCTTGATCTGCCTGTGTAGTACCATCGGAAAGCACTTCACCTAACGTGAATGTTCCTGACCTATCTTTAACAATATAGGTTGTGGTTGTTAAATAGGCGACTATGACGCACGTTTCTTCGCTTGTAGCTCCTGTTATGGTTGCTCCATCTGCCCAAGTAGAAGCAGGGGCAACATCGAGTGTAAGCAGTTCAGCATCGGGTTGCACTTTGGTTCTGACAACACCATCGTTGATATGTATCGTCATGCCCTTGCCACTGAATTCATTAGTTGAGTAAGCGTCTATGGCGGTTACAACATCGTTGACACCTGTATTTAAAAGATAAACAAATCCGTCTGCTACCCCGCCACCTATCTGAAGAATGGGTTTGGTTCCTGAAGCCGCTTCTACGTTGGTCATGCAGGAAAGATAGGGAGTCCTTACGTCATGGCTCCACGTTAAATTTTCAAGGTCTAAAACGAGATGTACGTTTGGTACTGTTCCTGTTGCGGTAACAAGTCCTATATTAATAGTGTTCTCGGCAGGATCGTATTCTAACCAATGATCATTATCGTAACCCCTTGCGATACACTCCGTTTCTCTTGGATTAAAGTAATTCTTTATGTCGCCTGTGATGTCTGTAACCCACACACCATTGCTCATAAAGATACCGTAATGGCTTAACCAGAACGCTATTTTAGTGATTACCTGATCAGTAGGTGTTCCGACTCTGGTTCCATCCACTACTGCGGCACACTTGGAATTAAGTATTCCGTAGTCTGTAGATATGACAACCTTTCCAAAGGTAAGAGGGGAATACCCTTCAAAGATGGTAACACATCCCCCACCTTTACCCTTTTCTTCCTGCCATACCATTAGGTCGTTATTGAATTGTTTGGCGCAGAGAACTTTATTCGTACGTCCATCCCCTGCTTCCAGAACACCATTACCGTCTGCTCCGTTTAAAACCTGTGGTCGATTCATAGCTGATACGAAAAGGAATTGGTCTTGAAACCCGTAAACCATCCTGTTCTTCCATGCACAGTTGCATTGACCCTTTCCGTAGATTGCCATGTCAAAATAAGGTTGATATGAAAGACTGATAATAACATCTGCACTAATCGTCTTATCCACTTCAAAGCAGTACCAGTAGGCATAGACACCTGAATTGAAGTGATGCTTAAAGGCTGTTTTTCGGGCGAAAGTTACCCACCCCGGCTTACTCATACCCAATGACCCATCAGATACCGTGCTTACTGTAGTGAAATCTGTACCATTATAATAATAAACTGCATCAATGGTGGTTGTCGCTGTTGAGTTTGGTTTTGAACCGGGGTCAACATAGAATCCATTTATTGGGTCTGCTGTGGCAAAATATACCCTACCAGCCGCCGTTAGTGAATCTATCTCAATGGCAACTGCACCAAATTTTTTATAAAGGGCAGTCGCATCAACAATAAACTGAGATTCTATTACTTCAACAGGTACTCCGTCCCACACATTATTAATCGCTTGCCAGTCTGATTCGTAGGTTAGGGAAGTGACTGAAACGGTAGAGTCCAATGCCCCTGAAGCTAGAGAAAGCTGATACCAGTAACCGCATTCGCCAAACATATAAGACGGGATCGAATCATCGGGGAGTACCCATGTCATTGTTGTTCCGCTTACAGCCAGAGTCTTTGTACTCGTTGCCACGTCTTTTGTGTTATCAACAAAAGTTGTAACCGGATCCCATGTATCGTCACTTCTTCGATGTTTTAATTGTGCCACTGCCGCTGTATCGTTGGTTGCTGAAATTAACCATGTGAATGTATCTGCCGGAACGGGTGTCATTATAAAGACACAATCGTAAGCTGCAAGGGTTGATAAAGAATTTAAAACTGCCGCCGTTGTAGTCAATCCGTCTGATACCTCATCAGAATAATCTTCACCCAGAAGAGGAATGGTCGGAATAGCAGCCGCACCCTTGTAAACGATAAGTCTCTTAACGTAACTTGCGGTTCCAGGGTAAATCTGATGTGAATCAACACCGTTTGCGAAGAAAAGAGTATCGTCAAGCACACTCCACGAAGCAGGAACGGAACTTGCGCTACCTGTAAAGACACTGCCCCCAAATGCTCCTGCTGTTACTCCCGGAGGATCTGTCGTAGCTTCCCATACATCATCATCTGCTCTTTGTTCGTAGAAGTGCCGTTCCGACTTAGACCCCTTTGAAAACTGGAACATCGAAAGAATTTTAGAAGCCGTAGCCGAGGTGTGGAGTTTTGCCATTCCACCACGTTGTTCCATGCCGGGGTGTCTCTGACGCATATTCTGAATCTTGGAATACCCGCCCACGGGAAGTAGAGTCGGCTCGTTACGGGTTATATTCCCACCTTGAAACGATGTTGTCGTTATGTCAGTCAGCTTTTTTATGCCGTCTGAATCAATTAACTCGTTTTGCATGGTGGTACGAGGAACCTTTATAACTGAATCTTGTGGTTCTGAATCAAGTATCTCACCTTGCATGGTGGTACGAGGGATATTTACAGTTGTTTTGTCCATATTATTTCTCAACCATTCTTACGTCTTTATCTGTAGAAATACTTCTACCATCAGGAATAAAGTCAATATCACTCTTTGTAAATGTGAGTTCATTTTCATACATTTTTAATATATAACTAGCTTGTTGTATGCGGTATTCCTTTTTAATCGCATTACCAAAAGCATATAAAACTATTAATGGTCTAAATTGTGCTGGAATTTGTGGAATGTCTGGATTTGCACTCATTTCAGATGAAGGATAGTCTGCCACGTAAATATTTAAAGGATATGTTGTGTCTGGTAATGGTTCGATTCCAATATTTGAACCACTTTCAAACCATTTCTGGGGTGCGGTTCCGGTTCCTGACCTTCTACCCGTTTGATTAGGAAGAATCAGTGGCAATCCCAAATTTGAATATTCAACATAGATTGGTCTATATCCAGTAGTTGAAACCGTTCTTGTTCCATTTGTAGTTGAACCAGAATCAATGTGTTGTAAGCAGAGTGCCTTGGTAGCGATGTCTCTTTCACCATCGTTTAAGAGTCTGTTAATTAAAGCATCTGACCAAAACGAAGCAGTAGCTTCATTGAGCAAGTCCCTTACTCTCGTTCTCATGTTTTGGAATGTGTATGGGTAAGAGTCTAAGGTAAGATCATTAATCGTTCCTGCCCATGCTACGTCACCACTTCCGTTACCAATACTACTCATTGCGTAAAGGTATCTGAAATCCTTTTTCTCGGTTAAGGTAACAACAAGGGTATCAACGAGATCCATATAATAAGAGTCGGTATAGATATAACAGTACAGGGTCCCGTAGGTTCCCGTATCCTCATCTCTTACTATTCTAATATAATATTTCGTTCCCGCTACCAGATTAGATGAACTATCTGCGGTACTGACGGTTGAATTTCTTTCCGTCAAGGTTAGTTTTGGGCCTGTGGCATCCCACATCAGGGCAAGTAAATCGGTATTTGCAGCGATAAGGTCGCCTATCTGGCTTACCGAATCGGCCATTCCCCAAACATAAACATCACCTGTGGAACCTGCTGTTGTCGTGAATGAAAGGGTATGTTCAAAGTCTCCGCTGAAATAACTTGCGGTAAAGTCTTCGGTAACAGACGCGTCTTCGTTGTCATCAAGTAATGCTATGGTTAATGTCGTTGCGGCTACGGTAACTCTTGAAGAGGTGTCTACTTCGTCATAACTTGTATATGCTTGTGCTGTACTCATGATTCACCTCCAATAACGACAATATCCGGTATCTTTAAATCATCCTGAATGTTGTTATATTTTGTAATTACACCCATCCTGATTTCTTGTAATGTTTTGATATAATCACTATAAATAATTGAAGCTCCTGAAAATTTCCTTGCTCTAATCAACCCTCTATAAACTGCATAATCCACAATAAGATGTTGAAATTCAGCAGGAATCTGAGGTTCATCGGTTGTTCCAGACAATAAAACAGTTGGTCCTATTGCAGTATAAACATCAAGATTGTATGTTGTGGTCCCAGGCTTGGGTTCTATTCCTATCTTATTTCCCCACTGGAACCAGTATTGGGGTGTTGAAACACTAATATCCAAACGCCCCAGTTGTAATGGATTTATTTTTATCAAACCAAGACGAGTTCCAGAACCAGGTTTATACTCAACGTGGAGTGGTTTTATACATGACACCGTAACTGTTCTGGTACTCGCTACTGTGGTTAGTGATTGAATACTTTCAAGACACAATCCCTTTATGGCGATGTCTCGTTCTCCATCATTAATCCACCGATCAATTTGATTGTCCGTATAAAACGAGGCAGTATCCTCATTTAATTGGTCACGAACTCTTAACCTAATATCTGCTAAATCAGGCCATGCCATAATATTCTCCTATATATATGATCCGAAGTCATAAAAGATGTCTTCCTGTGTTATGTCGCCATCGTTTGTTCCGCAGTAAGCCCTCACAGCTTCAACGAGCATTTCTTGAAAATCCCTGTAATCTGCGGGTGATGGTTTTACCGGATTTTGCGGTAAAGACTTCATCATGATTATTGTTTTGGGGGCGATCAGGTGATGGAATGATTCGGGGAGTTCGGATATAATGCCATAGTAATCTGATGCTACGCCCGTATTGGTTATGGTTGCTACTCTTGCCGCTGTATAAGCTGTTATTGTGTCTGTAAAGTCAGCCGTTACGTCTTCAATCCCCATACCAACATAGTAATCGGCTTCTTTACGGGCAGATGTAGCGAGAGTTATAGACGTTGCGGCTCCGGCTGATGCCTGACCCATCGTAATGTCTCTGCATCGGGTAAAGTACCAGAGTGTAAGAGTATCAGAGAATCCAGTTGCATCACACTTGATGTAATTGCCATACCTGTAATAAAGGTATTCCTCTCCTGAATAACTACCAGTATGCTTTTCATCAAGTGAAATCAGGTTTAACTTGATTCCATTGGAATTTTCCAATCGTCTGAGTTTGAAGAAATCCGCAGGAAGGGAACCTACAGATGAAGCCATTGTTACGCTTGCACTTGTTAAAAACAGTTCTGGCGCACGTTTAAAGACGATACCGTGCAGATACCTCTGGGAGTCGTTGAGTTTTTTAATTATGTGGGCGTTTTGAAACGCACCAGAAGTATCCGCACCA
>Ga0180007_10006322_pt1 | contig 11612 bp, 10 predicted proteins | sample MM_PC_MetaG_FD_121122 | JGI IMG/M metagenome (GOLD analysis project Ga0180007, IMG submission 121122) | Groundwater microbial communities from the Aspo Hard Rock Laboratory (HRL) deep subsurface site, Sweden - MM_PC_MetaG | ecosystem: Environmental > Aquatic > Deep subsurface > Groundwater...
AAAAGAATTAAAAGTATTATCTGCATAATACTGTGTAAAATAATTTACGGAGCTTTCCGCACTGTCAAGAGCCTCCTTAGTTCCCAGATACTCCCCTCCTCCTTTAACATTCTTTCCAAATATCATCTGTAAAACCGTCGGTGCAGCGACTTTTGCAAAAGGCGCCGCCTGCCTCCAAAAAAACTCACACTTATACAAACTATAAACCTCATCACAGATTCCTATCTGCTCTCCTGTTTCTATTCCGTGTTGTAAACACTGCATGTAAGACCTTTCAACTGAAAGCCAACCATCAATTCCCGCCTTTATTCCAGTTAAACACACGGGAACATAGACCTGAGGAAAATTAGGTAGGCATAAAGCAATACTTCCAACAATCCCACTCTGAACAACATCTTTTACAGGATAAGCCCCACCCAAATCACATCTAGAGCTAGGACATATAACCGGATCACAAATATTAAATAATATTCTACAATCAACAGCCGACATGAAATCCTCACACTGTATATCAGGAATGTCTACTGAAGGTTTTCCAGTAGGAATTCTCTGTCCATTAACAACATAATCTGCCTTATCTCTTTTTGCTCTTGAAGCAGCCTCCACAGCATTTCTTGCCTTTACTATCAACTCTCTTGTTTCTGTAGCACTCATCTGATTAAACTGGTCATACGGCATCCCTGTTCCAAGATTAATCATCTCACATATATCATCATTTCCTCTATTCTCTTCTATACCGTTAGGTCCAACATTGCACAGATAAAAACTATTTACCATTCCTGATTCATCATAAGAACGTATTGAACCAAAACTAGGAAGAGTCTGTTTTATTGAAGCATACCATCCTTTCTCTAAATCCACAGGAACTATCGCCGGCAATCCCGTATTTGGTTCACTCTCATAATACCTAACAACAGGAGTTGTCGTCCCGTAACTGGATTTATATTTATTATTATAGTAACCCTCTGTGTATCTTGTATAAGAAAACTGTCTGGCGATACTCTCATCATTTCCCCCCGTAGTAGTATCTAAAGGAGCAAGAACCATTTTCCCACCTGCATCCAATCCATTAAATCTAAAAGCCTTTACAACCCCATATTCTTTGCCATCTCCGGAATCCAATATAAACAAGTATGTTTGCTCCCCGTATCCTTGTATTTTAGCATTGTATTCTTTATCTTGATTGAAATAACTTGTCTCTCCAGTTACTTGAGAAGGAGTTATCTGCCACCCGTTATACTCTCCCTTAATGGCATTGTTAGCAACAGCCCAAGAGATATCCGGACTTGAATATCCGGCTGTAGAAAATTGCGAAGCCAAGGAATTAACTTGAGTAAAACTCTGGGTATTCGTGTATATATTTTTTATTGTCGAATTAAGCCTAGCACCAGCAAGAGAATCTAAACTCGCCGTTCCACCAAGTCTTGAATAAAACTCAAGCTCCCTAAACTCCTCTATTGAAACATGCGCTGGATCAAGCTTAGCAACAAACTCCCTTGTCAGAATCTCCCTACCTTGGAAGTTCATCGTCTCTCCGTACGTTGTAACTAATTGTTGTTCTAACCTTTCCTTGTACCCAGAATCCATATATTTTTTAACAAAACACGTATCGTTAACAGTTACCTGCCCCAAGATTCCCACAGTCTGACAACCCTGTCTTAGAGCCTTCATTTGTGCATCATGCCCCTGCAACAAAGAATAATAAGCGTTCACATCAGCCTCTACCGCACCAGAATTAGCAGATAAACATGCCTCAACGTTAGCAAACTCTTTTGCTGTAACTTTTTGTGAACACTTCTCGTACCACCCCGTTGGCCCCCTCATTACTTCTTTTCTTGCAATAGATTTCCCGTCCTTATTTGCCAAAAAGTTTTTTATCAAAAGCGCCGTACTTGTTGCTAAACAAGCCGTCTTCATCCCCTTAACAATTTTTCCAAGCTTCTCTGAATTTGACTCCCACTTGGCAACCGTTTCATTAAGTAAATCTATCTTCTTTCTTGCTTCATCAGGAGTTAGCTGTATTCCTCTCTGCTCTATTCCTATTTTAAACGGAAAATTTGTTTCAGTACCAGCATCATTCTCGTTTGCATCTATAGAAACCCTAGCAACCTTCTCTAAATTTATTTTTGAAAGAGTTAAAACATACCCTCCTCCTATATCCATTGTCTCACCAACTCTTATTGTTTTTATTGATGGAGTAAAGAGAAGTTTAGAACTAGCCTCAATAATTCCCTGAGGAAGAATCCTTGTATCAAACTTTGCCGATTCTTCATCCAAACCCGTTAATTGTAAAAACTCTCCAGAAGGTTTTGGCAATCCGGATTTAACATTTGGAACCTGGTCTCCTTCTGAACAAATCCCCTTTTTAATTGGAAGGGCATTGAATATTGTTGTTGCTACAGTTGCAGGAGGGGTATACAAAATACCTGGAAGATTATAATCAACCTCAGAATAATCACAATCCTTCCCTATTTTTTTCCCTATTGCATTACACTCTGCTTCCGTACACAAATCCCAAACATTCTTTCCACAATCGCTGCAAGCATTCTTGTCTCTTACGTCAAGATTTGCTTCGCTTATCCTCTTTCTCTCCTCTAAAAGAATCTTTATTCCTTGCTCAAAAGTAGAAACCAATGCCAAATTATTTATCAATACAACATCTTCTCTTACAGGAGTTTGCCCATCCCACTGCCCACCTTTAACCACTGTTGTTGAAACATTCATCCAATTCTTTTGGTCTTGAGACCACGTCCACCTATTTGGAACAAATTTGAAATAAATAGGAGTAGCTCCTTCTTGTTTTATCGCATAAGTCTGTTCTGAATACAAAGTTATTCCATCCGAAGACAAACCATCTCTAAATCCTTCTAATGAAAAACTCTGGTCAAACCCTAAACTTGTTGCAACTCTGTTTCCGTTAGGCCCTCTTACAACAATCTCAACCCCGTACTCTTCAAAAGACGGGACATAAACCCCGCTAAATGAAATCTCTTTTATTTTTCCAGCAACAGTAACCTGTTGTGTTATCTTTTCTGGATTAGAAAACATAAGAGGATTCTCACACTTATCAAGAATGTCTGCAAACGAAGAAGAACCAGGATACTCTATTTTAAACTGTTCACAAAGCTCAAAGGCAGTTCTCTTCTGACCCATCTTGTAATTCATCTCTATGAACTTCAAAAATGCCTCCTCTCCTTTTGTAACCGTATTTCCATCTGGATAAATCGTATCCTTAAATCCGTTTATAACTGTTTGATAATCATTTGTCGCTCTGTTAAAATTCTCTAAAACATCTCCTGTTAAAACAGTATCAAATGCATCCTTAAATCCTAAAACCTGAACATTTCTCCCCTCAACATCATCTCCCAATCCTCCAACACCTATCTTATTATAAGACTCTCCATCCACAATATAATCATAAGTATTTTTTAACCACGCTCCAAATCTCTTTCCCTGGCTACCCAAGAAATCAACAAGAGGAATTCCGGTATTCACTTCCCTTTCATAAGAATCGACTATGTCCGAAATAGCCTTCAACTCATCTCCTGTAAGCTTTGGTTGATCGTAAAGCATCGCAAAAGTAAAAATGTATAACGCTTCTTGACTCTTAGAATCCTGTTCTGTTCCAACATATCCTAAATAAACTGTTTTATCCCCATCATGATAAAGCCTATCTCCTGCCTGAGCATCAACTATCTGGCCGTTTATTTTTAGTTTAACACTCGGACTTATGGTCAAATCAAACTCTTTTGCCCCATCATCCTCTACACACCTAACTCTTACTCTCTCAACAATTCCCTGTTTATCAAGCTCCCTAATCCTACACTTACCATCCAAAAAAGTCATTTCATCTCTTACTTCTATAAGGTCTCCATTAACATTTAACTTAGCCCTCATGCCTGGAACCTCCAAAGAATCTAACTTAACCTGTACTCCTGCCAGACAATCAAAACCAGGAAGGTACACTTTCTGTTCGGCCTTCTTTCCCTCTTCCAAGTAAACACTTGCTAGCTCATGAGTATCTGTTAAAACAGAAATAACAGCTCCTTCGTTATCTATTGATTTAGCCCGTAAATAACCACGCCCATTCCAAAAACCATACTGCTTCTTTTTTGAATTCCACTCTGCATCACTCATTTGAGGAAGATAAAAACTAACATCCCCAACCCCAAATGCATTCTCTAAATCATACCTTAAAGTTGCCGTAATATTTCCTTCAACATATTCTGGCATATTTGAAGTGTTTTTCTCCTGATTCAAAATAATAACAGCATAACCCAGATTATTTAAAACCGGAACAGTAAGTTGTTCCTGCCCTTGGATACCTAGTGCCCCTCTAGCAGCATGGAATCCTATTTCCTTTACCTCATCTGGATAATCTCCAGAGAAAGTTACTCTATTTATCGCTTCAACATTAACTAAAGGATTTATTTTTGTTGCCGCAACCTGGCAGTAAACCGCAACATCTTGTTCTTCCAACAAATCACTCCTGACAACAGCAGGACTGCATCCAAAAGGAGCTATCTGTAATACAAAATCCTGTCCAGAAGTACAATAGTCCTTCTCAACGCCAGTACTCGTCCTCGTAAATAGACCTCCAGGATAATTATTAATCACCAAACCACTTCTAGTCTCAGTATACTCTGCATAAACAAATCCGGATAAAATCAAAATCCCAATTAACAAAATAATTCCATTTATTTTTCTTTTATTTATCATACGAAATCTATCTCCAGCCCTTTTTCTTCAACCAGAATATAATTTAATTGCAACTGGTCCAAAGAAACCGGGAAAGCCAAAGCCTCAGAGTTTATTTCTATCACATTAAAATTATTCAAATCTCCAGAAGAAATGTAAAGTCCTTGCTTTCCCCCACCAGATAATGCATTTGAAACTAATTGCTCAGGAATCTCTATATCAAAACACCTCTTCTCCGTCATCCCAAATATCCCTCCAATTCCTCCTCTAGGAACCTCAACACACTGCTCTCTCACACTAGAACCCAGAGTTAAACTTGACTCCCTATAAATCTGAACCTGAACTTCATACTGTCCTTCAGTTAATTCCACCTCTTTTTGATCCGGATAAAATATTGTCTTTGTGCTTTCATTAGAAATGAAACTAACAACCGCATTTCCATTATAAAGAGCCTGATCAAGTCTCAATCTAACCTCAATAGGATACTTCTTTGTCAAATAAACCTCGACCGTATTAGAAGTAATAACCGTAAATGTCTCCTTAACATCTTCATAACCCTCAGCCCTAACAGATATCCTCCCATTAACACACTGGGGGAATTTATCCACAAGAACACCATGCTCCGTTCTTCCTATCAAACAATTTGTATTTGAACACTCGTAAGAAACATCCGCATCAATCGGCCTTCCTTCTATATCATAAACTCTTATTTCCATCTCCGTGTTTTTATGCTGACAAAATTCCGGAATTCCTCCTTCTGCCGCATTTGTATCTAATGCCTCTCTAGCCTTATTCCCCCTTATGACTACCGCCACGGGGAACTGGAAAAATTCATCTCCTTCCCAAACCTGAACTAAAACCGGATAGGCCATATTATAAACAAAATGATAATCAACATAACAAAAGCCAAGTATTCCCAACCCTGGTTGATTCCCGACAGGAGTTGAAATCATCAAAGGCCCCTCGCTAGGATTAACCTCGTAAGAGTAAGCCCAATCTTTAGAATTAATAAACCTCACATCAGCATCTATGCCTTTAACAACAAAGTAATCATCTCTAGGCCCATCCGTCTTCAAAGCTAAAGTATTTGTTTCAACCGCATCTCTTAAAGTCTCAAACACCTCGTTTGCCCCCCATGAAAGAGGACTACAAGTAATCTCAACTCCATCAACCGGGGCATACAACCCTAAAATATCCAATCCATAACCCTCTAAAAATAATTCTTCTTGTTCCTTTTTATAAACGTCTAGAGCACTATCATAAAGACTACCCAAATTAGTTCTGACAACCGCCCTATGTTTTTCAACAACCGCCGTCTCCTCCCCATTAGAGACAGTAAGAACCATATCCAAATCAACACTAACCTCGCCACTACCAATAGAAACACCTGCCTGTGGAACTCCTCTTCTTATTTCAAATCCCTGGACAACATAGGTTTCAAGATTACAATTACTTATTCTTTCTTCAATAAAAGTGGAAAGCTCTTCCTCCATCATTGCTTTAGTGGGAACACGCTCTTTTTGGATATTGTTTCCAGAGACATAATACCAATAAGGAATCTTTGTTCCAAAGAAATTTAATTGAGAGGAAAAAGGCATGTAGAAACTTCCCAACTCCAAATCAGGAAGTTCAATATACCCCCCCTGAGTTTGTAAAAATTCTACGCCTAAACTAGTTTCCTCTTCTAAGCAAGATAAAAAGGAAGCATAAATTGGTTCAGTAATTGGAGACAAATCTTCTTCACCGCTTCCACTTCCACCTAGAGAAAAAATCAAAATAATTCCTGCAATTATGAGAACTCCAACTATTATAAATATGGTTACCTGCCCTTTACGTTGACCAAGTCCGGGCAGCGTTTCTTCCTTTTTATCTATTTTAATACCCATAACGTCACCCCAACTTTTTTAATTCTTTCAACCTTTCCTTCAATTACCAACTCAAGAAGCCATTTATCTGCAGTATTCCAAGAAACTCCTAACTTCTTAGCAAGTTCCGAAGAAGTAATTATCTTTTGTTCCTTTAGGAGTTTTAATGTTTGTTCTGTACTATGAGATTTCATATGAATTTTGTTATGAATAATCTTTTTATATTACTTTACAAAAAGCTTACGCTTAATGATATGAGACATATAAAGGAATTACATATATAAATGTTTCTTAGAAATAGCATTACCTACAAAAAATTAGAAATTTAAAATCCACCAACAACTCTTGGCCTCTGATAATACCTAAAGCCCCCCCAAATAAGGAGGAGTCCTGCCACAAAAAAAATCCATTTATCAACATCAGCAAAGAATTCTGGCAACTTAACAAAAAGAAAAGTCCAATTAACAAGATACAATCCAAAAACAATATACAAAATAACCCAAGTACTTCTATTAGACCTTCTCACCATATAATCAAGAACTAAGCACTATATTTAAATATTTCCAGTTCCCTCAAAAGAAAGAGGCCCTATAGTCCAGTGGCTAAGACATATCCTCGACATGGATAAAACCCCAGTTCGATTCTGGGTGGGGCCATGCCTTTAATAAGCTTTAAAAACCATCTTTTTCTATCAATCATATGAAAATACCAAAGACAACAAAAAGGTACTGCCCATATTGTAAGAAAAAAACATCACAAAAGATAAAATTAGTATCAACAGGAGCTAAAAGAGGAACTCTTACCCGTGGTTCAATCTCAAGGGCCAAATCAAGAGGCCGGGGAAGAGGAATTGGAAATAAGGGGAAGTGGGGTTCTAAGCCAGCAATATCCAAAAACAAAAGAAAATCTAAAACAACTAAAAAAACAAACTTCATGTACACATGTCAAACGTGTAAAAAATCCAAATACCAAAAGAAAGGTATAAGAATGGGCAAACAAATACAAGAATAATGATAAATAAATTAAATAAAATAAGGTTAGGCAAAGAAAACCTAGACTATCTTAAGGGAAAGGTAGTGTAGGAAAACAGTAGGTTTTCAAACAATGGCAATCGCAAAAAAGAAAAAAAAGTTTTGGGAGGTAAGTATCCCAATAATAAAGAAAGAGACCCAACTATACGCAATGGAATTAAAAGAGCTGGAAGGAAGAAACATAACTTATGATCTAACACGTCTTTTAAGAGGAAAAAATGCTTTGCTCACAGCAAAGATAAAGATTAGTGGAGATAAAATAAAAGCCACCCCAGTAGAAATCAAACTTCTTCCCTACTTCTTAAAAAAGATGGTTAGAAAAGGAACAAACTATGTTGAGGATTCTTTTTCAGCTACTTGCAAAGATGCAACAGTTAGAATAAAACCATTACTAGTAACAAGAAGGAAAGTTTCAAGGGCTGTAAGAAAAGCCCTTAGAGAGAAGGCAAGAGAAGAACTAATAAAGGAAGTTAAAAACAAAAATGCAGAAGATTTATTTGAAGAACTCTTGCAAAATAGATTACAAAAAACACTAAGTCTTAAATTGAAAAAGATATACCCCCTTTCACTTTGTGAAATCCGAGTTTTCAAGATTGAAAAAAGCAAATAAAAACTCTTTTAAACCAACACTTTCTCTCTATTCTATCTGCCTGTGTAGCTCAGTGGTAGAGCGGCTGCCTTGTAAGCAGTAGGTCGGGAGTTCAACTCTCTCCACAGGCTTTGAAAAAGACGTGGTGAAACGAAGTTTCTCTCCACAGGCTTGAGGTTTTCAAGGATAAAAAATATACTCTCCAGCTAAGAAATAATTCTCACCCTTATTTATAAAAAATGAATAAAAACCAAGTTGTTTAAATAAAGTTAATTATTAAAAATTCTCTTTAACAAATTTTTTGGTACCGGTCTATTTGGAATAGGAACATCACTATTTACTGGAATGCCCATTTCTCTTCTTTTGACCCTCAGAGAATATTTCCATATTAAAGCGATATATTCTTTGGAAGCCCTTTGTTCTTCACAAGTCTTTTCCACATGATTCACAGGGCATTATCCTTTATATATTTTTCAACACAAAAAATAAAATTTATTTCAATTTGACCGCGGTTCCGTAAGCCAACATTTCTGAAGCTCCAGCCATTATCATAGAAGTCATAAATCTAAAACCTATTACAGCATCAGCACCCATATCTATTGCTTCGTTAACCATTCTGTTGTATGCTTCTTCTCTAGCATGAGAAATCATTTCTGTATAGGTCTTTATCTCTCCACCCACCATACTCTTAAAACCAGCTCCAATATCCCTTCCTATGTTTCTAGCTCTAACCGTATTGCCTTTTGCAATACCCAAAACTCCAACAACTTTTTTACCTGGAATTTCCATGGTAGTTACAACAATCATTTCCTTTCCACTCATTTTTCCTTCCTCCCTTTTATCCTTTCTATAGCATCTTCTTTGGTATAAAATAAAATAACAATTCCAAGAACAAAAATGGGAATTCCGTAGATTAAAGCAGGCCAAGCCCCTTTAGAAAATATAGCAACTAAAATTAGGGCAACACCACCAAAAACAAATACAAGCCCCGAAATAACCTGCCCGATATTCATATAAAAAATAAACCTATTTTTCTTTTAAACCTTTCTTTTACCAACAACCCCAAAAATCTTCCTTACAACACCCCATCCTCCAGTAGTAATGACCCCCCAAGGGGTGGGACTAAAAATTGCCTTCTTTTTTATAGATGCATATGTTGCTCTAAAGGCACACACTCCAAAAACATAAACAGAATAAGCACTCGCAATAGCCTCAACAGGTTTATCTAACCATTCGGGAACATTATCCGCCCATCCGGAAACCTGCCCAGCGAAATAATACCCCCCAGCAAAAGCCGGACCAACAACACCAGCATTAACCAAAGTTAGGAGATAGGCCTTTCCAGGCATTCCAATCCTCTCCATAACCCAGTCCTGATTCTTTTTTGAAGATGCTCCAGCTAAATAAGATAATGCAATAAACCATGCTCCCCTCCCTAATTTAGATTTAGACCCAACAAAACCGTTTATTGATTTTTCAAGACCGTTTTCTCCATTTGCCATAGAATTACCTAGAATATCGGTATTTAAGTTTTATTGATTCGTATTAAAAAAGAAGAGCTAATCCATAATTTCTACTTTACCATCATCTTTTAGGATATTCACAATCTCTTTTGGCAAATTAGCCAAATCTCCCTTGCTAAAAGGACCCATCTTCTCCCCATCCAAACCCATAAACTCTGCAATATCTTCTTTAAAAGTTACCATCTCATTCTTTATTTCTACCTTACCTCCCCCATTTAAACTACCATCCAACTTCTTATCAGAAGTATCGATACAAGCCATCATATCTTCGAAAAGCTCCTTCTCAAACTTAAACATATTATCAAAATCTTGCTTTGAAATTCCGGTTTCAGAAGCAATCAACACGAGATTAAGTATCTTCTTTCTTCTTCTAAGTATAAGCTCCTTAAACAAAGTAATTGCATTCTCAAGCTGTTTCTTAGTCTTTATAATAACATCGGAAAAATCATCACTCTCCTTTGAAGCCATCTCTTTTTTATCCTTCAAATAAGAAGAAACCTCGTCCACAAAATTCTTAGGAATAGCCTGTAACTGGTCGGAATACCTCTCTTTTCTTGCCGCCTCATAAATATCATTATAGGTTATCATATTCCTAACAAATTGGACTTATTTTTAATGATTGCTATGCTGTAAAATCACTTACTAAAACCCACTTTTTTCAAGAATTCGTTTCCAACTATCTTCCCTAAACTACCTCTTCTAGCCTCTTTTTCATTAAAATGCCTCTCTTTTGGAAGGGAATAGTTATATAGCAAAACAGGCACAGGATCATCGGAATGGTTTTTAAGTTTACAGGGAGTAGAATGGTCTGCTGTAATAACCACCTTTATTTTTTTGGGGGGTGCAAACTTCCTTAAAAATTTTATAAGTGTTTTATCGACATACTCCAACATCGCTTTTTTCTCTAATGGTTTGTTATCATGCCCTGGCAAATCTGTCTCTTTTATATGAATATAAACATAATCATAATCTTTCTCAAACCTCTTTATTGATTTTATGGCAAATCCACAAGCTTTTTTCAAACCCTCCCACAAGTTTTCATAAGCATCTAGGTTTTTTAACTTTGGATACTCAAAACTAACGGTATGCATCCCGCTGGCCAAAGAAAAACCAATTTCTAAAGGCATATAACTTGGAGACAACCACTTCTTATACTGCTTAAGTTTTGGAGGCTCTATCCCGGGACCCCTAACCAAAAGATAATTTGCAGGTAAGAATCCTTTTTTCTTCCTATCCTGATTTACTGGATGGTCTTTAAGCTCATCATATATTTTTCTCATTAATTCATTAAGAATATTCACAGTGTATTGGGAATTTTCCTCATCATCCGTAACCTTGCAGGTTTTTATTTTTCCTGTATTGGGATTGGCATCATTACCCAAAATATTATCAGAAAAACCGCCTTTTAAAATTAAAACCCCCCTATGTTGTATTGTTGGAATAAATTCAAATTTAATAGGAATTTTTATTCTATTTATCGCCTTTGCTAGTATTTCTGCTTCCTCTGTTGTAAGATTTCTCCCAACCCTCCTATCCAAAATATTCCCTTTCTCATAAGAATCAATAGTGGCAAAATTTGTTCTTAATGCTAAATCCCCTCTTGTCAGTTTTGCCTTGGTCCCCCTTGCTTCTAACTGCCCTCTTGAACTTGAAAGAAGGTCATTTCCAAAAAGAGATACTATTGCTTCATCACTTCCTGGAACAAACCCCGGTTTCACGGTATACATATAACCCATCTCCCCCCTTGCAGCAAAAAAGTCCATATTGAGAGTATCTGCAACTTCCAAAGGAGTCTTATCCCCCAATTGTTTATTTGGAATATCTCCCATACCATCTATAATAACAAGCACTCCTTTCATTTGACCAAGCCTGGGCGGATGACAACCGACAATACTCCTTTCATTTG
>Ga0180007_10006324_pt1 | contig 11610 bp, 14 predicted proteins | sample MM_PC_MetaG_FD_121122 | JGI IMG/M metagenome (GOLD analysis project Ga0180007, IMG submission 121122) | Groundwater microbial communities from the Aspo Hard Rock Laboratory (HRL) deep subsurface site, Sweden - MM_PC_MetaG | ecosystem: Environmental > Aquatic > Deep subsurface > Groundwater...
AGTTGGAACAAGCGAAGGCACAAGCAGAACATGATGGATATATAAGAGGTATTTCTGATGGAGATATAGTTAATTGTTATGCATGTGGGCAACCTATGTCGAAAAAACGTTTAGCCATTCCTTGCCCAAACTGTAATAATCAAGGCTGGATACTTCAAGGACGATAGTGCACCTTTCAAAAATAAGGAGAAAAGGAGAGAAGAGAGAAAGAAATTCTTCCATTACTTTTCATTGATGATAAAGTATTTCTTCCATTCAAAGAAATTAATCCTCTTATCTGTTGAAAGAGAGATTTAGATGCAATTGCATCAAAACGGGCTTCATAGAGATGCCTCAGAGGCATTATCTCTACGGTGCTAAGGGCATAGCATAGGTGTTTTTTCATTATTTCGTAACAAGCGTAACATTTTTATACATGTGTTACGTTAATCATTTGTGATTTTATGACTCAAGAAGAAAAAGGAAAAGACATCGCAGATATCCAAATCCGGATATCGCAAAAAACATTAGAAGCAATCGAGAAGCATGGAACCTATGCTGACAAAAACCCTGAAGGCATTTTGAAAAGAATTTTGCCTGAACTTGATGAATTGAAAAAAACGTGCCCAGCTGCACTACCTTCTGAAAAAGAAGAGATACCAGATGATGGACATGTGAAAAAACCAGAAGAAAAACAGGAAGAATCTGAAAAAATAGAAGACATCTCAGATGAATAGTTGGAAAAACACTATTTTAGGATTGAAATCGAAGGGATATAGCCTGAAAGAAATCACTGATCTTTGTGTTATCCCCCCTTTTTCAGAAGAAGAAATTGCAAATATTTTTCAACAAAACAATTTTGTAATAGAAAATGATACAAACAAATTCATCATGTGAAAAAATTCTATCGGTAAAAAATATCCCCCGAAAAAATTTGATCGATGCATATTTTGTGTTGAGAAAAATAGTAAAAAATGAGTATGCCTTGTTTATCCACAGATCTGAAAAAACATATCAATCTGATTATTTTGTAAAAAAACATTGACAGAAACGCCATCTAAGGCAAAAACTCTTAATAATGAGCAATATATATTATAGTGATTACCGGTCTAGTGGCCTGACATGTTTTTGTTTTTCTGCAATGTAAAAAACAAATAATGTAGGAGGAGAGATTTGAACTCTCGCAGGCCTAAGCCAGTAGATTGGTAGTCTAGCCCCGTTGGCCGTGCTTGGGTACTCCTACAACGATAAACATATATACAATGACGAACATATATATTAGTGATTGGTAGTCTAGTGGCTTATGCCATTAGAATGTATAGGGCATTCGATTAAAGATATCGTAGTTCGGGTGTTCTATGTCATTTTTCTTATTTTTCTTTACTGGTGGAAATATTTCCACATTTATTGAGATCCTTAAAAAGTGATAATGTCTTAAAACCATGTTTGTAGGTTGAAACACCTAGTGTTTACATGAAAAAAACCATTATCCTTATATCTTACCGATAAAACAGATAGATTTTTTTAACAGAAGAACAAAAACATATCAATAGATAAGAACAACAAAACATAAATCCTTATATATTGCATATAACATACAGATATTCATGTCTGATGATATAATTTTGCATGAGTACAAAAAAGGAAAGCCTGTTCGTGTTTTTAGACCTTGGGAAGTCCGGGTGTTAGTTCGTGCAATTCCCAAGAATGAATACAAAGACAAATTTGAAGCATTATTGTATAGTGGCTGCAGGTACTCAGAATTGCAATGGCTGTACAACAATCCAAAAAGATACAAAGGGGAATCAATGCAGATCAAGAACACAAAAGCATTATGCAAACAAGCATACCGCTGGGTGAGATTAAATAGAGCGGGGCAACGATCCATTGAAAACTTCCTTAGATGTAAAACAAATCTACCTAGCTATTCGTCATGGGGCGAGAATTTAAAGAGATGGTGTAAGCTGGCTGGCATAGATCCAGCTTCTGCGTGTTCCAAGTCTACAAGGAAAACAATTGAGAGTTGGCTAGTAATTAGTTTTCCAAGTAGAGTCAATGAGATATTCATCAGCCAGGGCCATGAGGAAACAACAGCACTGCGTCATTATCTCACATTTCCTTTTACAAATCAAGATAGACAAGATATGATGTATTATGTTGAGGGATGGTAAAATGAGTTTAAACCAGGTGTTTGAATGAAGCCAACGAATGATGAATATGAGGAGATATCACTGGAGTTTACAGATAAACACGGTAAAATAAAGACATTTGCAGCTCTGTATTTTCCTGATAGGCAGATATCAACAATTTGTGATACTTTTGAAAATCCAGAAACGAATGTGATAGAAACTAAAATATCGAACCCGGGGATGACAAGAGGCGATATTTTACAGTATTTTTCAAAGCATGATGGTACTTGCAACATTGAACTTCTGATTAGGTCCATAATGTATGAAGCATATCAAAAAGAAGGATTGGCGGACATGCTGGATGATGGGAATGTTCGGCACTTTTGGTATACGCATCTTAAAGTCATACTGGTTGGAATAATGGGGAAAGATGAAAGCGACAGTATTAAATCAGCTATCAATAGATCATGGGGTTTTGCAATAGATTCTGGTGCTGTAACATATGAGGAAATGAATATTTTTAGTGAGAAGGAATCAGGTAGATTAAGTATTGTTAAAGACAGCCCTTTCAATAATATCATTATTGCTGTTGAAAAACTGAGTTTCTTCAGTTCATTCAATTGGTTGCCAAGACTGTTTAATTGTACTCTCATTACTGCCGGTGGTCAACCAAGCAGGGCTGTAGCAAGACGTTTTATTTTAGAGTTGAAGAACCTATCTATTGACCTGGACCAAGATTTTCATATGTGTGTTGCCAGTGACTTGGGGCCATCTGGTTATTACATTCAGGAGGCTTTTAAAGATCAGTTTGAAAAAGCAATTAATTATTATGGTGGTTCTGGCAAAGTAGAGATTCACAGGTTATTTGTACGGAAAGCCCAAGTCACACCAGATTTATTGAAATCTCAGGGGATACCATGGCAACCAAAGAGTGATAAAAAAACCAGAGAAACAATTTGGAGTCATTTTTGTGAGAAGACAGATGGAGGGTTATATATCCCGGTGCCAAGTGGATGGAATGGAGATGTTTTTGAAACAGATGGACGACCTATGGTTAGGGCGTTGTTGGAGATGGATGCGTTTTCTACATCAGTTATTGAAAAATCTTTTGTAGCTGAATTGTTAAGGATTATAAGGGAGACAAATGATGAATCTAAGATTATGATTCCTGAGATAATGAGGATTTTCAATGAGTTAAAAAATGAGGTTTCTGATGAAGTGTTTGAAAAATGGAAGAGAATACTTATAGATCCGCTAAAAGAAGAGTTTTTGAAAGATACAGAGGCATGGGAGGTATTTATTGATGAAACAGACGAGAAAGACAAAGAGGAAATAAACGATAGATACGAAGAGCTGTTTGATGAAAAAGAAAGGGAAAAGAGAGAACGAGAACCTGAATTATTTGATGAAAAAGATGAACTGGAAGAGATAATTAATCTGTTAAAAGCTGAAAGAGACAAAAAAATCGAGGAAATAGAAGAAAGTTATGATGAGCAACTTAAGGGATCGGAATATATCCTTGAAGATGTTGATGAAGGAATAGCTGAAAAATGTGAAGATATCAATAATGAAATAAATGAATTAGTAGATGAACAAAATGATGAGCTGGGGAGTGTAGATGAAGAATATGATTTTAGAACAGAAAAATACAATAAATTCAAAGAAGAGCATTTGACTGTTTTTAATCCAGTTGAACAATCTTTAAAGTCAGATATTGATACAAAATTTGCAGAGATGGGTTATACTTTTATTGATTTGGAAAACAGAGATGAGACAAGGGATGAGGTTGGAGGTTTATGTGTAAACTCAAAGTTACTAATTGATGAAAACATCAGTTGTTTCTTTCAACCGATACCAACATTCAAAGGAGAGAAATTGTTAGAGAAGGCCTCTGTGAACAAGGATTTGAATATTGGCAAAGTACGAGATAGCTTTACGCCGACATTTATGGTTGCCATGAAAACAATTTGGAGGGAGGATACAAAAGATATTGAGTTTGTACTGAGTGAAACTTTTGAGATGAAGGACCTTTTTCAAGAAGTTAAAGATGCTATGGAAGAAACTGAAAAAGAAATAGAAGAGAAAGAATAAAATAAAAATGGAGATGAAATAAATGAAAAAAGTAGAGGGCTATTATTCCCCTGTTGAATATTACAAAAGCCAGGGATACACTGTAGAAAAATCAACAGAAACACTAGATGGAGGATTTTGGATAATTGAAAAAGATGGAAAACAAAAAACATTAGATATATTTGAATACCCTGAAATTAACAGATCAGTATGGAGGGGAGCATATCAACGACTGATGAAAGGAGGGTTGTTTGTATATACGCATCTTGGGGTGGGGATCTATCACGATCCGCCATCTATAGACATTCATACAAAAAAAGACATAGAAAGCAAATATCCAACAGTTCATATATTCTGGAAAAGAGAGGAGATAGAATGAAGGAAGAGGAAGATATGAGTTTCAGTATGCGCTGTTTCTACTATGGCTACAGGGCCTATGAAATAGACCAATAAGACAAGATGTAAAAGAGAAAACAATAGGAGAAAAAGAAAATGAATAAAGAAATAGACAAGAATAAACTTGATAATCTAAACAGGCAGATAATGATGTATCAATCACAAGGATACCACGTTGTAACCAAAGATGAAAACACTTATACGGCCATAATGAAGAAAGAGGGCGAACAAAAAGCATGGGTTCACATACTCTTGGCTTTGTTCTTCTGTTGGTTGTTCTTCGTGCCAAACATTGTTTATTACTTCCATGGAAAAAAGGAGAAACAAATAACTGTCTTTGGATAGAAGAAAATGGAGATGAAAAATGGTACTATTGGACACAGAGTATATTGTATCAATTCCGTTCATTGTGGGAATGGCTTTCATCATTGGATTAGCGATAAGAGAACTTATGCAAAAGAAGAAGGGGAGAAATAGAAAATGAATAAACATCTAATAGTAATCGGAATAGTTGTTCTGCTTCTCTGTGTCGGATTGAGTGGATGTATTGACAGTCAATCAGATTATGTCACCATACGAGGTCTATTAATTACTCCCCAACTTGAAGAAAACATGGTAGGGTTTTACATTATAGAGGGGATGTCAGCTGAGATGTGGAGGGATGTTTGGGAAAATGGAAGTTCTTCCGATCATGACTCAAATTGGACAACTGACTCCATATTTATTCTTACAAGAAATGGGGAAATGATAACAGAGGAGTATCGTTAACAAAACAAACCAAAAACTATAAAAACCTATAAAGCATATATACATAATGTATGAAAGCAAAAGAAGTCTTGAAGCTACTGCAAATAACCCGGCCAACATTATACAGATATAGAGATCAAGGGTTCATTAAAGCTGATAAGCTTCCAAATGGTTATTATGATTATAATGATGAAGATGTTTACAAATGGTTCAATAAAGGTGTTAAACGAAAAACATATCTTTACGCAAGGGTGTCCACACCTAAACAAAAGAAAGATTTAGAAAACCAGATAGAACTGTTGAAACAGTGGTCATTTAATAATGGTTACCAGATAAGTGGAGTTTATTCTGATGTCGCTTCAGGAATATCATTTGAAAAACGTAAAGCATTTTTTGAAATGCTTGATGAAATCATCAATTATCGTGTTGAAAAAGTCATAATTGCATACAAGGACAGGCTAAGCAGAGTTGGATTTGAATTATTTTATTACTTATTCAAAAAATTTGGTGTTGAAATAGTTGTAATATCTGAAATAGGTAACAAAAAATTAGATAGTGAAGAAGTATTTGAAGAAATCATTGCAATGCTGCATTGTTATTCTATGAAGATGTATTCAAAGAGACGTAAAAAAACTCTTGAGATTGGTGTAAAAAACAATGAAAGTTAAACGAACTGAACAGATATGGCTAAACCCCAATAAGCAACTGGGTGATCTATGTCATACTTCTAAAAATCTCTACAATGAATCAAACTATGCTGTTCGTCAGGAGTTCATCAACAACCACAAATATATTTCATATGCTTCTCTCTATCCCGAAAAAAGATCATCAGAAAATGCTAGACAACTACCAGCTCAAACAGTTCAACAGATTTTAAGGAATCTTGAAAAAAACTGGTTATCGTTTTTCAGGTCAATTAAAGAATGGAAGAAACATCCTGAAAAATACAAAGCAATGCCGAGACTCCCAGGATATAAGAAAAAAGACGGAGAACATATCTTATTTTTTACGAATCAAAATTGCAGTATTAAAGATGGTGTTTTAAAATTCCCAAAAAAATATTTTGATATGGAGGTACGAACAAGAATAGAAAATGAAGATCTACAGCAAGTAAGAATACTACCAAAAGGCGTGGGCTATCTTGTAGAAATAGTCTACTGGAAGCATGCTAAACCAGAAGAATTAGATGGCACTAGAAGATTATATATTGATCCTGGATTGAAAAATCTTGTAACTCTTGTAAATAACATTGGTCAACAGCCAATTGCTATTAAGGGCAATATTCCGAAGTCCATTAATCAATACTTCAATAAAAAATATGCTAAAATTCTACATCAGTTTGATATGCAGGGCATCAAAGAATCAAAGCGGTTCTACAAATTGATAAACAAGCGTAATCGTAAAATCAAAAACTTTTTTCATGTGGTGACAAAACACATCATCGATTATTGTATCAGAAACAATATCGGTGTTATTGTTATAGGCCATAATCCTGACCAGAAACAAAAAATCAACATAGGTAAAAAGAACAATCAAAAGTTTGTTCAATTACCGTTTGCTATGTTGAAAGGGCATCTGCAATACAAAGGGGAAGAAGCTGGCATCGATGTCATCTTACAAGATGAATCTCATACATCTAAATGCTCTGTTCTTGACATGGAACCAATTGAACACCAACAATCGTATTTGGGTAAGCGAACATCAAGAGGGCTCTTTCGTAGTGCAAAAGGTAAGATCATTAATGCTGATGTCCAAGGTGGTTATAACATAGGTTTTAAGGCATTCCCGAAAACTTTTACGCAAGTAGAGGTGGACGGGATAGAGGATGTCGGGTTACATCCATTGAAACACAGTTTCATAAAAAATAAATGGACTTGTTAGTGGTTTTTATGAGTCCTGATAACCTAGTGTAACGAAGAAAAAAAAGCAATAAAACAAATCAAAGATGTGTATTGCATGGCCTGAAAGCCGATCTTCTCACTCCCCCAACCCATGGAACTTCGGTTTCGTGGTAAAAGGAATGATCATTACTCTCATCGTAAAACTATGCTAGGGGTTTCTAAAATTTTCTCCTTTCATAGCGATGTAAAAGAGAGGCTCTCGCTGGGCATACATGCAATGCATCTGTGAACTACCCCACGCTATCGCATGGGACTTCCTAATTCAACGACCGTACTCTCCAAGAGTTGATATGGGTTAGAATCCCATCCCCAGCGTTTGAGTCACTTTATTTCAGATCTACTATGTCTTTATCATCTACAGCTGGTAATAATTTCATTTCCTTATGATATCTTCTCCGTTTCCAGAAGGGTAAATCTAAAACATGATAGTATTCTACCTGATTCTCTAATTTTTTATTCCTTTTTTGTAACGTATTTAACTGCTCTGTTAGCAATATATGTTGATTTGTTAGCAGTTCCATCAGAGACCCATTATAACTATTGTTAGCATCGTTAACATTTTTGCTATTGATTGTGCCATCGTTGTTAGCAAAATTGCTCACCATGGCTCTGTTTCCATCGTCAGCGAAATGCTGTTGCATCACCATACGGATCAGCATACAGTTATTCATTTCATGCTGTTCAATATCTGCTAGCAATGTGCCTTTAAACCTTACCCCTATCGTCCTGCTTTTGCTCATATGCATCCCATTTGTTAGCAGGTGCTAACAGCACTTAGCTTTTTTGCGTAGGTAACTATGCAGGATCGGCCATGATACATATTTTTCAAAAAATGACCTTTGGTAGTATTTTCCCACCTATCCCGGCAGCATTTAATGGAAAGGGGGATTGCAAAGGGGGAAAACCATATATGCCAAAAAATATGAATACTCCCCAACATTATGATTTTGACAAGTCAAGTACAAGACCGAAAGGCGGCAAGACACGGAGAAAATGCAATAGAAAAAATAGAAAAAATCTGCTTGTTAATTTCAAAGGTGTAACCCAGAACTGTTTTGTTTTGACTGGACATCAAAACATCACTCACCATTTTGGGCCACCCCTTTGCCTTTCGCATTTTTCAAAAATTTTAAATACTAGAGGATGCATTTGTTTCTCATGGTGAGTGTAAAGAGATGTCCGATGAAAATTCTATTGAATGTAGTGTAAACTCTAGCAAGTTTATATGTGAAAAAAAGAATGAAAATATTTCAGGGGAACAAATCTCCATCTCAATACACAACATCCCCCGAATAAGTCTACTTGATACGTATTTTGCTTTAAAATTAATTGTTAAGAAAGATTGCGATTTTTTAATTCATCAGTCACGGGAGGAAAACACAAAAAATATTTTTTGAGGAGATGTAAAAAGATGAAAGAAGAGATAAGAAAAGGAAAAAACGATTTTGATGTAGTAATAACAGTGGGGATAATAGGACATTGCCCACTAGAGAAACTTAATGAATTGAAACAGGCAGTTGAACAAATAGATGGTTTTGGCATGGTGTTTTTCAAAACATCATCAGGTCGCCTATGGATCAAGGAGGGCGACCATGAATAAGGTTTTTTTATTGATCAATTTTGGAAGAGGAGGGATTGCAAAGGGAGGAGCCCACCTTTTTTTAAAATATATAAGGAGGGATTTTTATAGTTAATGTACGTTTATTGCGAAAAATAAGTATAGGCGAAAAGGGTGATGTGGTAGATGTAGAGAGAAAAGGTGCAAACGAGTTAGTTAAGGATAAAGCAGCAGAATTTATTATTGACATTATACCAGATAAAGAAACAGCGATAAAAGAAAACAAAAAACTCCGAAAATTAAGACAACCGATAAAAGAAACGGTTGATGAAGACCAAATCAAGGTATTCTGGAAAATCATAGTTCGAGAAGGTAGCAACCATAAATTCCACGTTTTTAAAAGAGATGGATCAGTAAGCAAAGAATTAGATGTAGACAATGTGGAAGAACTAATTGATCTCTGCAAAAAACACAATTTAGAAGGGTTAAATTGTTTATCAGTAAACTCATTCGAGAAAGGGAAAACCAAAGTCAGTGGCGTCAGAGAGATAACTGGAATTTTGATCGACATCGATGTTAAAAAAGAGAGAAAAATCAATGGCGTTTCAACTCCGGATGATAAAGCAATTGCTAAAAAGACAGCAGAAGCTGTGATAAAGAAGCTTGAGGAAGTAATCAATCTCAGAATCTCACTTATTGCCGACAGCGGGAATGGTTATCATATCTATATCCCGATATTTATCAGTCTTGATGGGTTTTTCACTGGTAAAACTGAAGACGAAAACAAAGAAAAATGGGATAACTCCGACATCAAGGGACGGCTTATCTCCCTGGAGAAACAACTGGACGAATTTAGTAACGATGTTGTAGAAATCGATTGCATAAGCAAAGATATTGTCAGGCGTGTTAAGATCCCTGGGACTTGGAATGTCAAAAAAGAGATATCGAAAAAAGATTATCGGATGGCTAGGATTATTGAGACCTTTGATGATGTCGTGGATAACTTTATTGACAGCAACACAACTGTTTTTTTATCTCTTGAGCCGTATGAAGAAATAATCGATGAGCCAGTAAAGGGTGAAGATGCACATGATGATTTCGCAAATCTCTTAAAGAGAGACAAAAAAGTTTTTGATTTATTTAATGGTGATTGGAAAAAAGAACCATACAGCATCAAATCAGATGGCGCACCCAAGACGAAATGGACGCGATCGGAGGCAGAACACATGCTCCTCTGCAGGCTCATTTGGTATGATTTACCAAAAGAACAAATATTTTCGATTATGGATAAATCAAAAATAGGGAAATGGAAGGATGCACCAGTTGCCTACAAGACACACCAATACAAGAGTGCAATAAATTACATTAAAAAGCATGGTGGCACAAAAACCACGTCAAGACGAATAGCGATAAAGAAAGGCGACAGACGGATAGCAATACTGCAGATAATGGGAAAGAATAAATTCTGTATAAATAGCAACAATGGGGAAGTTATTTTCCCGCAGACAGAAACGAAAACGCCGTGGCAAACCAGTATTTATTATAGAAAACAGATCACAAAATCATTGATGAAAAGCTGCAAGCTGATAGAGTCGGAAGCTGAAGACATCGTTAACATTTTGTGCGCAAAAGCAATCAAGAAAATAAGAATACTTGAAGGAAAGGGCGCCTTCTCACGGGGTTTAGATGATGAAAAACAGGATATTCTGGGCGACATCAAAAAAGTTAGTGTTGCACGATCAACAGATGGCAATATTTACAACTTGCACCTAGATGGTGAAATTATCAAACTAAAAGATACGGAACTATATGATGGCCCGCATCCTTTTTGCGTGCAGTATCTGAACAGATTTCTCAAAAAAATTATAATTAGCAAGGAGGAGTGGGACGAAAATTTTATACCATATCTACTGTCAGAGAAAATGATAGAGACAGAAAAAGAAAAAATGGAATCTAATTTTGATGTAATATATCGAAAATTTTCCCAGCATATTAGAAATAAGATTGTAAATAACTGGGCTGATACCGAGAAACGAACAGCATACAAAGACGCCGTATACCTTGATGTTGAGACAGGTATCTTGCTCATTTGCGGTGATTTCATTCAAGATTTTTTTGAACGCTTTAGGATAGCAATTACATATAGGATAACAATCCAAGAGTTCAATAGTTTCCTCAGATTGGACAAGGGTATACTAATAAAGGAGAGGACACAACAAAGGGTCGGTGATAATGAACGTAAATCATTTTGGCGATTTGACGCTGGAAAATTAGGAATAACAGAGGAAAATATAGCAAAAGAAGAGACATTAGAACAGGATACAACAGATAAGGATGCTCCTAAAATAGAGGATTTTGAAAGGGGTGATGAAGATGAATAAAATGTCGCCGTGTCTACAGTCTGCTGTAGACGCCCACTATACGCGTGCGCGACCCCCATCGGTACACTACATATATCATATATCGAAAAAGAACCTTTTAAACCGTAGACATGTAGACAATGGTGGTGACATATCTACTATCGTTCTTCTGTATACGCGTATAATAGCGATGTCTACGGTCGTCAAAAAAAGCTGTAGACAAATCACGTGTAGGTGGAGTCATAGAGACAGAATACCAACAGGATACCATATGGAGCGTGCATTATGAATAAAATCCCCCTGTTTTACGCTTATAATATCAGTGTCTACGATCGTCAAAAAAAGGTGCAAACAACACATATAGATGAGGGTCAGATATCATTATTTCATAGCTTTTTTTACGTTTCTCGTGTTGGCAAGATCGAAAAGATACTCGCCAAAAAGGTGCAAACAACACATATAGAGAGGTG
>Ga0180007_10006325_pt1 | contig 11609 bp, 9 predicted proteins | sample MM_PC_MetaG_FD_121122 | JGI IMG/M metagenome (GOLD analysis project Ga0180007, IMG submission 121122) | Groundwater microbial communities from the Aspo Hard Rock Laboratory (HRL) deep subsurface site, Sweden - MM_PC_MetaG | ecosystem: Environmental > Aquatic > Deep subsurface > Groundwater...
ACGGAGACGGGCTGGAATCCCGATTCGGCCTGCCCGCCTACGTCATCAACGACTTCAGCGCCATCGCCTGGGGCATCCTGCTCCTCGACCCCGAGGACCCCGCCGAGCTCGTACAGCTCGCCTCACCCGACGGCGCGCTCGCGGTCCCCGATCCCTCGGGGCCGGTCGTCGTGATAGGCGCGGGAACCGGCCTGGGCTTCGGCTACGCGCTCAGGGACGGGCCCGCGACCCGGGTCTACCCGTCGGAGGGCGGCCATGCGTGCCTGCCCGTCTACGACGATCTTACGAGGGACTTCTCCCGCTGGCTGGAGCGCTCGTACGGCTTCGCCGCAGGAGCGGAAGCCGGGGTCTCGGGGCAGGGCATCGCCAATATCTTCGCCTTCTTGACCGAGCGCGAGGCGGAGATCCCCGCATCCGCGAAGGCCATACGATCGCTGCGCGACGAGGAACGGCCCGCCGCGATAGCCGGCGCGGCGGAAGCGGGCGACCCGTTATGCGAGCGAGCGATGGACATGTTCGTCAGGCTCTACGCGCGCGTCGCCGCTGACGCCGCGGCGACCTTCCTGCCTAGCGGAGGCGTCTACCTGGCGGGAGGGATAGCCGCCAAGAACCTAGGCCGGTTCGCCGAGGGCGACCGCTTCATGCGCTCCTTCCTCCTCGGGTACCGGGAGCACGTGCGCGCTATTGCGGCGCGAACGCCCGTATTCGTCGTCAAGGACTACGCGATATCGATATACGGGGCGGCCAACGCCGCTATCAGCCTTTCGCGGTAGGACGGGAAGCCGGGTATGGAGCGCGACGCGACGATTAGCGAGGCCCTGAGGGCCGATATGGAGTCCAAGGGCATCGACGTAGCATTGACGAGCGAGATCCTCGAAGGCATAAACGCCGGCCGCTACGGCGGCGTCGCCGCGGTCGAGGCGTCGGGCGTACCGCCCGTAGACGGGCGCGCCATCGTCCCGGCCGGCGCCGACATGGTCTACCGCGTTAACCGTGCCTCGGCCGTCGACCGCCTAGGCGCTCTCGGCCTCGGCCTGCCCGCCGGCGCGGTAGTGGAAGGGGGCACGGCGAGCCTCGACAGGCGGGCCCTCGTCGACCTTGGCGAGCGGCTCTATCCGATGGCGGCCTGGGGAGTCCTGAACGGAGGATCGGCGACCAGCTACGCCGATCGCAAGAAGAACGCCTCTCTAGGCCCGGGCGTGCTCGACGCCGTGGCAGACGGATTCGAGCTCCTGTCGCCGCTCTGCGAGGGTCGGCCGAAGGGCGTGACCCCCGCGTACGTGAACCCCGACGGTAGCCCGGGGGAGGGCTTCCTGGTCCTGAAGATGAGGGCCGCCCTGCTTCGGGCCGCGCGCTACTCCCGACGTTTCGGTAGGCCGGAGCGCCCTGCTCTCCCGTTCTTCCAGATGACCAGCGACGGCACCGATTCCCAGCTCGCCGCGGCCTATTCCGGCTACGCGGGCCATCCGTGGCTGGCGCCGCTCATCGCCGAGACGGGCACCGACCCGACGCGGCCGCGATCCGCTAGGCAGCCGATGCTCGCCGCCTTCACCCATTCGAGCGAGGGGAGCCCCAGGCGCGTGTTCGACGGAGCCTACGGCCGCAGGGACTGCGCCATAGCCCTCCCGGGCGGGCACGGGCAGGGCTTCAGGGTCCTCGCCGACGTCTATCGCGGACTCCTCGCCGACGGATACCGTTACGCCTACATAGGCAACGTAGACAACGCCGGCTATTACCCCGATCCCGCGGAGCTCGCCGTCATGGCCCTGTCCGGCGCGGAGGCCGCGTTCGAGTTCTCGTACCGCACGCCGGTGGACATAAAGGGAGGCATCCTCGTGACGACGCCCGACGGGCGCAGGACCGTTGCCGATATAGGCCAGGCGATATCCTTCGAGCGGGTCAAGGCCCTCGAGGCCTCCGGCGAGCGGGCGCTGTTCAACTGCGCGACGGGGCTCTTCGACCTGACGAGGCTCGTGCCCCGCCTCGACGAGATATCCGCGAACCTGCCCGTGCGCGTCTCCGACCAGGACAAGGACGCCGGCCGCTATAGCCAGGCCGAGCAGTCCACCTGGGAGGTCGTGGGCCTCTACGACGAACCTCTCGGTTTCGCGGTGGAGAAGGGCGAGCGATTCATCGCCGCCAAGCTGCTCGCCGAGACGATACTGGCGAGCGGCGCCGCCGACGCCTCGCGCTTGCCGGCCGACGTGGCCGCCACCGCCGCCATGATGGCCCGCGGCCTCGAGTCCGTGCTCGCCGGGCCCTGCGGGCTCGAGCTCGCGGGCGGAGCCTGGAGGCCTAGGTGAGCGCCCTATCGGGGTTGGCCGCGGCCCTGGCCTACGGGTGGTTCTGCTTCGCATACGTCGCGTTCATAGCCAGCGGGGCCTTGCCGAGCGAGGCCCGGCCCGGTAGGCGCGCTCCTATCAGGGTCGTCGTCGACAGGCTATGCTTCTTCGTGGCCGTACTCGTCATCCCGGCGTTAATCTTGCGCCTCGCGTTCAAGGTGGCGCCGGCCGGCGTAGGTTTCGTCGTAGGCGACGTAGCCTCGTGGGCTCCGGCTACTCTCGGCCTCTCCGCCGTCGGGTTCTCGGTCGGCCTCTTCGCCAGGAAGTCGCCCGCGGACATGGCGTCGTATCCGCAATACCTTCCCCAGCGCTGGGACGTTCGCGCCGCTCTGCTTGAAATCGGCTCCTGGACGCTGTACCTAGCCGCGTACGAGTTCGCGTTCAGGGGATACCTGCTCGCCGCCATCCTCCCGCTCGGGCCGCTGGCTGCAGTCGCGGTGACGACGGCTCTCTACTCCGTGGCGCATCTCCCGAAGAGCCCGAAGGAAGCCGCCGGCGCTATCCTCTTCGGCGTAATCGCCGCGGCCCTGGCCTTGCGCTACGGTAGCTTCCTCCCCGCGCTGGCCATCCACCTGGCCTTGGCCCTTGGTAACGACCTGGGCGCCCTGAGGGCCGCGAAGAAGGCTAGCTAGCCTAGCGTCCCGAGCGGTAGGCCGCGGCCGCCGCGGCCAGGCCGTCCTTGAACGCCGTGGCCGGAGAGAAGCCGAGCAGGCGCGCGGCCTTATCGTTGGAGAAGACGTATTGGACGGAGGCCCGCCTGACGCGGTACGGCGTCAGAGGCGGTCCCGCTCGGCTGCCGGCCAGGGCGGCCGCCGCGCTCATGACGTACGCGGCCGGCATGGCTAGGGCCAGGGGCAGGCGCCTGGGGCGTACGGGCAAGCCGAGGGCCTCGTAGACCCCGGCGGCCAGCTCCCGCCACGATACCGTCTCGCTCGAGACGACGCCGACCGCCTGACCCGCGACGGACTCGTTGCCCAGCGCGGAGGCGAGCGCCTCGCAGGCGTCGTCCACGTACACGACGCTCGTGCGCGCGAGTCCCGATCCCAGGTAGCCGAAAGCGCCTCGCTCCGCGGCTGCGAACATCCTGTAGGTGCTCGTCGTGTCGCCCGGGCCGTAGACGTAGCCGAGGCGTAGAGACGACGCCCGGAATCCCGGCCGGTCCCGGCCCAGGGCGAGCCGTTCGGCCGCCAGCTTGCTCTCCGGGTACGGATGCCCGAGCGGATAGTAGGGGCCTTCCTCGGTACTCCCCTCGTGCCTCCCGAAGCCGTGCACGGCCATGCTGCCGACGAAGACGAATTCGTCGCATCCGGCGGCCTCGGCGGCGTCTAGCATCCTCCGGGTAGCGGCCACGTTGGCGCGCTCGAAGGCCTCGGCCTCGCCCCAGTCGCTAGCGAGGGCGGCGGCGTGTATGACCGAGGAGACCCCGTCCGCGGCGCGAGCCGCCCCCTCGTCGGTATCGAGGTCGGCGCGGACGAGCTCGGCTCCCGAGCGCCCGAGGGCTCGGAGGCCCTCGGGAGGCTCGGGCCGCCTATAGGCGGCCCTGACCCGGACGCCCTTCGAGGCCAGGATAGAACAGAGCCGCCCGCCTATGTAGCCGGAGGCTCCGGTCACGAGCACTTTTCCCCTCGGTCGGCAGGTCATAGCATTCCCCGCTCCCTGAACCACGCGGCCGCCGCGACGACGGCCTCCTTGAGGCTCCCCTTGGCGTAGCCGAGCTCCCGCTCGGCCTTGGATGAATCGTAGTATTGACCTTCGAGGGAGACCCGCGTCATCGCGAGGCTCAGCTTCGGCGGCTTGCCGGTAAGGCGCGAGAGCGAGGATCCCAGCGCCCCGTAGGCCAGGGCGGCGAAGCCGGGTAGCCTGAGTCCCGGAGGCCGGGCGCCTACCGCCTCGGAGATGGCGGCGAAGGCCTCCTTATAGGAGAGGTTGACGCCTCCGAGTATGTAGCACTGCCCGCCCCGGCCCCGGCCGAGCGCCGCCACTACGCCTGAGGCCACCGACCTGACGTCGGCGAACGACCTCCCGCCGGCCGTATAGCCGGGTATCTTGCCCGCGGCCAGGGCCAGGATCATCTCGCCCGAGCTGGGCCTCGAGTCGTAGGGGCCGAACATGAAGGTGGGGTTGACGACGACGACGCGGAAGCCCGGCGAGTCAAGGGCCAGCATGGCCTCCTGCGCCTCGCGCTTCGTGTCCAGGTAATCGAGCCCGAAGCGGGCGGAGCCGTACCCGCCCCGCTCGTCTCCCGGGAGCTCCTTGGCGCCCCACTCGAACGAGCTGGCGCTGCCCACGTGCACGAAGACCGGAACCCCCGCCGCCTTCGCGGCTCGCGCGAGGCGGAGCGCCGCGTCGACGTTCAAGGCGCGCATCGAGGGGATGCGGCTGGGCCATACGGCCGTCGACGCGGCGGTATGCACGACGCCGGAGGCGCCTCGGGCGACCTCGGCCGCGAAGCCGGGGTCGAGGAGGCTACCTCTCGCCCGGGCCACGTCCAAGCCCGTCAGCGTACCGGTCTCTCTCCCCGGCTCGAGGACGGCCCTGGCTCGGTATCCCGAGGATAGGAGCGCCCTCACGACGTTGGAGCCTAGGAATCCGTCCGCTCCGGTTACTACTACCTCGCCGCGGCCCGTAGCGTCCGCCGTATCCGTCATTCCGGCATCGCTATGGCGAGGACCTCTTCCATCCTCTCCACGGGATGGAAGGTTATGCCCTTCTTCACGTGCTCCGGAATGTCGGCGAGATCCTTCTCGTTGGCCTTGGGTATGATTATGTCCCGGATCTTGTTACGCTTCGCGGCCACCGTCTTCTCCCGCAGGCCCCCTATCGGCAGGACCTGCCCGGTCAGGGAAAGTTCCCCGGTCATCGCGAGCCTATCCCTGACCTGCCGCCCTAGCACGAGGGACATGAGGGCTGTCGCCATGGTGACGCCGGCGCTCGGGCCGTCCTTGGGCGTGGCTCCCTCGGGGATATGCAGGTGTATCTGCCTCTCCTCGAAGAACTTGGCTGGAATCCCGTTAGCCAGGGCCGCGTGGTGCCTGACCCAGGTGTAGGCTATGCCCGCGGACTCCTGCATCACCGCGCCCATCTGCCCCGTGAGCTTGAAGCCCTCCTTGCCCGGGTTGGCCACGGCCTCGATGATGAGCGTGTCGCCGCCCATGCTCGTCCACGCCAGTCCCACGGTCATGCCGGGCAGGGTAGCCCGCTTCACCTCGTCCGAGTCGAAGCGCGCCTGCCCGAGGTATTTCTCCAGGGACGGCTTGTCCACCTCGAATTTCTTAGGCTCGTCGCCCTCCTCGGTCGCGGTGACGACCTGGAGCGCTATCTTGCGGTGGATGCGGTCGAGCAGCTTCTCGAAGTTGCGGACGCCTGCCTCGCGGGCGTAGCCCTCGGCGATGGCTGTCAGGGCGTCCCTCGTGTACTTGACCCGGGCTTTCTTGAGACCGGATTTCTCGAGGCTCTTAGGTATCAGGTACCGCTTCGCAATCTCGAGCTTCTCGGAGTCGACGTAGCCGGAGAGCTGGATAATCTCCATGCGATCCCGCAGCGGGCCCGGTATGGAATCGAGCGTATTGGCGGTGACGATGAAGAAGACGTTGGAGACGTCGAAGGGCAGGTCGAGGTAGTGGTCGCGGAACGAGAAATTCTGCTCGGGGTCGAGCACCTCGAGCAGGGCGCTCGACGGGTCTCCCTGGTAGCTGGAGCCCATCTTGTCTATCTCGTCTATCATGAACACCGGGTCGCGGCTCTTCGTGATCTTGAGGCCCTGGATTATCTTGCCGGGAAGGGCGCCGACGTAGGTCCTGCGATGTCCCTTGATCTCCGCCTCGTCGCGCATTCCGCCTACCGAGAATCGGAAGAAATCCTTGCCGAGGGCCCTGGCTATTGACTTGCCGACGCTCGTCTTGCCGACGCCGGGCGGGCCGACGAGGCACAGGATGGAGCCCTTGGCGTCGCGCTTGAGCTTGCGTACGGCGAGGTACTCGACGATGCGGTCCTTGACGTCCTTGAGGCCGTAGTGGTCGTTCTCCAGGATGTCCCTGGCCGCCTTCAGGTCGAAGTCCTTGCCCGTATCGGCCTTCCACGGCAGGTTGCTCACGAGGTCGAGCCAGTTGCGGGTGACGATGAACTCGCTGGAGTTAGGGTCCATGAGACCGAATTTCTCCAGCTCCTGCTCGACGAGCTCCTTGACCTCTCCCGAGAACTGGAACGCCTCGAGCTTCTCCTTGAAGCGCTGGTGGTCCGAGCCTTTCGCGTCGGCGGGCATCCCCAGCTCCTGCTTGATCGCCTTGAGCTCCTCGCGCAGGAAGTAGTCGCGCTGGCTCTTCTCGACCTTCTCGTTGATCTCGTGCTGGATGCGCTTCTGGATCTTCAGGAGCTCCTGCTCGCGCTTGATCGACATGAGGACGCGCTCCATCCGCTCGCGGATGTCGAAGAGCTCGAGGATCTTCTGTTGCTCGGCCTTGTCTATGTTGAGGATGCTGGCGATGAAGTCGGCTATCTTGCCCGGATGATCGATATTGATCATGTTGAGGCGCATCTCCTCGGAGAACAGGGGATTGTTCTCGGAGACCTGCTTCATCTCGGAAAGGAGCGCCCTCGTCAGGGCCTTGATCTCGTCGGGCCCCTCGCCCTGGTCGTCCATGTACTCGACCGCGGCCATGAGGGGCTGCTCCTTGGAGAGGGCCTTCTTTATCTTGAAGCGCTTCAGCGTCGAGATGAATATGTTTACCGAGCCGTCCGGCAGGTTGATGCGCTTGACTATCTTGGCCACCGTCCCTACGGAGTGCAGGTCGCTCGCCTTGGGCTTGTCGGTGTCCTCGCGGACCAGGACGAGGCCCACCATGCCGTCCGTCTGCATCGCGTCGTCAATAGTCTGTATGTCGTCCTGGCTTCCCAGCATCAACGGCGTAAAGATACCGGGAAATATCGGCTTCCCGTTCAGGGGAATTATTGGGATCTTATTCGGGAGTATCATATCGATAGGAACGATCTCGTTTTCGGCCATTCTCCGATTTCCTTTCAGGTGTTTCAGGTTAAAATATAGAGGTTTTGGCTGGCTTGGCAATAGTTTTGATTAAGATTAATGGCGGTTTGCCAAATACTGGAGAATATTAGCGTTATCCTATTATTGGCCTAGAGTACCGTCGAAACCGCCCTATGAAGCCGTGCCCTATCCAGCGCGAGGCCGGGGACCTGGATCGCCTGCTCCGCGACGCGGTTGCCGAGGCGAAGGCACCGGGCTAGCGGCTCTCCCGAGAAGGCGGCCGACAGGAAGCCGGCGGCGAACGCGTCGCCCGCCCCGGTGGTATCGGTCGCGCGGATCGGCCTCACTGCGCTCTCGAGCACGTCGCCGTCGCTGACGCACACCGCGCCTATCTCGGCCCGCTTGACGACGACGGTACCCGGAGCGGAGGCGGAGAACGCCTTAAGCGCCTCGTCCACCCCCGCCTGGGCCAGGGCGATGAACTCGTCCTCGTTCATGAAGGTCCACGAGCACGATTCCCGGATGAGGCGCAGGAAGAGCTCCCGCTGCTTCGTGGCGATGCGGAAGCCCGCCACGTCCAGGGCTATCCTCATGCCAGCGGCCTCCGCCCGCCTCACTATCGTGAGCAGGGTCTCCGGAGAGGCGGCTAGGAAGCCGTCGGCATAGAGCGTGGCGCCTGGCGCGAAGAAGGCGTCGGGTATCGCGGCGGCGTCGAGCGCAGGGGCGGCGCCCGGGGCGACGACGATGGTCCGTTCGCCGTCGGGAGCTATCATGGCGCAGAAGACGCCCGTCGGAGCTTCGCGCTCCTGAAGGAACGGCTCTATCCCGGACGAGCCTAGGTCGGCCCTGAACGCCGCTCCGACCTCGTCCGCCCCTATCATGCCAGCGAACGACGCTTGGAAGCCGAGAGACGCGAAGACCCTGGCCGCGTTAAAGGCTCCGCCGCCCGCCCCGCGAGAGGCGGAAGGCAGGGCGGAGACTATAGCGCCTACTTCGGGGCTTTCGGCGTGCACGGTCGAGCCGAGATGGTATCCTAGCTTCGAAGCGAAATCAGTCTCCACGAACGCTACCACGTCGTAGAGCGCGTTGCCCACGCAGGCTAGTCTCATCGCTTTCCCCTTCGTATCCATAGCCTATTCTACCATGAAGCGGCTAAGAGGGCCATTATAAGCTGATCCGCCTAAGGACGTCCTGCATAGGGGAATGGCCGTCGTCGACTCTCCTTGACCCGCTCTCTCCCGTCATGGTATCTTCCTGCACCGAGGGCGCTTGGCTCAGCTGGTCAGAGCGCCTGGTTTACACCCAGGATGTCGCAGGTTCAAATCCTGCAGCGCCCAAAGCTATGTTGTTTATCTGCAAGGAATTACGAGGAGTGTACGGGCGGTAGTTTTTAAGGTGGCAGAAGAATGGCAGAAGACTACTATGTCTTCAAGCGGAGTGGACGGGACAATCTATACGTCCAGTTCCGCAACCCGCGCTCCGGGAAGCTGGGCGCGGCGGTCTCTTCGGGGAAAACTTCGGAGGCCGCCGCGATCCGGTGGGCAAAAAATGAGCTAAAAATACGATCTGAACAGGAAGCCGGAAAGCCGCGGAAATCGTGGACTCTCGGCGACTGGGCGAAACCCTTCTTTACCGATACCTGTCCTTATCTACAACGAAAGCGCGACGAGGGCAAGACGTACTCGAAACAGTATGTCGATAGCTCTGCCGACTATATCAAGCGATTCGTTCTCCCCGATGAGATAGCCCATATCCCCCTCGAAGAACTGACCCGGCGCGACATTTTGGCATGGCGTCGACGCCTCATCGAGAAGGAAGGCCCGCGGCGATTTCTTGTGCATGTCCTCGGGGCGCTCAAGGTTGTCCTCTCCGAAGCAGTCTATCAGGAGCTTCTTGACTACTCGCCGGCCTCGAAGGTCGCAAACCCTACCTATCCTAAGAAGACCCGCGAGGCGATTAGCCTAGAATCCCTCGCGAAAATGCTGGCGCCCTCTGCCTACGCCGAGCCGCGTCACTGGCTCGCGACGGTCACGGCCGCGTTCACGGGTATGAGAGCCGCGGAGATTCGCGCGTTGGAATGGGACGCCCTGGACTTCAAGCGCCGGCTCGTTTACGTGACGCAAGCTTTCAAGGATCAGTCCGCGAGGCTTGGGCCTCCGAAGTCTGGAAAGCCCCGCGTGGCTCCGATGCCGGAAGGGCTTGCGAAGTTACTTCTTGAATGGAAGGGGAGGGCTGATCGGGGGCACGGTGTTGAGAATGGCCAGTGGGTATTCGGCTACTCGAAGAATCGCCCGCTTGGATACAAGGAATGGAGCTACGCTGTCAAGAAAGCTGCGACGGCGGCAGGATGCGAAGGCGCAACGCTCCACTACCTTCGGCATACCCTGAATACGTATCTCCTCGGGGCCGGCGTCGATTCGACCGTCCTGCGGGCGTCTATGGGCTGGTCTGGCGAAGCTATCCAAGGGAACTATACTCATGCTGACAAGTTCGATTATTCCTCTCAGGCGGCGGCGATTGACCGTATAATCAAGATCGGGGGACCGGATGGACAAGAAGATAAAAGCGATTCCGAATAAGAGCGAGTACGACGAGCCTCCCGCGAAGCCGTTTGAATTACCGGCCCTTGCGGATGATATGCGGGTCGAATTCCTTCAATCCGATGATCTCGAGACCATCGAGGAAGGTATAAAGACCATCGACCGGACGACGGGGATGCTCCGAATAATCCAAGGCCTCGCGATCCTCAAGGCTGAAAGCCTATGGGATCAATCGGGTCTTTCGTCTCTCCAATACTACCGCCAGAAGGCGAATGAAAGATTAGGCATGTCGCGGGCCTCGGTGTCGAATCTCCGGAAGATCGCGTATGCGTGGACTGATAACGTCAAGATGCTACGGAACATCGACCTGTCCGGCAAGGCTGTCCACCTCCTATACTTGGACGCGGCGCTTCAACGCCACCAGGACAAGAAGCTCGTCCTCGAACACCTGAAAGCGGACTCAGCAAGGGACTTCGCGGAATGGGCGCGGGGAATGGGAGAAGAGCCGGAAGAGCTCGTCCCGGATATCAAGCTCACCTATGGCGGCGGCAGGATAGCCCTCGATGGCAAGCCCTTCCTCGAATACGACGAGGCACTTCCGGATGATGAGCGATCTTTCATCGGCAAGCTCCTAAAGGCCGGATACAAGGCCCGCCAGGGGAACTGCATCGCCCACGTAGTCCCGGTGTATGACGACGGGGAGGCGCGAGCGGTGGACAATTTTCTGAAGAAACATAGGGCAGGAAAATGAGCGATGAGGTCGAGGAATTAAAAGAGAAAATCCTCGATTTAGTCGTGCCTACTGTTGAAGGGATGCTGGAACAAGCCCGGGCTGAAGTAAGGTCTACGATGGCGTTTCATTGCTATGTCGGGCAAGAGCTAGAACGACTGGCCTTATCCGAGAATCAAGATGCACTGAGGTTGTGGGAAATAATAACGAAGCAAGAATAGCTGAAAAGTACTAAGAAGGAAGGTATATGAATCATGAAGGAAAGACAGGCGACCAAATAATTATTCATCCAGATATTCTTTTTGAGAATGCGACTGCATTTTTTTATATTGCTCATATATGTGATCGCGCGAAAAGTCTTTTACCCAACCAAAATGAGATTCCTGCACTTGAAGTTCCAGCTATTGTAAACTTAACTTTATCCATAGAGTTGTTCTTGAAATTATTAATAATGTTAGAAAGCGGTAGTTTTCATAGAACCAATGAAACAAAAGAACACTTACTTGCAACACTGTATGTGTTAATAAAAGATGAGACAAAATGTAAAATTGAAAAGAGCATTCACTTGGAAAGAGATGAGTTTATGAAATTAATTGAAGCTAATGATAATAATTTCGTGAAGTTTCGTTACTGTCATGAAGGTATTAAGGGAGTAGATACCCAAATAGCTGCTGACTTCAATTTTCTTTATAATTTAGCCGTGGTACTACGAGAACTATTACAAATAACTTACCTTGGGAAGTATTCTCTTGCAGATTTTAAGCTATGAGATAATCGAAAGAAGCCCCCTCGCGGGCATGATCCGCGTGGTCCCCGGCCCGAATGGCTAAGGCTGGACGGGGGCGCGGGTCAGAAGATGAGAGAGACAGCGAGCCCGGCACCGAGTATCCCCGCGGTAGCGTACAATATCTTTCGCACATTTATCGGTCATTGAAAAAGGCGTCCTCGTCTGGTTAAGTTGAGCTACCACACAAAACTGACCAAGGAGGACGCCATGAGCGAAGAAAGCTCACAGG
>Ga0180007_10006326_pt1 | contig 11608 bp, 12 predicted proteins | sample MM_PC_MetaG_FD_121122 | JGI IMG/M metagenome (GOLD analysis project Ga0180007, IMG submission 121122) | Groundwater microbial communities from the Aspo Hard Rock Laboratory (HRL) deep subsurface site, Sweden - MM_PC_MetaG | ecosystem: Environmental > Aquatic > Deep subsurface > Groundwater...
CCCGAGCAGTTCAGTATCCGTGATGAAAGGTCCATAGAGGAAATAACTAAAATGATTGGTTCCAGGGGCTATGAGCCAATATTCAAGGATTGGGAGATGTTGAGATGAAAAAAGTCGGAATTGCAGGGGTGGGTGGAATAGGCAGCAATGTGGCTCTTCATTTGGTGAGGAGCGGGGTGAAATGTTTTAAGATAGTGGATTTTGATGAAATAATTGAGTCGAATCTTAACAGACAATTTTATTTCAGAGACCAGCTCACTCAGCGAAAGGTGGACAAACTTGAAGAGAACCTTAAACGGATAATGCCGGATCTGATGATTGAAAAGGAAATAAAACTTCTTACACCTGAGAATATCGTTGAGACCTTTGCAGACTGCGACATAATAATTGAAGGTTTTGACAAAGCCGATTGCAAGGCTTTTCTGATAGACAGGCTTGGCAGATCGGGCAAAATAGTGATATCCGCCTGCGGAGTAGCGGGGATGGATGTAGATGCTATAAAGATGAAAAAAGTGTCTGATTCAGTTTTTGTAGTCGGTGATTTCAAAACTGATATCAAGGACAAAAAATTATTCTCCCACAAGGTATCAATAGCCGCTTCCTTGATGGCGGGTATTGCATTGAAAGAAATGGGGTTTACCGATGAAAAATAATATTTTACCTGGCGGAATCTACGGAATAACGGCAGAGGAATATTCTCTCGGAAGAAGCAATCTTGAAATAGTAAAAGCGATGATAGAGGGCGGGATAAAGGTTATCCAGTACAGGGAGAAGGAGAATATGACTCCGGGAAAGAAATTCGAGGAATGCTTAAAGATAAGGGATCTGACGCGGAAAAACAATGTTCTATTTATAGTGAATGATCATATTGACATAGCCCAGCTGGTGGGGGCGGACGGGATCCATCTCGGGCAGGACGATATTTCGATAAAAGAAGCAAGGAAGATATTCAAGGGGCTCATTGGATTATCCACCCATTCGCCCGAGCAGGCGAGGAAAGCCGTAGAAGACGGCGCTGATTACATAGGTGTGGGCCCTATCTATCCTACAAAAACAAAGAAGAGTGTCTGCCCTGCTGTAGGTTTGGAGTATCTCGATTATGTTGTGGCAAAGCTTAAAATACCTTTTGTGGCAATAGGCGGTATTAAAGAGCATAATATTAAGGAAGTAATCTCCCACGGAGCAAAAACAGTTGCGCTCGTAACTGAAATAACCGGAAGCAAAGACATTCCGGGTATGATAAAGAAATTACATGATCATTTTCAAGATTAAACGTTATGATATCACTATACGACGGGAAAATGTACGCAACAATATTTTTTTACAATTGATTCCTTTTTAATCCAGGAAATGATAGAATTAGCGGCAAGTCTAAAGAGGGCGTTTAATAGAAGTTTACGGTTTAAGAGACAAAGGATTCTTAATTGTTCAGGCAGGGTGAAGACGATGTCTGACACCGTACCCTGTACCCGACTATTTTTAAAGGAGGTGAGCCAAGGTGGAAAAGAAAGTACATAAGGCGAAAAAAATGCAAAGCAAATGGTACGATCAAGTATTTACATTGAACCTTTGTTGGAGAAAATAAAATATGCTCAAGTCAAAAATTACAAACAGTTATACTTTATCAAAAAGAGATTATTTCAATACAGGAGATGGAGTTCAACTTTATCCTATAGATATTGGACACAAACACTACATTGGATTGATATCACCAGATACAGCATTCTGGTCACTTGTTAAAAAAAGTCAGATCAATCAGGCCTTAACGAGCATTTCTTTTCTGCGGCAGTTCCGTAAAAAAGAGAAATCTTTTCTCCATGAAATGAACACCTTGAGATTTAAGTTGAAACCATCAGCCGTCTATTTTAACCCAACTGACCGTTGTAACATGAATTGTTCATATTGCTATATTCCAGATAGTTTACGAAAGAATGGAAAACATAGCTCTACTCAAAATATATTAAAAACATTAGAAACACTACAAGTTTATTTTAAATCCAGTTTGCCTGAGAAACAAAGACCACAGATTGTTTTTCATGGCGCTGAACCAATGCTCAACAAGAAAGCCATTTTTTCCGCCCTAGATAAATTTGGTGAATATTTTCGTTTTGGTATACAAACCAATGGGACACTTTTGGATAAGCAAAATATAGATTTTTTGATTTCGAAAGGAATAAGTATTGGTCTTTCTCTTGATGGGCATACGGCAAAAGTGGCGAACCGATTACGCAAGACTTGGAGTAGACAGGGCGTCTTTCAGAAGGTAATAGAGGCAATGAACCATCTCCGACTCCGAGGGTATAAAAATTATTCCGTGATTTGTACCGTAACAAGAGAAAACATGTCCTCTCTTGTTAAGATGGTTGAATTTTTACATAAGATGGAAGTACCCGTTTGTATATTAAATCCTGTTCGCTGTACTCTCCCGGAAGCACGTAAGCACAAGCCTTTAGATTCTGAATTAGCAAAATATTATCTTGAAGCATTAGATTGTACTTATGAACTATATAAAAAGACCGGCCGTAAACTTATTATTGCAAATTTCGCCAATATCTTAGTTAGTATTATTGCTCCTGCTGGTCGTAGGCTTATGTGTGATATTTCTCCTTGTGGCGGAGGGAGATGCTTTTTTGCAATTTCTAGCAACGGAGATTTATTTCCCTGCAGTGAATTTATTGGACTTAAAAAATTTAAAGGTGGCAATATCTTTGAAGATGATATCAATAAAGTTTTAGAAAGCAAACCATTTAAATTTGTCACAAAGAGAAGTATTGAGAATATTGATCCTTGCGCTCACTGTAGCATTCGCCACTTCTGCGGCGCTCCATGTCCTGCAGAAGCCTATGGACTACATGGCAATATTGAAACGAGAGGAGCTTTTTGCAGATTTTATGAAGAGCAAGTCCGTTATGCGTTTTGTTTAATTGCTGATGGTAAAGAAAATGCTTATCTTTGGGATAATTGGGATAAAGGAATGAAAGCAACTCTCGGAATAACAAAGTTTTGATAAGATAACTTGTAAAGCTTGCCTATGTTTTAAAGTAATATTTTTCATAAGAGAAGTATACAGAACTTATTCTACCGTGCGGGGGGTTTTTACCCAGACGGTTTTTTTGCGGCCGAAAATGGAAGCAAAAAAACCGTAGGTGTAAGGCAAGCCGCCAAATAATGCGGCTATAGGAAGAATTGACAGCTCGACATATTTTATCAAACCATAAGATTTATGCCTGGAAGGTTTTACCAATATATAAAATTTGTTTATTGAATGCTTTAAATAAACCAATAAGAAAATAAAGTAGAAAAAGTTCATTGCAACCGAAAATATTTTTATCCCTGCCGGCACTGAAACAAAAATACGTGTTATACCTAATAAGGATAAAAGAAATATGCCCAGGGTTGTTACGGACAATAGCTGCGCAGTCATCCAGGGGAATATACCGTATAAAAACAGCATCGTAATAATCCGGAATCTCTTGAAGATGCTTCCATCTTCAATAAGCATATACTTTATCACCTGCATATAACCGCTGGCCCACCGGACCCTCTGCCTGAAAAATGATTTATAATTAGGAGGAGTTTGTTCCGTTGCAATAAATGGTAAAAATTGCGGCCAGACATCCTCTTTTATGTAAAGCCTGCACCCCAATTCCAGGTCTTCTGAAAGCGCTTCCTGGTCAAATCCATTTACGGAATACAATAAATAGGGCTCAATAAAAAAGTTCGTTCCCCCGATAAACGGCAGTCGCCTGAGCAAAACCGGCAAAAACCACTCGTGAGTAATCGCCTGGGATAATGCATATATTTTATTCATCACCTTCAGGCTGAAATAATTTCTTACCTGAACCACCGGCCCCTGGACTAAAAGCGGCCGGTCTTTTTTTGCAATAAATTTCTGCGCAACATATAATAAAGTATCAGGATCCGGCTGGGAATCGGCATCATAGAACCCCACTATTTGGGTATCCTTGGGGATAAAGCTCATCACCCAGTTTAAAGCCCTGGGTTTGTTGGATTTTACCGGTTCGCTAGAGAACGCTCCCGGATAATTGCCGTCAAATTTTACCGGTACTGAGGTATGCATGATGAAATCATCACCGTAGAGTTTGTTATATCTTTCTTTTTCATCTTCCACAAAGCAGTGGGTAGTCTCATTGTAGGGTTTTTCAAAGAGTTCCTTGTCATCAAGCACAAGCAGTACTCTATATTTATCCTTCGGATAATTAAGTTTTACAAACATGTCTATGGTGGCAGTAATCAGGGTTGATTCATAGAGGGCGGGCACTACTATTGTTATTTTGGGCACAGCTACGGAATTATCGGAAGCGATTTTATCCAGGGTCCCCTGGTTCAGGACCAGGTCGTATCTTTTTCTCCAATGACAAAAATAGGAGAACAGCCCGTAATAAATGAACTGCAGGAAAAAGAAAACCATGAATCCGTTTATTACGATTAAAAAAATTATAAATGCTTCTAATGCCATAAACCCCTATATATATTTTTTTATTAATTAGCTACTTAATCCTCATTTCTGTAAATGAGCGCACAACATAAACCAGCGAGATAGCAAAAAATATAACCGCCAAAGTTAAGCTGACTTTCCGGCTTAACTCAATAGCCATTTCAACCGCCAGTAACCCGAAAAGCGTAGTAAATTTGATTGTAGGGTTCATGGCTACCGAAGACGTATCTTTGAATGGGTCACCGACAGTATCACCCACAACGCACGCCTTATGAAGCTCGGTGCCCTTTTCTTTCAGGTCCACTTCAACAATTTTCTTGGCATTGTCCCACGCTCCGCCGGCATTAGCCATAAATATAGCCTGGTATAAACCAAACAACGCTATAGAAATAAGGTATCCGATAAAGAAATAAGGATTTAAGCAGGCAAAGGCAAGAGTGCTGAAGAATATAACCAGGAAGAGGTTTAACATACCTTTCTGGGCATACTTGGTACAAATTTCAACAACTTTTTTGGAATCTTCTATAGAAGCTTTTGTGACTGAGGAATCAAGTTTTATATTTGCTTTGATAAATTCTACTGCCTTGTAGGCGCCGCTGGTTACGGCGTGCATTGAAGCGCCGGTAAACCAGAAAATAACCGCACCGCCGCCCATAAGCCCGAGCAGGAATAATGGGTTAAGTATTGAAAGGTTTGTGACCAGTTCCGGTTGCAAACCCTTAGTCAGCAATACAATGATGGAAAATATCATTGTTGTGGCGCCGACAACAGCTGTGCCTATCAATACCGGCTTTGCCGTAGCCTTGAAAGTATTTCCAGCGCCGTCATTTGTTTCAAGATAGTGTTTTCCTTTTTCAAAATCCGGATCAAAACCGAAATCCTTTTTTATTTCCGCTTTTATGTTCGGCACAGCTTCAATAAGTGAAAGTTCGTAAACTGACTGGGCATTATCCGAAACCGGCCCGTAAGAATCAACGGCGATTGTAACCGGCCCCATGCCTAAAAACCCGAATGCTACCAGGCCAAAAGCAAAAACAGGCGCGGCTATCATAAGCGCGGTTAACCCAAGCGTGCTGATAGCGTAAGCGATACCCATAAGGAACATTATCGCCAGGCCCATCCAGTAAGCGCTGTAATTGCCTGATGTTAAACCTGCAAGAATGTTAAGCGAAGCGCCGCCATGGCGCGAAGAAGTGACAACATTTTTAACAAACGCGCTTTCAGTTGAAGTGAATATTTTTACAAGTTCCGGTATAACCGCGCCGGCTATGGTTCCGCAGCTGATAATTGTTGAAAGTTTCCACCAGATTGTGCCGTCACCGACATTTCCAATGAAGAGGTACGAAAGCAAATAGGTAACGCCGATACAAACAAATGAAGTAATCCAAACCAGGTTGGTAAGAGGCTGTTCAAAATTCATGTTGTCAAGCTTGCTGTATTTCGCTTTTGAAATCATCTGGTTGACTTCAAATGATATTGAGCTGGCTATCAACATTGCCAGGCGCATTACAAATATCCAGACAAGAAGCTGGGCCTGCAGTGTAGTATTCGGCACTGCGAGTAATATAAAAGAAATAAGAGCTACTCCAGTAACACCGTAGGTTTCAAAACCGTCAGCTGTGGGGCCGACAGAATCGCCGGCATTGTCTCCCACGCAATCAGCTATGACGCCCGGGTTGCGCGCATCGTCTTCTTTTATGTTAAACACGATTTTCATCAAATCCGAGCCGATATCCGCTATCTTGGTGAAAATGCCGCCGGCAATACGAAGCACAGAAGCGCCGAGTGATTCACCGATGGCAAACCCTATGAAGCAAGGGCCTGCGTAAGCGGGATTAATAAATAGCAGAATGCAAAGCATGACAAAAAGTTCAATGCTGATAAGAAGCATACCGATGCTTATGCCGGATTTTGCCGGGATATCATAAACAGGGTAAGGTTTTCCCTTAAGAGAGGCAAAAGCTGAACGGGAATTGGCAAAGGTGTTGATTCTCATGCCGAACCACGCCACAGCGTAGCTTCCCATAATACCTATGAGCGAACAAATAATTATCATGCCGACTTTGAACGCTTCCAGGTGTTTTAAATAGCCAAAATAAAAGATTATAATTATTGCAAGAAGCCCTTCAAGCATAAGAATGAATTTACCCTGGGTAATAAGATAAGTTTTGCAGGTTTCATATATAAGCTCCGAAATTTCGCTCATGGATTTATGCACGGGCAAATTCCTGATTTTTCTGTAGTAATGGAAACCAAAATATAGGCCGAAAAGGCATACTAGCAGGCCAACCATCAATATAGACCTGCCGGTAAAACCCATAAAATAAACAGAAGCTAAATCCGGCAGAATAAGGTCTGACTCGCCCGCAAATGCTGCTGGGCTTCCCAACAACAGAACTGCCGCTGACATAAGAAAATCCTTGACTTTCATGACATATCCTCCTAAAAGATTTTGTTTTCTGGATTTTTAGTTTATGGTAGGCACCAATGAGAAGATTATATAAAAAAAGGAGGGCTAACGCAACCGATTTATTTTAACCGATTTATTTTAAAATATCGACGGAAGGTTGTCTGCAAGCAGGCCCGAAACAGTTACTATTGCTTGCTTTACCAAAGGCGAAACTATTTCACCCTGCTCAAGCGATTGCGGCTCTATGCCGACTATTATAACTTTTGCGTTCATGGTTTGTTCAAAAAATTTAATTGCCATGGACAAAGGCAGGTGATGCGTAGAAACATCCCCTTCTTCTATTTTGCTGTTATCTACAAGCGCTACTGCGCCCGGCTTTTCGCCCCAATAGCAGGAATCAAGTATAACGATATGCGTTGGGTTTAATTTTCTGATTTTTCCTGTATTATTTTCAAGAACATCCTCAGCTATAACCACATCTATTTTACCGGCCACTGTCGCGTCTTTTGGAAGTTTTTCCATTAACGATTGGGCTGTCAGCACACCGGCCGCATCATCATTTTTCATTGTGTTGCCGATACCCACAACGACTATATGCTTCCCCTTGGGGCCTTTAAGTTCTTCCAGTAATTTGTCAAGCCATGCTGGGTTTATCACTTTGTGTTTGTCACTCGCTTTTCCAGCTGTTTTATCTGTTCTATGCCGGATTCAATACCTTCCAGCCAGGAAATTATATCCTTAGCATTTTCATTATTGTTAATCTGCGTGAAATCACCCGATTCTTTCAGTATAATTTTTCTGCGTTTTAATCCAAAAAAACTATTGCAATAACAAAAATAAATTTTCCGGAGGCCTTCTTTGCCCTCGCTGCCTTTTCTTTCAGAATAAGGCCCCCCTACAAGAGCCTTGATCAGCCGGCGCTTCTCATCTAAAAAAACCTTATCAATCTTTCCTAAAGGTTTATCCCGCTCCTGGGTTTTTACATTGCCCTCGCTGTCAATAATCCAACCTTCCACGGAACCATTATTGCTTGTTTGGCAATACCCAAACACCGCTTTTTGCTTAATGGGTTTTCCCGCATCAGCAAAAACTGAACTGCCGGCAATAAGCGCGATCAAAAATAAAAAAACTAGTTTTCTTTTCATATGGAATGGTGTTAACTTAAGCAATTCATTGTTAAATTATTAACCTAAGCGATTTTTATAAATATTCTATTTTGAGTTTGTTGCGGTCGAAGGCGGCTAATTCATACTCTTCGTTGAGTTTTATGGAATCTTTGTTGCAGTCTTCCGCGCACTGCGCGCAGTGGATACAGCGGTCGTTGTGGAGGATCATCTTGAATTTCTTTTCTGTTTCGGACACCCTGATAATTTCAATGGCTTCTGCCGGACAGTTCATCATGCAGATTTTACAGCCGATGCAGGTGGATGAATTGAATACCGGCGTGCCGCGGAAATCTTTCGGAGGAACGAGTTTTTCAAAAGGATATCTCACTGTATTTGGCTTTTTAAAGAAATTTTTTATGATTTCGGGCAAAAAAACCGCAAGTTTCATAGTTTCTCCAATTAGCTATCCAATCAATCCTTTGGCAATTATTACTATCAGTATCTGGATGACCGCTAACGGCATCAGATATTTCCATGCAAAACTGACAACCTGCTCAACCCTGATTCTTGAATGAAGCGCTCTTATAAGCGAAAGCAAAATAACAATAATTGTCGTTTTAATTATGAACCAGGCAAAACCCAGCCAGAGCCCGCCAGGGAATCCTCCTAAAAACACCGCGGATATTACGCCGCTGCCTACAATCAGCTCTATGGAAGTCATCAACCTGAAAAAAGCGTATTTTTTTCCTGAAAATTCCGTAAAAGTGCCGCCTACAATTTCCGTTTCGGCATGAGGAATATCAAACGGCGTTCTTTCAAGTTTTGCCTGAAGCGAAATCAGCGCAACAAAGAAACCGATTATATTTATAAGCAGCAATAACGGCTTTGCCTGGTAAAATGCCGCAATTTCGGTCATTCTCCAGCTGTCTGCCAGTATTGCCGGGCCTAACAACACCAGCAAAAATGGAATTTCGTATCCAAAAAGCATCGTAATTACACGCACGCCGCCAAGAGTTGAAAACGGGTTTGTAGAGTGCCAGCCTGCAAGGAAAAATACCAGTGTCGCCATGCTCAGAAGATATATTATTACAATTAAATCACCCTGAAATGAATTAAAAGTGGAATAATCCGCATAATGCCATACAGGCAAAAGTAACGCGGCTGTGGAAACAATTGTCAATCCGATAACAGGAAGCGCGGCAAACATAAATCTGTCCGCCCTCTCGGGAATAATGTCTTCCTTTAACATAAGCTTTATAAAATCAGCCAGCGGCTGAAGCATGCCTTCGTATCCGGTATGAAGCGGGCCGCAGCGGTTCTGCAGGCGCGCGTAAACTTTCCTGTCAACCCATTCAACAAACATGGAGTAGGACATCAGGAAAAATATTCCCGGATAAATAAGCAAATACAAAACATCTTTTAGAATGGCCATACTGCTTCCTTCGCTTTTTTCGTCAGGTCAATTCTTTTATAGTGTTCAATCGCTTGTTTTCTTAAATCGCTGAAACGGATGGTGCGCATCTTCCCGTCGCCTTTTGTGTCCGTCATTTCAACTACGCGCTCGGCGCAGCATACGCAAGGGTCAATGGCCGCGAAAATTATCGGAATATCGGCAACATACATATTTTTCAGCATCTCAACCGTCGCCGGATAATTTGCAAGCGTCGGGGCGCGGACTTTTAATCTTTCAGGTTTGTCCGAGCCGTTGCTCTTTATAAAATGAAGGTCTTCCCCGCGGGGCGCTTCATATCTGCTGACTACTTCTCCCTCTTTTATTTTTCTGGGCGCTCGCACGCTTACCGGCCCATCAGGAAGGTGTTTCAATAAATATTCAATCATTTTGTATGATTCCAGCAATTCTTTTACGCGGACTACCACCCTGCCAAGTACATCGCAGCTGTTTGCGGTGCAAACATTAAAAGGAAGTTCATCATAAACTGCATACGGGTCATCCTTTCTTACATCATTCGCTACACCGGATGCGCGCAACACCGGGCCTACCGCGCAAAGCGTTATTGCCTGTTCTTTTGTGAGCGGGCCTACGCCTGCAAGCCTGGCGACAAATGAAGGTTCGGTAGTACCGATCCTGGTATAATATTCCGTACGGTTGATAAGCGTATCAAGCGAATCAAGGATATGCTTTCTCTGCATCTCGTCAATGTCCCTGCGGACTCCGCCGATTGAATTAATAGAATAATGCACGCGGTTTCCGGAAATAGTTTCCAGAATGTCCATAACTATTTCCCTGTCGCGCCAGGTGTACATGAAGAATGTATCAAAACCGGTTTCGTGGCCGGCAACACCAAGCCAAAGCAGGTGGCTGTGAACCCTTTCAAGCTCAGCAACAAGCGTCCTTATGTAAAGCCCCCTCCGGGGGACTTCAAGACCCTGTATTTTTTCAACACCCTGGACATAGCAGGTGGTATGAGAATGCGAGCAGATGCCGCAGATTCTTTCCATTAAATATATATTCTGAACCCAGTTTCTGTCTTCAGCAAGTTTTTCTATTCCGCGGTGATTGTAACCAAGGCGCAAATCCACGTCTTTTATCTGTTCGCCGTCAATCGTAACGCGCAAACTGATAGGTTCTTTTAGGGCTGGGTGCTGAGGTCCTATGGGGATTTTAATCTCCATTTTTCTCTCCTGGAATTACTTCTGGTTTCCTTTCAAATTTCCAGTCTTTACGCAACGGGTAATTGCCTTCTTCCCAATCGTCGGGCATTACCAGGGGCCGCGGGTCAGGAATATTTTCAACCGTGATTCCGAACATATCCTGGATTTCTCTTTCGTATAAAACTGCGCCCGGGATTATTGCGCAGATGCTTTTCATTTTCAATTCAGCCCTTGGCACCATTGTGCTTACCGTAACGACAGCGAGTTCATTTGCAAAATGATACTGCATTTCAAAATCGCCTTTGTCTAAACCAGTGATTGTTGAAAGGTGGTAAAATTTAAATTCATCTCTTAAGAATTTTATTACATCAAGAAGGATAGCCTGCGTCACTCTGACGGTTACGCGCCTAGGGGAGGTGGTGCTCGCTTCGAGTATGTCAGTTTGGAATTTTTCTTTTAAATTATTTATTATTAGATCTTCTTTCAAAGTTTCTTCTCCAGTTTAGTGAGCAATTTAACTACGCCGTCAAGTATTGCGTCAGGCCTCGGCGGGCAACCGGGAATATATGCATCAACAGGTATAACCTGGTCAATTCCTCCGATAACATTATAACAGCCGCGGTAAACGCATCCGGACATCGCGCAGGCGCCTACGGCAACGACGAACTTCGGTTCGGGCGTCTGTTCATAAATACGGATAATTCTTTCCTTCATCTGCCTGGTAACCGGGCCGGAGGCGATAATAACATCCGCATGGCGCGGCGTAGCTTTAAGTATCACGCCGAAACGTTCAAGATCATAACGGGGAGTCAATGCTGCGACAATTTCAATATCGCAGGCATTGCAGGCGCCGCTGTTTAAATGAAGAATCCATGGTGATTTCAGCCTGGACCATTTTGCGAGTTTTTTAATCAAGGATAAATTCCTTCCTTTACTTTTCTTTTGTTAACAGCGTCAATACGGAAATAAATATCATTACAAGGTAAAATATTCCAAAATATACAACCGGCCCTTTGGGCA
>Ga0180007_10006327_pt1 | contig 11606 bp, 8 predicted proteins | sample MM_PC_MetaG_FD_121122 | JGI IMG/M metagenome (GOLD analysis project Ga0180007, IMG submission 121122) | Groundwater microbial communities from the Aspo Hard Rock Laboratory (HRL) deep subsurface site, Sweden - MM_PC_MetaG | ecosystem: Environmental > Aquatic > Deep subsurface > Groundwater...
AAAAGACTCCTCAATCGGGAAAACCTTTTCCAGGGCACTGCGGCGGTAAATGGCATTACACCCGGCATTATGACTTACTTGCCTCACCCGATCAAAGTACCTGCCGTAGGGAGAACCGCCGGTAAAAAGGCTGAAACTAAAAATAAACCCGCAGGCCTTGCCAAAAACAGTTTCATCCTCCGGAATAAGGCTAGGGCCTCCTACGCAACAGACCTTCTCATCTTCAAAGTATTTTACAGAGTTCTTAAGCCACTCTCTATCCATCACGCAATCAGCGTCGGAGAATGCAATCAACTCACCTTTGGCCTCTTTTAAACCGCTGTTGCGCCCTGCGCAAACGCTCTCGCCGCCGGCGTCTATGACGCACGCGCCTAATGAAGCAGCGATCTGTCTTGTCGTATCATTCGAAGAGGAATCAGAGATGATAATTTCGTACTTATCCGCGGGGTAATCAAGTTTTTTAAGACTCTGCAGGCACTGATTGATATACCGTTCGGCATTCTTGACGGGAATAACCACCGATATGAAAGGAAGATCCATCGGCATTATTATGCGGCTCTTTCTTTAAGCAGGTCATCCATCGCTTTTTCAACTGCCTGGCGGGAACCGTAGCGGACATGCCAGCCAAGTTTTTTCATCTTTGTAGGATCTAATAACATCACCGGTACATCTCCCCTCCATCCCCGCGCGCCTCCGGTATAACGAATTCTAATCTTTTTTTCCGGCCACTTCTTAAGAACTATGCGGGCAATATCCGCAATCAAAATATCATCGTCAGTCCCCAGATTAAAGATAGAAAACTCTCCTTTTTCTCGTCGCCAGGCAAAGAGTATGCCATCTGCCACATCTTCAACAAGCAAATACGATTTTCTCTGACGGCCATTGCCCAGAACCTTTAGGAAACCTTTGTTATTTTCTAGCTTTTTGATAAAGTCGATAAGAATCCCGTGCGTGCCGCGTCTTCCAATGATATTGGCGAAACGAAAGACCCATGCCTGCATGCCATACATGTGACAATAGGCACTGATCAACCCTTCACACGATAATTTACTTGCCCCATAGACTGAAATAGGGATCATCGGGCCGTACTCTTCCGAGGTAGGGCGAACCGCAGGCTCTCCGAATACCGTGGAACTTGAAGCAAATACTATTTTGTTTACGCCGGCACCGCGCATTGCTTCCAATACATTATACGTAGCCATAATCCCTTGGGAAAAATCGACATGGGGATTGGTCTCTCCGACCCGTATTTCGGGATTTGCCGCCATATGAAAGACCGTATCGACTCCCCGCATGGCACCCTGCAATACTTTACGATTAAGCAAATCTGCTTTGACAAATTTAAAATCCTTCTTCCCCAGATGCGCGGCAATAAATTCTTTTCTCCCGGAGCTTAAATTGTCATAGACAATCACGCGGCCGAGTCTTGCCAATCTATCAACCAGGTGGCTCCCAATAAACCCCGCACCGCCGGTAACTAAATACGTCTTCTTGCTCATGACTCTTTTCCTTTTATCTCTTCGCTAATCTTCGAATAATCACCATTTTTACCGCATGAAGAATAACTAAGTGAATATCCTCTATTTGTTCCATGCACTCATTGGGCACGACCAACGGAAATTGTACCATGGATTTTAATCTTCCTCCCTTGAAGCCGGTCAAACCAACAGTACGCGCACCTGCGCGACGTGCAACTTTCACGGCACTCAGCACATTCTTAGAATTACCGCTTCCGCTTATGGCAATAACCACATCATTCTTCTCGACGATATTGACAAGCTGCTGGGCAAAAATATCTTCGTAACTGCAATCATTGGCATAGGCAGTCATTAAAGGAATATTATCGCATAAGGCCAAGGCCTTAAATCGTTTCTTCCCCGGCATTGCCGCACCCTTGCTTAAATCGCAGACAAAATGCGAGGCGCTTGAGGCGCTTCCCCCGTTACCCATGATGATCACTTTGGAACCGCGCGCATGAGCGCGTAAAAGTATCTCGGCAAGCCTCTCAATATCTGCCCACGGAAGTTTCTTTAGTGTAGCTTCTACTTCCCTTACGTACTCTTCTGCCCTCTTGAATTTAGTAATCTGCATAGATAATCCTCGACCCTTCCGGCTCGAAAGCAAACGGCATACACGCTAAAGGCGCCAATGCCTTCCTCACCTTCTGTTGGTACTCTTTCCGACAATATAAAAGCAAGAATCCTCCCCCTCCGGCACCCAAGATCTTGCCTCCTGTGGCCCCCGCATCCAAAGCCTTGCGGTAATACCGATCGATCGTAGTATTGCTGATCGTGCGCGCTAACCGTTTCTTAATCTCCCACCCCTTATGTAAAACTAACCCAAACTCTTTCTGTCCGACTGCTCCCGCCTCCAGAGATCTTCTCAGCGGCACCACCAATTGTTTCAGGCTGCGTAACTCCTCAAAGTGATCACCGGTATTCTTCTTCTGTTCCCTTAAGATGGAGTGGGCGCTTCGGGTTACCTTGGTATAAAACATCAAAAGGGTATCTTGTAAATACGCAAGAGTCTTTCGTTCCACCAATAACGGCTCAACCACAACCTCCCCATTCTGCTTGAAATAGAAATGCTTCATCCCTCCGTATGCGGCAATATACTGATCCTGTTTACCGATAGGCTCTTTTAATATATCGATTTCAATTCTACAGGCTTCTTCTGCCAGGCGCCGGGTGGGGACACGTTTTCCCTTATAGGCATACAAGGCATTCAAGAGCCCAACGGTAAGGCTGCTTGAAGATCCCAATCCTGTGCCCTTGGCCGGGATATCGGCAATCGTCGTAATCTCAATTCCTTTGGTAACGCCGGTAAGCTTCATTGCCTGGCGTACCAATTCATGGCGCAGCTGATCGATGCGATCGACAATCTCGGTCCTGGTATAGCTAAGGCGGATCGTATCATCAAAGCGCTTATTGACCGTTACATACATGTATTTATCAATTGCCGTAGAAATGACTTCGCCTGTTTCCCGCGTGTAAAAGGCTGAAAGATCAGTTCCTCCGCCGATGAAACTTACGCGCAAGGGGGTACGGGAAATGATCATCTAGAGCACTCCTTCTATTTCGCGCAGCCTCTGTGGCGTACCGATATCGTAATAACGCTGCGCGGTAAGGTAACCTTTCAATTGTTGTCGTTGGATAAGTTTGGGAAATATCTCTTCTTCCAGTGAAACCGCTCTTTGGGGAGGAATCAAATCCAAAACTTCCTTCTTAAGCACGCTTACTCCTGCTTCGACGGAATTAGCCCGTTTGTCGGGCGTGCGCTTATTATATGACTGCACCAACCCTTGAGGATCAAGATATATGTTATTCTCGGCAATACATTCGTGATTATCGTAACAGACTACCATGGCTTCGGTGCTGCTTTTTTCCCACTCAGCGCACAGCGCGGTGTAATCGATCGGCAAAAAGGAATCTCCGTAGAGCATCAGGAATTCATCGCTGAGAAGACCTGCGGCCTGCTTCAATGCGCCTCCCGTGCCTAAAAAATCATTCTCAATCGAATACTCTATACGAAGGCCAAAACGACTGCCATCGCCAAAATACCCTAAGATCGCATCCTTAAGATACCCCACGCAGAGCACGATTTCACTAATCTGATATTTCTTTAGAAGCGCCAGCTGATATTCAAGGAATGGCCGCTTTTTAATATCTGCCATCGGCTTAGGGATCGCATCAGTTAACGCCCCCAGCCTCTCTCCCCTGCCACCCACTAATATCGCCGCCTTACGCATAATGTATCTTTTCTCTGCCCCCTCAGCTGTTTTTAAGAGAAAGGTATTTGTCCAAAACGAAGTTTATGCGCTCATGGGTAATCTTCGCGGGAAAAATAATACCTGAAATAAGCCGCGCCAGCGAATTTAAATTCAAAAATCCAGGGCTTCTCAATAATTCAGGCCAGGAATACCTGATATTGGCAATCTGCAGCCTTCTTCGCCATATGATAATATTCTCATAATTGGCTAATTGTTCGGCAGGAAGCCTTAAGTCGACGGAAAACCCTGCTTCCACATCTTCCTTCTTGATCATCCCTTTCTCTATGTAGTAGTCGTATAATTGCGTGCCCTTATAAGGAGTGGTGATATTAATATAGGTGGGAACTCTGAGGCGACGCATCATCTGTATGCTTTCATCGATTGTGCTATCCGATTCACCGGGCGCCCCGACCATAAAGAATGTCCGTAACGACAACCCGTGCCTTTTGCAGGCATCGGCGACTTCGTATACTTTCTCCGTCTTTATCCTCTTATTATAGACGACGTTGCGTATCTCCTCATTGCCGGATTCAATGGCAATGCATATCTCCAAGGCACCTGCTCTTTTGAATTTTTTGACTACTTCATCGTCTAACGTAGAGACGGAAAGCCCGTTGGGAGTAATAAGCCGTATATCTTTATTCATCGCGATGATACCGTCAAGGATCGCAATCGTGCGCGTGCGCGAAAGGGAAAAGTTATCATCAACTATGGCAAATTGCCGGCACTTGTATTTATCGCTTAAATAATCGATCTCCGCTAAGACGTTTTCGGCACTGCGTGAGCGCCACTGTTTTCCGTGGCACAGGTACATATTACAGAAGGTGCACTGGTTAGGGCAACTGCGTGAAGTCAAAAGCGGGAAATACAGCCCCTTGAATTGGGAAATACGGTCCTGGGTGCGGATTGCATGGTAGGTCTTCTCATCGACCAGATGGAATGCAGGAAAAGGAATCTGGTCGAGGTCCGGGATAAAATGTTTCTTCTCATTTACATAGAGCCTGTCCTCATCCTTAAAGACAATCCCATCGACCCCATAGGGTTTAGTGTTAGCCAATATATGCTTAAATAACTCGATGACTGACTCCTCCCCCTCTCCGATGATAAGATAATCGGCGCTGCTTGAAGTAAGACAGTGCTCAGGGAATGTCGTAGGATGTATTCCTCCGATCACCAAGGGGATATCGGGAAATGCCTTCTTAATAACCTGGGTGAGCCGCTGGGTAAAAGGCCACCGCGATGAAAAAACGCAGGTAATGCCGATCATCTGCGGCTTCATCTCTTTGATCTGCTTGAAAAGATTCTCCAGGTTATAGCCGAAATAGAACATTCCCCCTAACTGAGCAAAGGTATCAAGGCTATAAATGGCAGGCGTATATCCGCATTTTTCCATATAGGATGCTAAATAGAGGATGGAAAGTGGCGGCATGTGCTGATGAAAAGGCTCTATCAGCAAATAGGGCGAGTTTAGAAACAGAATCCGCGGTTTCTCAGTATGCTCCATTATCTCTTCATGTCAAGCGATACATACGAGCTTTGCTCGAGTATTTCTCTAAATAGTATATAGCGAAGGGCTTGATTGTCAATATATTCGTATGCGTTACCGAGTAGAGGACTCACAGGAAGTGCCTTCGGCGTACCCAGATTAAAGACCAGGGGTTGCTCAGGGTAATACTAACGTGGCGCCTTTTATCCTGCCCTTAAGGGCGGGGATTGGCGCCGCCTAAGGTATCAATGCTTCGGGTAGGATAGGCAGCACGGATGATACTTGATACCGCACGCCTTAACTTCTGGCTGTGATGCCTGATGAGTTGGGTTTCATGCGCTAAATCCGCAATGAGCAATTGTGCTTTGCTCACTGTGCGCAATTCCCGTAAATCACCAAGGGCAACCGGAGCCTGCTTTTTCCTGGCATATTTCTTCAAGGACTTCTTGGAGAGCGTGGCAGGATCGGCAATAAGAATGTAATCTACATGGTCTCCCCCTAAATACCGGATGATTTCGCGGGAGTGTTGGAGTGCGCTAAAACCGGTAGTCTCTCCGGGTTCAGTCATGAGATTGCATAGGTAAATCTTTTTGGCATGAGTCTTTGCTAATGCGTCGCGTATCTTAGCTATCATGATACTGGTGATAACACTGGTAAAAAGGTCCCCCGGGCCGATAGTCACAATATCAGAAAAGATGATTGCCGCACACGCATTCATATCCGCAGAAGGCGCCGGATCATGCCAACATCTTTTGATAGGCAATCGGATATTTCTTCCGACTCCCAAGTCGATATTGGATTCTCCTCGAATCACCGTGCCGTCTTCAAAGAGCGCACAGAGGGTCGCACGGGTCTGGGCAATAGGCACCACAATTCCCTGAATATTAAGGATATCCCCGAGGTTACGCACTGCTTCCGACATTGAACCTTTAATATGGGTCAATGCCGCCAAAAGGAGATTCCCGACGGTATGTCCCCCGAGGCTGCTGGTATCCTTAAAACGGTACTGCATAACCTGGTTCATTACTTCCGGGGCATTGGAAAGCGCCACCAGGCTTCTGCGAATATCTCCGGGAGGAAGAATACCGAAAGAAACCTTCAATTCCCCCGAAGAGCCTCCGTCATCGCTGGTGTTGACAATAGAAGTCAAAAGGACATTCGGTAATTCCTTAAGGCTGACCAATAGGTTAAAAAGACCGGTCCCCCCTCCGATACAGGCAATGCGTATTTTGCTCTGAAGTATGGCATTCAAACGGACGACAAACTCCCGGTAATTATAGGGCTTGATAAGATAGTCTACTGCTCCCGCATCGCGTGCCTCGATAATAGCCGAAAGGCTCTTGCGTCCGGATACAAAAATAAAATCCTTCCCGCAATTCCGCAAGGACTTCACCAAACGTCTCAGATTCGAATGACTACGCCGATAGGCGTCGACGTCCACCAAAATAATATCAAGGTCTTCCTTTCTTAATCTTCGAGACAACTCACGTAAGGAGCATGCGGAATCCACGCGCCTGGCCAGTTGCGGAACCATTACCTGGATATCCCTAATAAACTCATTGCCGCCTACGATAAGAAAATTCTTCAATGCTGACTTCATGGCTCTATGATGGCTTACGCAGTATATGCCCTTCTTTAATTTGCGGCCCTTCAAAACAAATAGTATTATGGCAACGATGGCACTCTGGGATGAATGACTCCTTATAGGCGGCGCTGCAAGTCCGACGGATCCTCATGTAAGTCGGGTTATTCCAACTGCGGTGCAAATGTTCCCGAAGTAGATTCCCGAAATAATATGCCCCTGAATCAACCTTATCATGAAACCACACCTCTCCTCCGGTACAAGGAAAGACTTCCCCGTCCCAATCAACCAGAATCAACTCCCAAGGCTGAAAACAATAACGCCTCTTGAAATCTTTCGTAAAAATTGGCTCATAGCGAAACCATATCCCCCTCCAGAACGCCGTCCATCGGCATCGATTGATAGTATGGTTATACAGATCCTGATGATAAAAAAGAGAATCCTCTTCTCGCAAGCGCCCTCCAGGTTTATCCAAATCATGAGAGAAGTAACGGCAGAAGGTTGCGGTAATGCGCCTCACTCTTAGCGCACTGGCCTTTTTGATAAGCCGGGGGAGATCACCGATATTCAGTTTCGATACCGTCGGGCAGAATTCCAGGTAAATTTTTTTGCGGGTACGCTTCAAATGCGTATTCAATAAAGCAATGCCCTCGAATATCTCCTCGGTAGTAGTGCGCTGCACCATAGTATTGTTGGTGGCAACGTCGCCATGCACGGAGATCTGAAGCATCGAGATATGCAGATCCGCTAATTCCGCCGCATATTTCTTGATCAATAAGCCGTTGCTACGGATAGCTACCTGTACCCAAGGGAACTCCTCGTTGACATAGCGGATAATGGGAAAAAGGTCACCACACAATAACGGCTCCCCTCCGCCGCTAAAGAAAAATATCTTGGCAGCGTTACGCGGAATATTTGAGGCCATCACTTTAAATTTCTCCAAGGTGATCTCTTTTCTTCCTTCGGGGCCGATGCATTGGTTACAAAAGATGCACTGCGCATTGCAGAAATTCGTCATCAAGAATTCATAGGTATGGGGAAAGATCGTCGTTCCAGGCTCCTGATGGATTACGTCATTATAAGAAAGTACTATCGATTTTAAAGAACTGATCAGCTCTCCCTTAATCTCTGAAGGGATTTTCTTCTTTATCTTCCAAACAGTCAAAAGCTTCTTTGCCTCCAGATACAATAATTTCGCGGTCGTATACCGGGTATCGTAAATAAAGGCCGGATGAAAATACTGCAGGAAACTTAATTTTACTCGAATCGTCGCTAAAAGATTCACAAGATGCGCCAAAAGAGGTATACGCATCAAGAGAAGAAATGCGGCCTTTCCGATAAAGGCCTTGCGCGGATTAAAAAGGCAAAGCTTCTTGGCATCCTTTACCAAATCCTGTTTTAAAGGCATAAGCTGCAGATATTGACGGTGGGTCCGTGGATTATCCTTTTGTTCGATAAAACGCTCTTTTCTATCCTTAAAGATCTTCTGCAGCCCATGCGCATAAGAGGTCCAAGGGTAATGTTTATAAATAAACTCTCTTCCTACCCAGACCCGCGGGGATTGACGTTTAACGATATGCGCTGCCTCGCTATAGAAATCAACCGACGGATGATACCGGAATAGTTTGTGCTGCTGCCATTCGGTAACAATCCGGTAATGCTGCATCCTATCGGAAAAACTATCTATCGTGAGATCATCCTGGTCAGTAGGATAAAATTCATATACCTTGCCGTTTATAATAGTATAGCCTCGCTTCTGCACCTGGCCCATAAACTCTAAGAGCGTCATCTCCTTTACCGGAGAATAATAGAATGCATCCGCGTCAATGACCAAAATCCACTCATAGGAAGAAAGTTTCTGATGCATATACTCACAGGCAAATCTTAAAATTTTGATCCACTCATATCCTTCGGTGCGAATGGACAAAAGATCGTGAATGCGGCCGGGATATTGGGAAGCGTTATCGCGGAAGCCTTGGATAATCTGAAGGCTTTGATCAGTAGAACCGTTATCGACCACCACAAGGTCAATGCCTTGGCGCAAATAGTGCGTAAGCGTCTGCGATAAGACATGCGCTTCGTTATAGCAAAACACTATTCCACATGCAGTGGGTATTGCGGTCTTCATACTCAACCTGAACGTTTGTATTGCCAAGAAAACCAGAAATTCGGCCTCTCGCTCCAGAAAGTACACTTATCACAGAGCGCAATCTTTTGATATTCTCCAGTAAGATGATACTGCCGGTAGCGCCGTATCTTCTCTCCTTGCCATATCCGGGAGAAACTTTGTTCTTTGAGGTCGCCGAGCACTTCCTGTTCGTTCCAATCCACACAACATATCGACACCTTGCCCTCCCAGCTGATCGCAGGGGCAAACCATAATTCTCCGCAAGGATAGCGATGCCCAGACGCGGCTTCGCGTAGACTCACGTTATCTTTGACCCCTCCCCAGGAATGAAAGGTAGAGACGATACACTCCACTCTAAACTTCTTCCAGGTGCGGATGAAGCGCTCTATTTCGCGCTGGGTCTCATGCATCTTAATAATCTGCAATGTCACCACCGGTTTTACGCGTGAACCCCGATTTTGAATAAAAGTTCGCACATTCTCTTCAAGTCTCTCTAATTCTCCCCCGCGGACCTTACGATACGTATCCGGGTCTATTGCATCCAGACTAATCTGTATCTGGTCAAGCCCGGCTTCAATAAGCGCACGTGACATTTTATCATCCAGAAGCATACCGTTGGTTGAAATATATACCGTATTGCCGGAATGAGCGCTTTTTACTGCGCGCACCATATCGACAATGCGCGGATGAAGAAGCGGCTCTCCGTCTTTATAGAGTATGAAGTGCCGCGGCCCGAATTGAAGGCTTTCGTCGATTATCTTCTGCAATAACGGCCATTCGATATAACCGATCTTACGCGAACTTTTATCGCGGGGACAGATGGCGCAATGCAGATTACAGGCATTGGTAGGTTCTATATTAAAGGTCAAGGGGTAGGCATAGTCAGCGACCCTTTGCGCGACTACCGAATAGAAAGGCCGTAAGAGACGACTCTGTTTAAAGGCTGATTTGAGCTTCTGGCCGAGGGAACTGGTATTAAATCGTATAAACGATTCTTTCAGCATTGCCTTAAGAATACACTGTTTCTTGCTGAAGAGGCAGGATAAGGTCTGAGAATTTTGGCCATACCGGCCTTCCATCCTTGGGCGAAACTGGGGAAAACGCTGGCGCCTCGGTGCCTCCCGGAGCAGAACGCAACACATATAAAAAGACGTATCGGCCGAAAAGGCGGTACATCGTCTTTAGTTGCATCTTCCCGGAGAAAGACTGCAGGAACGTCGCCGGATCTGAACCTTCCCCTTTTTCCAAGATGACATAAAGAAGCTGGCTCGGATTTTCCGTAAGCCCCACCTCTTTCACGTGGTAATTGGCGACGATATAATCAAACATCTCCTTATCTTTATTCTCCAATTGGCGTGCAAATTCTGCCGGATAAAAACAAATATAGCGAATAGCGAATTCCCCTTCCTTCTCTTTGAAATCATCGAAAGTTTCCGGCCAGCCCATGTAGCGGCGCGCATAACGGGCAATCCCCACTCCTTGGGGGAACGTATTCAAAAAGATTCTTTCCTGAGGATCGGTTAACTCTTGCAGAGTCTCCCCGGCCACCTCTTCTCCTAAAAAGACCGTGGCATGCATACGGGTGATAGACTGGTATACCCAAGGGACAGAACCCGCCGCCACGGCAATCAGAAGGAAAATCAGAAAATAGCGTTTAAATTCCTGACGTGCGATCTCTGAAAAGATAAAGAGTGCGTAGGTTGACGCCACGCAGGCCAAGGTCAGAAAAGGCATCTGGTAGTAATTGTGCTGATTAATATAATCCGAGAATACCATACTATAAGGAATAATCGCCACGGCCCAACCCATAATAAAACGGTCGATAATCCCTTTCCTGCGCACAAAGGCGATAATGATTCCGAGTGCGGTTAAGATCACATAGACCAAGGTAAAATTTTCACCCCTGGTATACCACCAGATCATCTTGCCGTACTGCTGCCAATAGGTAGGGGTAAAGATAGCAAAAAGCTGCACACGGTTAAGTTCCTGGAATTCCCATTGTCCGATACACTTGAACCAGGCGATAGTTAAGGGGATAAAGATAAAAGAAGCTACTGCTATCTTAAGACAACGGGAAAACTCTTTTCTCTCCTTAAAGAGCCCATAAAAAGGAAAATACCACAACACAGGAAAAAGGCCGATTAAGAAACTGGATTTATAGAGCCAGGCCATAGAAAAGAAAAGCCCGCCTAAAAACAGGTTATACCTCTTAAAGGTAGCGCTAAAACGCAGATAACACAACTCCCCCAATATCATGAAAAAGAACGCGGGGCTCTCCGGCTGGAGGTTGCGCGAGAAGAAAACCGCCAACGGCAAAAACGATAAGAGAAATGCCGTAAAGAGGGCAAAAAGGGTATTATTAAAAAGAAGCATCGCGGTGAAATAAATAACGATGATACTGCCTACCCCGAAAAGGATATTGAATAAACGCGGTCCCCAGATATTCTCCCCAAGCAGCTTCCAGGCCGCGATGATCTGATAGGTAATTAACGGTGCCTGCGGATACAGGCGTATCACTGACTTCTCCTCAAAGGGATTGTAAAAATAGATGCGCCTGCTGATGAAATCTCCGGTACTGTTCATCTCCTGCGCCATGCTCAAGTATTCGTTCTCTTTCATGTTGTGGTACCCAATGGAAGGA
>Ga0180007_10006328_pt1 | contig 11605 bp, 8 predicted proteins | sample MM_PC_MetaG_FD_121122 | JGI IMG/M metagenome (GOLD analysis project Ga0180007, IMG submission 121122) | Groundwater microbial communities from the Aspo Hard Rock Laboratory (HRL) deep subsurface site, Sweden - MM_PC_MetaG | ecosystem: Environmental > Aquatic > Deep subsurface > Groundwater...
ATCAGATCCAAATGCTGACCGGATTTTATTTTGGGACGATAGTGCAGGTGCATCAACGTGGCTTACACTTGGGAGCAACCTATCGCTTACAGATACAACGTTGAATGCGATAGATCAGTATGTGGGTACAGTAACAAATGTGGGAACCGGGAATGGTTTAACAGGAGGGCCGGTTACAGTGAGCGGTACTCTTTCAGTGAATTCGCCTACCTGTAGCGGAACAGATAAACTCCAGTGGTCGGGAAGTGCATTTCAATGTTCCGCGGATGTAGATACAGATACTCAGCTGTCAGAGGCGCAGGTGGAAGGTTATATTTTCGATGCGGACAATGTTGGAACGCTAAGTTCAGGGATTCTTGCATTAGGATCACTTTCATACACTGGGTCACTTCCATTAGGATACGGAGGAACTGGAGCCTCTTTATCAGATCCAAATGCTGACCGGATTTTATTTTGGGACGATAGTGCAGGTGCATCAACGTGGCTTACACTTGGGAGCAACCTATCGCTTACAGATACAACGTTGAATGCTGATATTTTGACATATTATTGGGGTGGAAGTGGAGCTCCAACTACAAAGACGAATTATAAAAGGTGGTATGGGAAGATATCTACCTCGGCAGGAACTGTAACTCTTTACCCTACTACGACTGGGGATGCCGCTGGAGATGCGATATTTACTAATGTGTATACTATCCAATGCACTCCGGCATATGATACTGCAACTGTTGCCGATATGCCATTGTGTTCTGTGAAATCATTTACCAGCAATAAAACTCTGATAATCAATGTGACCGAGAGTGCTACAGTTATACTAGGTGGGGAGGGGCTCGCAGCTGGGAGCCATCCAATCTCTGTATACGTTACCATAATAGGAGATTAGTTTTTTTATTGTGTAATGGAAAGTACTTATCAACAAGTTGACAATAAAAGAGAAAAAAAGACGATCTACAAAGGTAGGTCGAATAAACTTACGATACTTGTTTTGGTATTGCTAATTCTTTCTCTTATTGGTGGGATATACCTTTATAGGCAGTATGTTGTAACGAAGGACGAGGTTGAAATCCTAAAAGATCCAGAAAGGTATGCGGCAATCTTGGCAGATGAGGAACAACAGATACTGGATAAAATCGGGAAACATATACTTCTTCCGGACGAGGAGCCTACATTATATTCGATACTTGACGTGGAAATGGCTAAGAAGTCTTATGGTGATTTTTTTGAAAATGCCAAGGACGGAGATCGCTTGGTAATTTATAGTAAAAAAGCCATTATTTATAGGGAAGAAATAGATTTAGTAATAAATGCTGGGCCCATAATGTATTTACCTCTAGACTCAGATACTAATTAAGAACAGTAACGGAAAAGCTACTAGACGTAGGTCTATAGTTAAACACGTTTACCTTAATAATCTAGATTCATCTTGCTAAAATCGGTCAAGAACTGCCATTTGGACTTAAATTCGATGAAAAAGTTGGAAATTTGATCGAGAAAGGTTAAAATCTGTTCGTAACTAGTCGTGTCGCCCCGAAGGTTATAACGAACAAGGAACAAAGTGACGCAGTGAGTTTACTGAGGGCGATCTGTCCACAACGAAGTTGTTAGACATGGTCACCCCGACCAAGTTGTACACTGTTCTCCTTGACCCTTGAAATTGCCTGATATAACGGGCTTATTTCATAGTCAAAAAGGTTCAAATCCTTATACCTTGGTGGGTTCAAAAATAAACCTGCCATTATTTGCACCTTATGTTCGAAACTGGCGATCTCCCAATAACGATCTATTTGTGCACCGAAATTAGTAAGCATCCGGACTTTTGTAAGGAAAGATGCTATTATTCAACTATCCATTTGTTATAAGTTCGCAATCTATAAATATTCCTGCAATATGATAAGCGATTTTGATAATCAAGTTAAAAAATATTTAAAATGAAAAAATCTAAACAAAAAACAATCCATTTTAGAAAAATAAAAGAAAAAGAAGTAAAGTCGATCTTAAATTCATTTCATCTAGAATCAGCAAAGGAATTTTCGGGTGTACTTATACCATTCAAAAAGAAATATACTGACTACGGTCCACTCAATGATAAAGATAAGGGATGGATTGAAGTACTAGCAGTCACTATGAAGTTTTTCGTTGATTATCATGGTAACAAAGTTGCTGAATACAATATTCTAAGATTCGTCAGGTTATTATCTGTAAATACTATTGTATTACAGACTTGTTATATGGAATTATTTAATCTTTATCTCTCAACTCTCTTTGATCCAAATGGAAACATTAGAAATGGGGGTTATAGAATACTTGAAAATATGAAAATGGGTTTGCTCCCGTCTTCAAACAAAGATACTAAAACTCAGAAACTACGAAAAGCCTGGATGGAACTATTCTTTGAATTGCTAAGAATAGAAGAGGACTATACAAAACTTAACAAAAACCTACTATTGAAGGCAGAAATGCATGGCAGAAAGTATAGAAAAGACTCAGTTGAGACGAATGATAAATTCCTTAAAAACATTAGAAGAGGTATTGAGATGATTGACCGTGGCTTTTACTTCGACAAGATTCTTGAGGAGTTTGGACTTATCGAGCAAGTAAGAGTCAAAGAACAGCTAGAAAAATATTATGCATTTAAACGTGAATTTAAGAAATAAGAGTAGTATTCAAGTTGCTTAATAAATTCAAATAATACTCAATAGAAGCGAGAGTTGCACGGAAATCTAGTTTCATAATGGTGTCCGTAAGCTCTGACTTGGTTTCATATTGTCAGCTAAAATAAATATATTGACTTTTGTGATAGCCACATTGTAACATCTACATATGGGAATTATTAAAGAAAATATCATTAAGAATCTGTTAGCACTGACAGTAATCCTAATTTCATATCCGATTTTTCACACTATGTTAAAAGGAGTAGATGAGACCCAGGTTTCAAACCTGCTCATCATAGTTAGTATCTTTTTCATTTCGATACAGTTCGCGGGTTTTTCATTCTCCTACGCAGATTCAAAAAAAGACTCTGGAATGAAAATGCTGGGTCATGTTCTCACTTTCTTTGCGATGCTGCTGACTGGAATTCTCCTTGAAACTATAGTCATAACAGTACAGCTGGTATACCCCTCCTTTTTCCCAGTCATGACTATATTATCAATCTTGATTTACATTACAGTTCTTCTATTTGATTTTTGGGATGCACTAAAACTCCAAAAGATTGAAGGATGATAAATTCTTCAGGACAAGCCTTTGGTTCTCTATTTTATTATCTCAGCATAAAGCCAAAGACATTGACTTGTGTTCCCCTTCCCTTTTGGGATTTGATTTTGATATTTAGATCGAAAACCTCACATATCGCCTTTACGATTGAACATTCCCAGCCCAGCACCTGTTACCGCGGTAAAACCTGCTAAAAATTCTTTCTTTATCCTGCTTCGTCATCCCGGATCCAGTATCTTCTACGTTCAGTTTCAGCTTCCCTCCTATTCCGGATCTGCATCTGTAACTAAACATAGTCAATCTTAGTAATTACTTAATTTTTTTAATTTAACTAAACTACCACCAGCTAAAAGCTGGTGGGTTTGAGCCAGCACTAAAGTGCTTCTGCTAATCAATATTTTGCACTGGCTCTCCTTCTTGATCTTCTATATACCTTTTTATCACCTCATTCGTAACTTTTCCGCTCGATATTGCTAAATACCCCTGCTCCACATACTCCTTCCCCAGTACTTTTGCCTTATTTCTTTTTTGATTTGGAATACTTTATACGAGCTCTTTCCCTTTATCTTTTGCATCATGCTGCTTACTGACATTCCCGGTCTGTATGATAGAAACAAATGTACATGATCTGTTGCTACCTTTCCACTTTCTATCTCCACCTCTATCTCTGTGCATATCTGTCTTATTAGTTCTCTTACTATATAGCCTCACCTCTCCCTTCAATATCTTCTTCCTATACTTTGTTACAAACACTACATGTACTTTTAAGTCATATTTCGAATGTGCTGTTTTTCTGTAGTATTTCATTCCCTATATTATCATGCTAAAGCCTCCGGCTTAAAGCCGGGGGATTTCAACCCCGTCACGGAACATCAAGTAAACCGTACAGAGTTAGAGAAAGTGAAGTACCTTTTGAATTGATAGAACGTGTAGTAGAGTTAAGACAGGAGTATGGATGGGGAAAGCTAAAGTTACAAGTACTGTTAAGAAGAGAAGGAATAAAGATAGGACAGACAAGAATACAAAGGATAGTAAACAAGGCAGGACTGAAAAGAATAAAGAACGAAAGGAGGTACAAACTAAGAGTAAACAGAAGACATATGTATGCAGTACCAGGAGAAATGATGAAGCAGCCCGGAGGATTAGTCTATCTGGATGTCAAATATCTAAGATTGATAAAAGCAGGGCCAAAAGTCTATCAGTTTACAGCAATAGACCACGCTACAAGACTTCTAAGGATAAAGCCCTTCTCAAGGATAACCTCCGTATGTGGGAAGATGTTCTTTGAGTATCTGGATAAGTACTATCCATTTGACAAGATACAATACATAGGAACAGATAATGGCAGTGAGTTTCTGGGAGACTTGGAGAAGGAACTTACTAAAAGAAAGATAATACATGTCTTCCCAGCACCAAGAAGTCCCAAACAGAATCCCTTTGTAGAGAGAGTGATAAGAACAACAATAGATGAAGTGTATCAAAGAATAGGAACAGAAAAGGATATGAAAGAACAGCAGAAAGTATTAGACAGGTTTGTTACTGTATACAACGAGATAAGACCGCATGAAAGTTTAGGCTTGAAGACACCTTTGGATGTATATAAAATGTTACGTAATTCTTAAGCACCACATGCGCAACATGTATGCAACCTGTACAAAATCTTGTTCTGCTTCACAAAATAGTGTAGCATAAAGTTAAAGGAATAACTATATTTAACATTCTTTTCGGCTCCATTGATTAGAAGACATTTAATAAGCATCAAAAAGTCCCTTAAGAAGGCAGTTCCGCTTGCCACTGCATTCTTTACTGCTGTTTTTCTTATTCTATCTGTACTATTACCTGGACTAAGCAATAGGTCTATTGCTGCTGGATCAGCATCTTTTGAGCAGCATCTCAACATAATCAACGAGGAATTCGCAACATATATGACGACGTTTACCCCAACTAACAACTCTCTAGGGCTAGTGCACTGGGATGCCGATGCCTACCCTAACGCTACTGTGTACTTCGAAGTAGTAATAAAGGGATCATCAAACGGTCCAAGTCCAGAATATTACGCAGAGCTTTATGACTCGACCGGAACTATTGTAGCTGGATCTCAGGTAAAGGTTTGCTACGGATATGGCACAGCAGTATGGGCAAGGGTAAGGTCTTCAGCAATCACGCTTACAGACGAGACCGACTATAGTGTAAGGATTAGGTCAAGATACTCAGACACGAAGGTATCTATTCGAGCCGCCAGACTCATTGTGGTCCAGTCAGATTCTTCTCCGCTGACTGCGACTCAGTCACAAGTCGAAATAGCAACAGCCCAAAACACCACCTCGGCGTCACCTGTAGAAATTTTGAATCCGAAATACTACAATTTTGACTCTGATAGATTTTTACCCATTCCCACCCCGGCATTTGAGGCATCACTTCTTGCCCCTAATCCAACAATAGAGCAAGAAATATCGATACTTGATAAGACAGCATCAATTACAGGAGTGACTACATATGTACCTACAGATAATTCACTTGGTCTTTTTAGATGGGACACCGACAAGTATCCGGGAGCAACAGTATACTTCGAGGCGATGGTTCTCGGATCATCCAATGGATATAATCTCAGATATTACGCATCATTGTATTCAGCAGCAGGCGCGGCAGTAGCTGGATCTGAAGTATACAAAGAGTATGCAAACAATCCCGCTGTTTGGACTAAACTGAGATCAGGACCGATAACCCTTACCGACGATACCGATTACACAGTAAGGATCAAAACAAGATATGACTTCGTCGAGACCTATGTAAAATCGGCAAAGCTCATTATAATACAAACAGATAACGCAAAAATAACTGCAACACAGTCAAATATTGAGGTGGGCTCCGCCGATGCCAGCTTTACTAATACAACATACTCAGAGCTTACAAACTCAAAGATATACCAGTACGATCAGGATAAATTCTCCCCAACTCCCGAATCCGCCGGAGATATTGAATTTCACGCAAGTCTTGCGGTAGTAGACGCCGCCGATTCAGTAGAAGCCGAGCTTTACAATAAGACACAAGGACAACAGGTCGCAGAGATTACACACACAGGAAACACTTCCTGGACGCTAAAAAGAGGTACAAACGTAGATTCCTCTGCTTACTGGAATACGTCGAGTGATGATGAATACATAGTAAGAGTTAAATGCACAGATAATAATGGCGGGGGATGCTCAGGAAGTATTGCAAACGCAAAAATCGCCATTTACCAGAATTCTTCAGCCGGAATATCGGCGCTGGAAACTCCGATTGCCATTGAAACCGTTACAACAACAGACTCTGATTCCACTTATACAAGCCAAAACTTTCAGTTCTACTACAATCCGTTTTTAGACCAATCACAGAGCAGCTTCAACGGCGGCACATTTAATTACCACTTTGAAGCCACAATGAAGACTTCTGCAGGAACAGGATATTCCCAACTTATAAACCTTACCGATAACTCAGTAATTTCAGGATCTGAAATATCAACAACAAGCACAAACTTTGAGCTACAAAAGTCTGGGGATATAACAAATAGCCTACCTCGGTGGCCAAACACACCAAAAAATATGGATATTCAACTAAAAAACGCGGGCACAGATACCACCTCCGTTTCCAGCGCGTCACTTTTTGTAGAGGTTACAAATCTCGCGACAAGTGACGTTACCGCGTATGCTGATCTCTACGATGTGACTGGAAGTGCTATGGTTGCCAGCTCACCAGTATCGAGCAACTCGTCTTCCGGTGGAAGAGCAAGATCTGGAAACATCGCGTTGACTTCAGGCCATCTGTACACAGCTAGGGTGTATTCGTCCCAAAGCGGTGTACCGGTATACCTGCTATCTTCTAAAATTATATTATCTCAGTCTGATGTAGATGGTGTGGGAGCAACAGAGATTGTCCACAACATGATAAATTATCCGGCAACCGACACTGACAGCACATATACAAATCAAGGAGCATACGTATATTTTGACCCAGCAAACTTCGAGGCTGGAGCGCTGGCGTATTATTTTGAGTCCGTAATGAAGACATCCGCTGGTACCGCATACGCAAAACTGAGAAATACCACAGATTCCTCAGATATCACCTCATCAGAAGTTACAGACGCAAGTGCTGACTACATTGTAAAGCGAAGTTCGAATTTAGCTGATTATATGCCTGTGGCGGCAAAAAGCCTTGATACTTCAATTAAAAACTCTGCCTCTAACACAACCACAGTGTCCGGCAGCAGACTTATTATTCTTGCGTCAGACATGGCAAACTCCGCACCCGACGCACCCGTAATTGACAACTATAACGATGGTACATGGGGGACAGATAACACGCCGACCCTGCAGTTTGACTTATCTGACCCTAATTCTGGAGATGTCATAGCATACACAATCCAAGTTGACGGTGATTCGGATTTTTCATCTCCCGTAGTTGATTACACTGAGCCGTCAGGATCGGAAACACCTAGAGATGATGTCACCTACACAACTACGGCACTGGATGATGGACAGTACTACTGGAGGGTAAAAGCTACCGACAGCGAAACGGCAGATAGCGATTGGGGGACAGCTAACAGCGGAGCCATAGCATTCGGCATTGATACTTCAAACCCAAGCGCGCCGGGCACTCCTACATCAAGCTCTCATACAGTATCCGTCTGGAGTTCAGATAATACCGTAGATGTAGACTGGATGGCGGCAACAGACTCAGGCGGCTCAGGAATAGATGGGTACTCATATGTATGGGATACGACATCCGACACGATACCTGACACATCCAAGGATGTTGAAGAGGTCACCCTTACCGCGACTTCGTCACCTCTAGGTGACGGAAATAGTCACTACTTTCATGTAAGGGCGATCGATTATGTTGGCCATGCTTCTTCGACCGTTCACATCGGTCCCTTCTTTATCGACACAGGAAATCCCACAGGAACAATAACTGTAAACATCGGCGACAGCTATACAAACAGCACTACAGTAACCTTGGCTCTTACTGCAGACGACGACTATTCATCAAGTTTTGACATGATGCCGTGCAACAACATATCTTTTGCCGGGTGCTCATGGGAAACATTTTCATCTAATATAAGCTGGACCATAGAAACAGGGGACGGTATTAAGACTGTTTATGTAAAATTCAGAGACGAAGCTCTCAACGAATCCGAGACGTATTCTGATACCATCACATTGGATACGACAGCTCCCACTACGCCCTCTTCACTTGCCAGCACTTCGCATACCACCAGCACTTGGTCGGCGGATACTACCGTCGAAACAAGTTGGGAGACAGCAACAGATGTAGGCGGATCCGGTGTTGATGGTTATTCATATATTTGGGATACGACATCAGATACAACACCTGACACGACAAAAGACATAGAAGAAAGCACCACGACTTTAACTTCGACCAGTCTGAGTGATGGATCTTCTCACTATTTGCATATACGGGCAAAAGACAACGCGGACAACTGGTCTGAGGCAGTTCATCTAGGCCCATTCAAAATCGATACGACAAGCCCGACAGGTGCTGTGACTATAAATAACAACGATAACTATACGAATTCTGCAAATGTAGCACTATCGCTTGTATATACGGATGCTGCTAGTGGAGTTACTCACTATCTTATCTCAGAGGACCCAAATTTTATCGGAAGTGTATGGATGGCAATCACATCAAGCATTCCATACACGCTTACAGGGGATGACGGAGCAAAAAATATTTATGTCAAATATCGGGATGCAATGGAGAATATGAGCTTAATATATAATGACACAATCATTCTCGATAGAGAAACAGAAGTACACTTAAATACTTCTTCGGGGGATCTGCAGCTAAACGGCGACATTTTACAAACAACAAAACTGAGACCTACTTTTACTGGTACTGGCGAGACAGATGCTACTGTCACGATTACTATTAACTCTGATACAATAATTGGCAACACTGCAGTCGGAGAAGGAGGTGTCTGGTCGTGGCAACCAGAGGTCGATCTTTCAAAAGGAGAACATACTCTAACAATTGAGATAGAGGACCTCGCTGGAAATACAAGTAATTTATTGTTCAATATGTTAGTCTTAGGTGATACACAGGTTACTGATGGCACAATTAGTATGACTGGAAGCAACTTAAGATATGTCGTAATTCTTGGTATAGCATTGATTGTTCTAAGTATATATTCTTGGCTGAGAAGGTCAAAAGAGACAAAGAGTATAAGTGGAAATATTTATTTTAGTCTTGTTATTTGAAAGAACTTCAAATCTCGCTTAGTATCATTTCCCTTAATCTCTATATACGAATAGGATTTAGGTTAAAAACAAAAAGACGGTTACTAGACGCTCCAAATTCTTAAATCGTGAATGATTATATGTTTTCACCTTTTTCCCTTTTCTATAAATCAATCAATATCACATAATTATTTATTTCAAGTTACGGAAAGTAAAGTAAGAATTCCCATTTATACCCAAACACCTTAACATATGAGATAATCGTATCAATATATGGGAGTAGCCGCCTGCCTGCCGAAGTGGAACGGAGGTCAGGTTCGTACATAGCACAATTGACCCGATTATTTAAAAATGTCTACTCAAATTACTATGTTAAAACAAATACACAAACCACGTTTTATACAAAGTAATATCCCTTTTGGAAAAAGGAATAAATTAACAACGGGAACTATTTCACAAAATTTAATATTTTTCACCGAGGAATAGAAGGAAGGACCAAAAAGAAAACGGATCGATGCTGGGGTAAGTACTGCAAAAAAAGGATTCAGATGGATCACAGAATGGGAAGTTGGTAAATATTATTTTTAATCAAAGTTCGTTCCGATGCCCACGACCTGACCAGACAAGTAAACTAAAGAAGAACATGAAACTTAAGCTTTACAAGGGTAAATGAATCTGGTACATTATTAAAATTACTGCAGATAGGGTTTATTATTCTGAATTATGTTAAACATATATTTAAGCAAATTTTTCAAGAAAAGAAGTTTAATAACTTTGTCGTACATAATTATTCCAACAGTGATTGTAATAATGAGTTTGTTTCTGTCAAAATTACCATTGAAAGTTCAAGCTGCGAGTGTCTCATGGGATGCTGGAGGAGATGGATTGACGTGGGAAGATGGAAATAATTGGAGTACGGATGTAGTACCTGGGAGTGACGATGATGTAACGATAGATATGACGGACACGATAAATATAAACGCTTCTACCACTATAAATTCTCTTTCTCTTGGGAATGGATCCGGAACCACCTCTCCTACTCTATATTTTAACTATGATTCCAGCGGAGATTCACTAGTAATCGATGATGGAAATCTAGTAGTTAACTTAGGAGCTACTATCACACATACAGATGCTGTGCAGGGAACTCTGAATGCAAGAATTGATATAGATATCCAAACAGGAAATGCGAATATCTACGGGGATATAGATGTAACTGGAGCAGGATATGAAGGTGGAAGATCTAGCTCTGAGAACGGATATGGAAGTGGTGCGGGAACAGCAGGTACTGGCTGGAATCTAGCTGGAGGAGGAGGAGGTTATGGGGGGCAAGGAGGAGATGCTTCGAGTGGGGGGATAGGGGGGACTTATTATGGTGTTTATGATACACCCGTTGATCTCGGAAGCGGAGGTGGAGTTGGTGCTGGCGGTTATGATGGAGGAGATGGTGGTGGGGCAATAAAGATAACAGCAAGTGGTACTATTACGGTCGATGGTAATATTAACGCTGATGGCGGAGGCGGAGAGATTCCTGGAAATTGTTTCGGAGGAGAAGGACCTGGGGCAGGAGGATCTGGTGGAAGTATACATTTGATAGCGGATACGATAGCAGGAAGTGGGAGTATAACTGCAGATGGAGGAAATGGAGGATTAACATGTGCTTATTCTGGGAACGGATCTGGAGGAAGAATCATGTTCAGCTTCGGAACCACTAATTCGTTTATATCTTCGGGAACGATTAGTGGAGATGCAGGTACTGGCGGGAATGCTGGGGAAAATGGAACTGTCTTAGTTCATGAGAGTACGAACAATGATTTGTGGATCATAAATTCTCAGACCTGGCATGCAGATCCTCTTTCGGAAGGAACCAGTCATAGTTATAGAAATGTATATTTAGATAATAACAGTGTCTGGACACTTGATGGATATAACACTACTGATACAGATGGAGTTGGATTTAACTTCGATGTTGTAAATTTCAGTATTGTTAGCGGATCAACGCTGGACTTGGAGGAAAGAGGTTATGACGGTGGAAAGTTAAGTTTAGAAGATGGGGATGGAAGTGGTGCAGGAACAGCAGGTACTGGCTGGAATCAAGCTGGAGGAGGAGGAGGTTATGGGGGGCAAGGAGGAGATGCTTCGAGTGGGGGGATAGGGGG
>Ga0180007_10006329_pt1 | contig 11605 bp, 11 predicted proteins | sample MM_PC_MetaG_FD_121122 | JGI IMG/M metagenome (GOLD analysis project Ga0180007, IMG submission 121122) | Groundwater microbial communities from the Aspo Hard Rock Laboratory (HRL) deep subsurface site, Sweden - MM_PC_MetaG | ecosystem: Environmental > Aquatic > Deep subsurface > Groundwater...
GTAGACGGTGAGGTGAGTGATTCCGCGCGCGATGAAAGCGGGGAGGAGCTTTTTCAAATTCTCCGCGCCTTTCCGGTGTCCGATCGCTGCCGGCAAAGCTCGTTTGCGAGCCCACCTTCGGTTTCCATCCAAAATTATCGCGAGATGAAAAGTTTTTTGAGTCATCGAAACAGTCGAAATTTTAAACTCGAAGAAGCGGAAAAAGACTTGACAAAAAAAATTAAATCCGAAAAAATAAGACCCTTTATTTAATTTTTAAAAATGGATAAATTAAGCGACAACAAAATTGCGGAAGCCGCAAAAACGGAAACGCCGGAGACGAAACCCGGAATTATCGCGATGATTCGCGAACAAGTGGCAAAGCTTTTACCTTCACTTTTAGGAAAATCGGAAACTTCAAATGTCGAAACAGTCAAGTTTTTGGGTCGAAACCTCGAATTGATTCCCGAACACGCGAAGATTCTCCGCGTAATCAGAAACACTCTTGCTTATTACTCGATCGATGACGCGGCGATTCAGTATTTAAAAACCGAAAACCATAAAATAGTGGCGATTACCAGTGGGTGGGGAGGCTGGAGCGCGGAAATTGGCAAGCAACTTCAGAAACTTTTGACTGATGAGGGAGAAAAAAAAATGCTTGAGGACAAAAACATTCAGAATATAACAATTGAAGAGAGAGAACTCACAGATATGAGATGCACATCTGATGAATTTCCGAAAGAATTTACCGGCGAAAATCTTTGGTCACTTTTGGTTTATAGTGAAAAACTCACTAAGCTGCCACCACATTTAAATCTTAAAAATCTCATATATCTTGAAGCACCGTTTTTAACGGAATGGTCAGAGTCAGTTAAGAAAAATGCAATTAATGCTATCGGATTCGGTGGCGATTTAAATTTGGATAAATTCACAGCTCCGTTTCTTCGGGTTATAGAGATCACGAAAGGATGGCAGCACGTGAACGACAAAAATGGAAAGAAATTGCCACGCGAAAAAGATGGAAAAATCGCGACGAGATTAGAAGGCGGGCGAATTATTTGGGAAAATCCAGAGGAGTCGGAAGTCTGATTTTCTCGATTGACTGTTGTCTGATGTCCGAACGAAGTTATTTCTTCCGCTTTTTCAAGGCAGCTTTCCCTTTTTCATTGTCCTGCTTTTTTTTGGAATCACTTTTCTTCTCCTTCTTTTGCTTCGCCACATCCTTCTCCGCAGCTTTCACGAGTTTCGCGAGGTCGGCTTTTACCGCAGATTTTTCCGCTTTTTGCATCGCCTCTTCGGGAGTGATTTTTAGAGCTATTGGTTTCAGCTCTTTCTTTTTTAGCTCTCCGCTTTCGGGAAGACAAGCCCCCGATTGCGGTCGAGGACAAGCTTTTTTGCCGTTTCCATTCAAAAGCTTTTCCACTTCAGTCGAAACTTCTTGCATCGCCACTTGGATTGCTTCGGGCAATTTTTCCAACAAACTGATCGAAGCCACCGAGTCGTTTTTCAAGCGCATCAGAATTACCCCCTGCGTCGCCCGTCCACGCGTAGGAATCGATTTCACATCCATCCGAATCGTCTGTCCGCGCTTCGAAATTAACAATAAATCCGCGTCGAGATCCGGCTGCAAAACTTTCGCGCCCACCACTTTTCCGGTTTTCGGAGTGATGTTCACCGTTTTTACACCGCCAGCTCCGCGGTGAGTCATTCGATAATCTGAAATCAATGTCGCTTTTCCCAAACCTTTCTCGCAAATCGTGAGCAACCTTTCCTTTTTCGGATCTTTCACCACATCCATCTCGACCACGTGATCACCCGCTCCCAGTTTGATTCCGCGCACTCCGGCTGCGCTCCGCCCCATCGATCGGACATCTTTTTCGCCGAAGCGGCAGCATTTTCCATCGTAAGAAACAATCACAATCTCGCTCTCGCCGCTCGATCCCTTAACCCAATTTAATTCGTCGCCCGTATTCAATTTAATCGCGATCAGACCGCTTTTTCGCACATTTTCAAAATCCTCGATAGAAGTGCGTTTCACGGTTCCCAGTTTCGTGCAGAAAAATAGAAACTTTTTCATTTCCTCCGCAGCCTCCCGCACCACCCGCATCGCGGTGATGTATTCTCCGTTTTGCGTTTGAATGAGATTAGCGATTGCAGTTCCTTTCGCTTGCCGCGTGGCTTGCGGCACTTCGTAAACCGGCAGTCGGAAGACCCTCCCTGTGTTTGTGAAGAACATCAAGTCGTCGTGATTCTTCGCGTGGCGAATGATTTTCACATCATCTTCCTCTTTCGTCGTCAATCCAATCACACCCCTCCCGCCCCGCCGCTGCGCGCGGAAAGAACTCGGCGCCACTCGTTTCACGTAATTTTCCGTCGTCAACATCACGATCATCTCTTCATTCGGAATCGTATCTTTCGCGCTGAATTCTCCGATTCCGCGAGCCAAGACTTTCGTCCGCCGCTCGTCCGCATATTTTTCTTTGATTTCCGCAAGTTCGGTTTTGATCACTCCCATCAATCTTGTTTTGCTAGCCAGCAAATCTTCCAAATATTTAATGAGCTTGTATTTCTCTTTCAATTCATTCTCAATCTTCTGCCGCTCCAATCCCGCGAGCGCCTGCAGCCGCATTTCCAAAATCGCTTTCGCTTGCGCATCCGAAAGTTTGAATTTCTTCAGCAAAGCCGCGTGGGCTTCTTCTTTCGTTTTCGATTTTCGAATCGTCGTGATGACGGCGTCGATGTGGTCGAGTGCGAGTTTCAGTCCTTCCAAAATGTGCGCGCGGTCTTTCGCCACTTTCAATTCAAACTCCGTCCGCCGCGTGACCACTTCGATTCGATGCTCGATGAAATGTTCCAAAACTTGCTTCAAGTTCAAAAGATGCGGCTGCAAACCGCGCTCGGTGAGCGCGATCATATTTACATTGAAATTGCCTTGCAGCTCGGTGAGTTTGTAAAGTTGGTTCAAAATCTTGTTCGGATAGCTGTCTTTTTTCAGTTCCACTACCACGCGAATTCCTTCGCGAGTTGACTCGTCGCGGATATCGGTGATGCCGACGAGCTTTTTATTTTTCACTAAATCGGCAATCTTGATTACGAGATTGGCTTTGTTGACTTGATACGGGATTTCCGTGATTACAATCATCGGTTTGCCGGCGCGTCCTTCCTCGATTTTTGCCTGCCCGCGGCAGGGAATGCTGCCTTTTCCAGTCGAATACGCTTCGAAAACTTTTTTCCGATCGTAGATAATCCCGCCCGTCGGGAAGTCGGGACCTTTTATAAACTGCATCAACTCGTCGATTTCGCATTCCGGATTATCGATGATGTGGACGACTCCGTCGATAAGTTCTCCCAAATTGTGCGGCGGAATGTTCGTCGCCATTCCCACCGCAATTCCGACCGTTCCATTCAAAAGCAGATTCGGAAATTTTGTCGGCAAAACCGACGGCTCTTTTCGGCTCGCATCATAATTATCCCGCCAATCAACAGTTCCTTTCTCGATGTCCGCGAGCATTTCTTCAGAAAGTTTCCGCATCTTCGCTTCGGTGTATCTGTAAGCCGCTGCCGAGTCGCCGTCGATCGAACCGAAGTTACCTTGTCCGTTCACGAGTTGGTAACGCATCGAGAAATCCTGCGCCATCCGAACCATCGCATCATAAACCGATGAATCGCCGTGCGGATGATATTTTCCGAGCACCTCACCGACTACGTTTGCCGACTTTTTGAATTTCGCTCCGGCTCGCAATCCCATCTCGTGCATCACGAAAAGAATCCGGCGATGCACCGGCTTCAACCCATCCCGCACATCCGGCAGCGCGCGCGCCACGATCACGCTCATCGCGTAGTCGAGGTAACTTTTTTGCATCTCCTCCTCCACGTTTCGCGTGGGAACCCCATCGTCCGGAGCTTGGAGACTGTCTTCATTTTTCAGATCGGAATCACCGATATCTTCAGATTTTTCAGAAAAATTTTCTTCGGGTTGGGTGTTTTCTTCAGCCAAGTTTAAAAATTATTTAAAATGATAATTTACCTAATTTTACGCGAGAAAAGCTAATAAATGAAGCTTCCCGCGCGCAAAAATTTGCTCGATTATTTCCGCAAACCGAGCTTCTTCACGATCTCTTCATAGACTTTCTTCTTTTTCGTTTTGAGATAATTCAGCAGCTTCCTCCGTTTGCCCACGAGCATCAGCAGACCTCTCCGCGAGTGTTCATCTTTTTTATGGATTTTGAGGTGACCAGTGAGCTGATTGATGCGGTGGGTGATGATAGCCACCTGCACTTCCGGACTGCCAGTGTCTTTCGGATGTCTGCCGTGGTCGCTGAAAACCTTTTTTTTTGCTTCGCGTTTCATTTGAAGAGGGGTTAGGAATGCAGCTTTCGCACCGCCGTCGAATTTCGAACGCCGAATGCCAAAGTAGCCTAAAAAGTGTGGGGATTTTAAAGTATCGAATTTGAATTCGCAATTTCTTTTTTAGTTAAAGTGATTCATCGTAGATTTTAAGTCATTTGTGAGAAAATCTTTGATTGCCTTTATTGTTTTTTCCAAAATTTTCGGCAATGCTTCTTCCTCGTCTTTCGAAAATTTTCCCAAAACAAATTCCTCGGTCGGCATAACGGTGAGCAGTTCACTGCCGATGCCGAGTCGCAGTCGCGCGAAATTTTCCGTCCCGAAATGTTGGATTAAACTTTTCACCCCGTTGTGTCCGCCGCTGCCGCCGCCCGTGCGAAATCGCAAACTTCCGAATGGCAAATCGACATCATCATAAATTGTCAAAAAATCGTGGAGGTGAGGTTTATAAAAACTCAAAAGTTGGGCGGCGCTTTCGCCGCTCAAATTCATAAAAGTTTGAGGTTTCACGAGGAGGATTTTTTCACCACTCGGTTGAATTAACCCCCGAGATATCTCGGGGGTTAATTGATGCTTAATCTTCCCTTCCGAAATTTCCGCGCGGAATTTTTTTTCGAATCGAAATTCCGGGAAATTGTTTTTCTCCGCAAAAAAATCAACCACGCGGAAACCAAAATTATGGCGCGTTCGAAAATATTTTTCTTCGGGATTGCCGAGACCGAGAATTAGCTTCATTGGAAAATTAATATCGAATATTGAAAATTTATTTTTTCTTATTCGAGGTAGGTTTTTTCGGAGAAATCACAATTGCAGTAATTTCTCACTAAAACGATTTTAGCAAAATTCGATTAATTAAAAATTTGGTTAATTAATTTTTTAGTTCTAAAATCTCCCGCTATACTATAAGTAACTCCATTCATGTCATGCGTTTCATCGACAAAACACTTTCGCAATTAAACGAAACTCTGATCGAAATTCGAGGGAGTGAAGATATTCGAAATGGCTATAAATTTAGACCAAAGGAAGAATGGGGAGAAAGTGAAACAGATTTTCAAATGTTAAAAAAATTAATGAGAAACTTTGTGGAAACAACTTATTTTCAAACTAATCCCGAAGACCAAAAAGAGTCTCAAGAAGTTAAGATTGTCAAAATAACAAGGAAAATTTTGGATCATCTTTTCGATATTTGTAGAAAAACCGGGAAAGTGATTCCTCCAAAAGTATTTGAAAAAGAAACTTTACTTTTCGAAGGAATTGCAAATCCAAATTCAGAAAAATGTGTTTTTGCAAAAATAGAAAATGGTGAGTTGGTGATTGGTTTTTCCAAAAAAGAAAAGGAAGATTAGCCCCATCATCCGAACCGCTTACCGGCGACTTCGATTTTGGCTCTTTCTATCCCACCAGGTCGGCGGATTTCCCGACCGATGCCGAATTTTTTCAAAACATCCTGCATCCTCGCGATCGCTTCAGGATTCGTAAAATCCTACATTATCGCGATTTGTTCAATTCACATACTGGTGACGAGGAGCAAAACTCTAATTTTTGCGAAGCTAAAACAAACATCGCGTGGCTCCAAGCGAGAGGCGTGATGCTTATTTGAATTTTATTAGCGAAGATTTGCTCACTTATTAAAGTTTTTCCTTTCAGATCTTTCAGAACTTTTTTATAGTAGCGTAAAGCCTTTTTTTGTTCTCCCGCTTCCACGAAATAAATCACTAACCAGAAATTAAGCAAAGGCCAATATCCACTTCCTTTCTCGCGATGCGTTTTTTCTTCCACATCCAACCATCATATTCATCGTTTTCGTAGCGATGCAAACCACCATCCTTTACCAAATCTTTCTCAATCAACTTCACCGTTTTTTTCATTCTTTTATCCTTTGCGTTGATTATTCCACTTGGGAAAACCAAACCAAGCAATGAGGCATCCATCCTCGTATCATCAAGTTTCCCAAAGCTTCGATAGAAATTATTTCTAAATTTGTTTTCTAAAATTTGCTTCATTTCCTTCGAAGCTTGTTCCCACTTTTTGTTGGGTATCAGCTCATGCGCGCAACTCAATCCTCTACTCACCATTGCGAGAGTGTAGGTGAAGTTTTCCTCTAAATCAGGAAAACACAATCTTTCTTCCCAAACGCACTCATTTACCACTTTAAAGCATTTTCCATTCCAAATCTTCACTAAAGCGTTTGCGCATTTCGTGATGAAGGGCGAGTATTTCGAACTCTTCTCCACCTTTTTTCCTTCAAAAAAATTGTGAAGATTTTACAATACACTTGCAGTTTGATCGAGTTGGTAGTGGGAGAATTTGGGTTTTCCGTCCACGAAATACTGTTCGTGAAACAAACCCTCCTTCTTCCAATCTCCCACACGCATACACCAATCAAAAAATTTTGCTTGGAGATTGATTCCTAATTTTTTTCGCAGCGATGCAAATAAAGAAAGCATCTCTTGGTCAAACAAAATAATAATCTTTCGCTTCCTTAGGGAAATACTTTTTCTTTGAATTTGAGGCTACAATTCCTCCATTTTTCATCGCGCAGTCTCGAAAAACTTGCTTGCTACTTTCGAGAAGCTTGTCGATTTGCTTTTGCATTGCGAGGATTTTAACTCAAATTTGCTAACATAATTATATGTTCATAGGAGTGGATATCGGTGGGAGTAATTCGCGAGTTGCGCTTTTTGTTTCTCCCGCCAAACCCAAAATTATCAAACGCATTCAATTTAGAAATAGTGGAAATTATTCCAAAGATTTTGAGAATCTTTGCGAAGCGATCGCGAAACTCACTTCTAAAAAAATCGAGGGAATCGGAGTGGGGGTGGCGGGGATGTTGAATCTCGCCAAAACCTCTCTCAAACTTTCACCCAATCTTCTTGGATGGAGTCGCAAACCTCTTCAAAAAGATTTAGCGCGGAAGTTTCGTTGTGAGGTGATTCTCGAAAATGATGCGACGGTTGCTTCACTGGGAGAAGCTTTGTTTGGAGAAAGCAGAGGAAAGGATTTTCTTTTTGTGATTTGGGGAAGCGGGATAGGAGGAAGTTTCGTGAGTTTCGAGAACGAGAAAAAGAAGCCAAAACTTGAAAACTTCGAAATCGGTCACCAACTTCTCGATGCGAGAGGAGGGAAGTGCGGGTGCGGGAAGCGAGGTTGTTTGGAGGTTTTTTGTGGGGGAAAAGGGATTAGTAAACACTACAAAAAAGAGGCAAAGAATTTGAACGAAAAAGAGTGGAAGGAAGTTTGCGCAAACTTCGCGAAAGGCTTGCAAAAAGTTATTGAGGCTCGCCAACCCTCGCTTATCGTTTTTGGCGGGGGGATCGCGTGTAAACAAAACAAAAGAGTGAAGCAAATCGCAAAACTTCTTCCAACTAAAATTAAAATCACAAAACTAAAAGAGAATGTGGGTTTGGTGGGAAGTTTGGGTTTATTCCGCAAAATCCGATAAATCGCATTTCTGCAAACTAAAAATTCTTCACCCCCACCATTCGAATCGTTTTCCCGAGATTTCAATTTGCGCGCCCTCCTCTGCTCCCAGTCGGTGCAATTCGTGATTCACCCCGATTTTTTTCAAAACATCTTGCATTCGCGCGAGAGCCTCCGGATTCGCGAGGTCGGACATCACGGCAATCTGCTCAATCCGCGGACCCCCGACGAGGAATAGTTTTTTATTTTTCCGGCGAACCGAAAATGTTTTCGATTTCAACTCGAGGTGCGGACGATAAATTGGTAACGGGATTTCTGTTTCGTCGGTTTGCTGGCGCTCCGTTTTTTCGATTTCTTGCAATTTTTGAATCGTGAAATTCAGCAAATCTTCGATTCCGCGGTGGGTAGGCGCAGCGATCACAAAAACTTTTTCTCCAAACTTCTCCTCGAATTTCCGCGCGAGTTTTTTGAGAATATTCTCATCGAGAATATCGGCTTTTGAGATTACCACTGCTTCCGGTTTCTCTGCCAGCTTCGGGTTGAATTTCCGCAACTCTTCGCGAATTGTTTTGTAATCGGTGAGCGGAGTTCGCGAATTACCATCGACGAGATGCCAAAAAATCCGGACACGTTCGGCGTGTTTGAGGAATTGGTGACCCAAACCTTTTCCTCGGGAAGCGCCTTTGATCAAACCCGGCATGTCGGAGACGACAAAAGTTTCGTTGCGGTGATTTACTACTCCGAGATTCGGTTGCAGGGTGGTGAAATGGTAATCCGCGATTTTGGGTCGAGCGCTCGAAATTACGGAAATTAAAGTGCTTTTCCCGACGCTCGGCAGTCCGATTATTCCGACATCCGCAAGGAGTTTCAATTCGAGTTTCAATTTTCGTTCCTCGCCCGGTTCTCCCAATTCCGCGAATCGCGGGAGTTGCCTCGTGGAGCTGCAAAAATTTGCGTTGCCTTTCCCGCCGAGTCCGCCGCGCGCCGCGAGGAAACTTTCCCCATCTTTTGTGAGATCAGCAATTAACTTTCCGTTTTCCAAAATTAGCGTGCCGACGGGGACTTCGAGGATTAAATCTTTTCCTGATTTTCCCGCGCGATTGCAGCCTTCGCCGCCTTCCCCGTTTTCTCCCGCAAAAATTCTCACGCCCTTAAAGTGATGGAGGGTGTTGCGATTTGCGGTCGCGCGGATGATGATATTTCCGCCGCTCCCGCCGTTTCCGCCGTCCGGTCCGCCTTTCGTGATGTATTTTTCGCGGTGGAAACTCACAGCTCCAGCTCCGCCTTTTCCAGCTTTCAGCGCGATTTCGATTTCATCCAAAAACATCATTGAAAGTTTGTAGTTAGTAGCTTAGAGCTTAGAGTATAGAGCATAGAGAATGCTAGCGGAAAAGCTGATTTTTTAGTAATCTTCTTTCGTTTTAATTTTTTGCGATGAACCTTAAATCCCAAATTGTCATTGATCTGACTGCTGCGATGAAAAATTCCGAGGAGCTGAAAAAAGAAGTTCTGCGGATGTTGAAAGCGGAAGTGATGAAAGAGGAGGTTTCCGGCGATTCGAAGCGGGAGCTTGAGGATTCGGAAATTGTGAAAATTGTGAAGCGGATGGTGAAGCAGCGGCGCGACTCAATTGAGCAATTTGAGAAAGGTGGTCGGACAGAATTAGCCGAAAAGGAAAAAAATGAAATTCCGATTCTCGAAAAATATCTGCCAGCGCAAATTGATCCTGAAAAAATTGCCGAGATTGTCGCGGCGAAAAAAGCTGAGCTTCAGATTTCCGACAAATCAAAAATGGGGATGTTGATCGGAGCGGTGATGAAGGAAGTTGGCGACGCAGCGGATGGAGGAGTTATTAAAAATTGTGTCGAAAAAAGTTTCGAGTAAAATCGCAGAAAAGCCCGGATGGCGGAATTGGTAGATCCATCCTACGCTCTCGAGCTTCCTCCTTCCTCCTTCGCTCTTCGAGCTTCGGAGGACAAGTCGGAGGGCAGGCGCGCTTAATATTTAGGAAAATATGCCGGAGTGGTGAAATTGGTAAACACGCACGACTCAAAATCGTGTGCCGCAAGGCTTGTGGGTTCAAGTCCCACCTCCGGCACCAATAAAAAAATAGGGTTCGACCTGTCCGCCGTAGCTCGTAGTGGAGCGAAGCGGAATGTAGAGCGAAGGCGGATTCCCTCCCCTGGCACCAAAGTTTGGAAGGTGGAAATTGGAAATTGGAAAGTGAATGATGGAGTCATTGAGTGGAAATTATTTGAAGATTGAAGCAAGTTTATTTTTCTGAAATGGATGGTTATTTGCTCAAAAAAAGATTTGCATCTTGTCGCCAAATTTGATAAACTACAAGCAGTTCAGTTACCGAGATCGTTTGAGTTGCTTGCAATTCAGATAGTCAAAGTTTCTGGATTAGAGAATAGCTTCCACTTGTGGGGGCTATTTTTGCGTGTGGACTTGGAGAGTTCCCGCTTCGCGCTAAAATACGCAGGTGTTTGAAAAAAATATTCTCGAACTCATCCGCGAAACTTCGACAAATCTTCCCGCCGATGTCGTCGAAGCTTTGATTCAGGCGCGGAATTCAGAAAGTAAAACCTTACCCTCGCAAAAGCGGGGGTCGTGCGGGAACTTGAGTTTGGAAGTGATTCTAAAAAATATCGAACTCGCCCAAAATCAAAAAACCCCGATTTGCCAGGATACTGGCTCGCTTACTTTTTTCGTAAAAGCAGAACCTTCGACTTGGAAAAAGATTGAAAAGGCGATTCGCTCTGCAGTTCGCAAGGCGACGAAAGAAGGGATTCTCCGACCGAACGCAGTCGATTCGATTTCCGGCAAAAACCTTGGGAATATTCCCAAAATCGAATTTGATTTCTCGACAAGCTCAAAGAAAGGAAATGTTGAAATCGCGCTGCTACTGAAAGGCGGCGGGAGCGAGAATGTTTCCGCGCAGGTCGCCCTGCCTGTGCAAACCGATTTCGGTTTCGCGAAAAGAGACTCAGAAGGAGTGAAATTGGTTGCTCTGCAAATTCTCAAAAACGCGGGAGGGAAGGGCTGTCCACCTGGGATTATTTCAATCGCAATTGGCGGCGACCGCGCTTCCGGCTTCGCGCTTGCAAAAAAAAATCTTCTCAAAAAAATCGGGGAAGAGAACCCGAATCTAAAATTAAAAAAACTCGAAGCCGAGATTATTTGCGCCGCCAACAAATTAAAAATCGGCGCGGGCGGACTCGGCGGTAGCGCGACGCTCCTCGATTGCAAAGTAGATTGCCTTCACCGCCATCCCGCGAGCTTTTTCGTTTCAGCAGCGTATTCTTGCTGGGCGTGCCGGCGGGGGAAAGTTATTCTCGATTCACGCGGAAAAATTATCTCCGATAATTTTTCGAAAAACCCCCGCCTTCGCGAGAGCAAGGTTTTGCACGCAGACTTGAAGCTGGGAAAAATCAAAAAAATCAAGTTGCCGATTTCCGCGGCGGAGGTGCGAAAGTTGAAGGCTGGTGAAGTGGTCTCGGTTTCCGGAAAAATTTTCACGGCGCGCGATCGCGTCCACGAATTCGCTATTTCAAAAAAACTGCCGAAAAAACTGGAAGGACTCGGCGTGTTCCATTGCGGTCCGATTGCAATTCAGATCGAAGCCCCTCGACAAGTTCGGGGCAAATTTTCTAAGAAAATTTGGCGATTTCTCGCGGCGGGTCCGACGACTTCTGTGCGGCTTGAGCCTTTCACTCCGAAATTTATCGAAAAAACAGGTGTGCGAATTCTCATCGGTAAAGGCGGGATGGGAGAGGCGACTGCGCGCGCGCTCCGAAAATTTGGCTGCGTGTATCTCCACGCGATTGGCGGAGCGGCGGCTTTTTATGCGAATTCA
>Ga0180007_10006330_pt1 | contig 11603 bp, 10 predicted proteins | sample MM_PC_MetaG_FD_121122 | JGI IMG/M metagenome (GOLD analysis project Ga0180007, IMG submission 121122) | Groundwater microbial communities from the Aspo Hard Rock Laboratory (HRL) deep subsurface site, Sweden - MM_PC_MetaG | ecosystem: Environmental > Aquatic > Deep subsurface > Groundwater...
AAGCAATCGGCACATAAACATCAAAAGTCTCCTTCGCAAAAGACTCCCTCTCTGATTCTTCCACAAAATCCTTTATCTGTTCCAATCTATACAATCTGCAAGCCAAAACAATCAAAACCACCCTGATATCCTTAGCCATAGTCAAAAACATCTTTCTCAAAGCCTCCAGTTGTGAAGCCTTATCATTTTCACGATAATTCATCGTATTATTTAAACGCTTCACTCCTGCCAAAATATTAAAGACATCACTACCATATTTTTCTTTAACAAAATTCTCGTCCAACTCACCGGACAAGAAGTAACTATGCAAAAAAGCGGCAATAATCGTATCTTCATCGGGCCTCAAAGGAAGCAAAAAGTTCACCACAGACAAAGCCAAACCATAAGCAAAAGGATCCTCCTGTTTCTTTTGTTCAATAAAACTAAAAGCTTGATTTAATTTTTCACCATCAAACCTCTTACAATAACTCTCGATTTTGAGTAAATCACTAGCATTCATTGTTATACTTAAGCCACAAAAAGTATAACAAAAAAGGAGCTTCTGTAAAACTACAAATAATGCGATTTCACAAAAGCATCAACCTATTAGTTTTCTATCCTAATAATGGATCGAATATCCGACTGTGGCAAATCGAAGACTTTTACCCCTTTCACAAGGGCATCACGGTTTGCAACAATATCATCATATCTAGGATTCAGAGCATTTATTGCATTGGCATACATTTGTTTCAAAACCGTATAAGCGCTATAATAAGCCTTAATCTCCGAAGCGAAGCTCCCATGCTCAATAAAATTGACCAAATATTCATAAGAAGTTTCACCTTTAAGCTCATTTAGCTCCTTGAAAAAAGCTTCTTCATATAATTGCCTTTGAGTTGCCGCATATTCATATTCTCCATCCCAAACCTGCAATTGCTGATTTATCAAATTATAATGCATAGTTCCGGTTTCAATCAACTGCGCCATTTCCGCTATGTGATCATCCAAAGCCTCTCTCCTATTCGTGGATTGATCTAAATAATTATACAATTCAACATTGTAAATATTTTCCAACTTTCTCAAAAAAGAAACATATTTTTTATATTCAAACTGCTTTTCATCAGCACTTCTCCCCAACTCCAAGCTAGTCATAATACCTGCAGTATCTCCATAATATCCAACGGGAACAGCATTTATCAATTCTCGCGGAACATATTCCAAACCAATCATATAAGAAAACTCCAAAGCCCTTTCATCAGCCACTGGCTGCGATTTTTCCGTCCCACCCTCAACAACCTTAACTTCCTTCACCTTCACCTCTCCTCCATCACTATTCCCAGAGAAATACCAAAAAACACCAATCACAGCAATAATCATAAAAATCACAAATCCAACAATTCTTCCCTTAGTAATTCCCGCACCATCAAGCACATCCCAAAATTCTTCCTTAAACTCCTCAATATCCTCGCCCGATTCAGCTTTCCCAGGCTCATTTTTCACCTCAACAACACTCACTTCCTGCTCATCTTCTTTTTTCTTCACATCATTAACCACACTAACCTCTTCCACCGCATGCCCCTTTTCCTCAGCTTTTTCCTCCTTTTTTTCAACTACAGGCTTGGCTGAAAAAGGCTTATTCTCCAAAGGTTTAGTATTCAAAGGTTTATCTTGTTGTGCCGAAACCGGTGCGAAAGGATTCACCGACAACTGATCATTACTAAAATCCGCATCTCCCTCATCACCAGGCTCCATATCTTTTAAATCCTCTGCCCTTTGCTCCTCATGCGTATTTGTAGGAAGCGCAGTTGGAGTTTGAACATTCTCACTGGCCGGAGCAAAAGGGTTTACCGGAGAAACTTCGGATTGTGGTGACACAGTTTGATGTAATGGCTTAGGTTCCTGTTTTGAAGGCCTTGAAGGCTTTTCTTCTTTCGATTTTTGAGGAGGTTTTTGCGATCTATTTCCATTCACCTTATTTTTTAGCTTATCTCTATTATCTTTAGCTTTTTCTTTATTGATATGCTCCCACATTTTAGCCGCATATTGGGAATTATCCTTCTTTGCAGGATTCTTTTTCTGATGATCATTGCGATCATGCTTCTGATTTTTGTCATCACCCTGTGGCATATAAAATGGGTTCTGTTACATCTACATATTATACCACAAATGTATCATAAAATAAAGGCTAGGCCATGAGCAAAATCGCTATTTTTATTAATTTTTACTTTTTTACTTTTCGCATCTGCAACCACCCACTCCCCACACACAAAAAAAGGCCCTCGCTTTCACAAGGGCCCATCATCATCAACAACTTTAGAACATTCCATTCGCTGTAAACAATCCCGCAAAAATCAAAGACACAACAGTCATCAACTTAATCAAAATATTTATACTAGGACCGGAAGTATCCTTGAAAGGATCACCAACAGTATCACCCACTACAGCCGCCTTATGACAATCACTTCCCTTTCCACCATGCGCTCCAGCCTCAATATATTTCTTAGCATTATCCCAAGCTCCTCCACTGTTTGCCATAGAAATAGCCAACATCACTCCACTCACAAGCGCACCTGCAAGAAGTCCACCAAGAGCAGTAGAACCCAAGGTAAATCCCACAAAAACCGGCACAATCACGGCCATAAGACCAGGAAGAATCATCTCACGAATCGCAGCTTTAGTAGAAATATCCACACAAGTCTTAGTATCTCCTTTAGCTGTTCCCTCCATCAGTCCATCAATTTCCTTAAACTGCCTGCGAACCTCCTCAATCATATCAAAAGCCGCTCGTCCAACCGCACTCATAGTCAATGCAGAGAAAATAAACGGCAAAACTCCACCAAGGAAAAGTCCAATAATCACTCTTGGCTCCATAATATCAATCTTCTCCAAACCTGCAGAAACAGAGTAAGCAGAGAAAAGCGCAAGAGCAGTCAAAGCGGCAGAACCAATGGCAAAACCTTTACCAATAGCCGCCGTTGTATTTCCGGCAGAATCAAGTGCGTCAGTTTTTTTACGAATATCCTCACCAAGTCCGGCCATTTCCGCAATACCACCGGCATTATCGGCCACAGGCCCATAAGCATCGATAGCAAGAGAAATACCCAGAGTAGAAAGCATTCCAACCGCACTAATGGCAATACCGTAAAGTCCGGCAAAATAATGAGCGACAAAGATCGCCACACAAATCAAAAGCACAGGAATAGCAGTAGACATATAGCCTAGTGCAAGCCCCGCAATAATATTTGTAGCACTACCTGTTTTTGATGCATCAGCAATCTTCTTCACAGGACCATAATGATCGGAAGTGTAGTATTCAGTAACAAGACCGATAGCCACACCAACAACCAATCCAGAAATCATCGCATAGAAAACTCCCAAAAACTCATCAGCAGGCAAGAAAGCCTGAATAATAAAGTAAGAAGCCACAACTACAAGCGCACTAGCACTCCAAAGTCCATTCTTAAGCGCTCCGTGAATATTCTCACTTTTTCCCACACGCACAGCAAATGTTCCCAAAATAGAACAAACAATACCTGCACCTGCAAGAACAAGGGGCAAATAAACTCCATCCATCTCAAAAGCCATAAATCCAAGGATCATAGCAGAAACTAAACTCCCAACATAAGATTCAAAAAGATCAGCTCCCATTCCGGCAACATCCCCTACATTATCACCCACATTATCAGCAATAACAGCAGGATTCCTAGGATCATCCTCCGGAATTCCGGCCTCAACCTTACCTACCAAATCCGCACCAACATCAGCCGCCTTGGTAAAAATACCTCCACCCACACGAGCAAAAAGCGCAATAGATGAAGCACCAAGACCAAAACCTGTCATAACATTGATAGAAACATCAGCAGGAATCTTCATCAGGTCAAAGAAAATATAAAAAAGTACAGAGATTCCAAATAATCCAAGCCCCACAACGCTAAGTCCCATCACAGCACCGGATTTGAAGGCCACTCCAAGAGCATTCCCAAGGCTAGATCTAGCCGCTTGAGCAGTACGAACATTCGCTCTCGTAGCAATTTTCATCCCAAAATAACCGGCAAGCACACTACTAATAGCACCATAAACAAAACTGAAAGATGTCAGCAATCCCTCATTAACATCCAAAGTTTCAGCATTGTCTAAGAAAAGTGCCAAAATCACAGCAAGTACAACTACAAAAACACTCAAAACCTTGTACTCACGAAACAAAAAGGCCATCGCCCCCTCATAAATAGACTGGGCAATCTCCTTCATCTTATCATTCCCCGCATTCTTTTTTCCAATAAGCACGGAAAAAACAAAGGCGACAACGAGGGAAAGAACACTGACCCCCATCACCATAAGTGGATAATTCATACACATATGTTAAAAAATTTGACCCTGAAATTTTAGCGGAAAACCCAGAGGATTCAAAGAGAAAATTTAGCCACCCTAATAAACATCCTCCTCAAACAAATTTAGGACATCATTATAGAAATTTTCAACCATAGAAGTCTGCTCATCCCGCTCCCCACACATATAAATATCGTCTTCCTCCAAATCTCCATTCAAATGAGTCACCACAATTTTCATATTAGAACCCCCAACACATTCTGCTCCATAAGTGCTAACCTGCTCTCCATCAACAAAATCAACAACAATTTCCTCAAACCTATCAAAAAACTCTCCACCAACAAATCCATCACCACTAAAATCCTCCTCCACAGTTTCCTCACTCCTATAGGGATAAGTAACCTGATAATTCAAGACCAAAGCCCGATCCTCATAATCCGGCTCAATCAAAAGCTTACCCTCATAAAAATAAGGCGGCGACACAGCTCCATTGCTAAAATTAAACTCCATACTCGCAATTTCCTCCCCCTCACCAAACCAAGGAAGTGAACAAGCACTCAAACTCAAAACAAAAATAAGCAAAACAATCTTCTTCATATATAGATATTAGCACAAAAATTATTTTTGACTAAATCACTATTCAGATTTCTCGTCCCCTTCTTCAGCCTTCTTTTCCTCACCCTCAGGAGCAGTAGCTTCTTCACCTTCAGCAGGTACAACCTCTTCTTCCTTCTCCTCCTCTCGTGGAGCTGAAACATTGGCGACTGTGTCTTCAGGATCGTTCAAAACTGTAATTGCTTCAGGAACAACAATGTCCTTAACATGAATAGCGGTATGGAAATCCACCAAAGAAGAAATATCCACCTCAAAAGTGTGAACAAGGTCTTTTGGCAAACACTTGATATTCAACTCATTGATATGAGCAGTGAAAGTACCAGCTAGCTCCTTAACAGCAGGTGCCTGACCAACGAATTCCAAAGGTATTTGTGTATTGATTTCTTCATCCATTCTCACATTAATAAGATCCACATGAGTAATTCTATCTGTCACAGGGTGAAAAGACACCTCATGGATAAGCGCATTGATCTTTTTCCCATCAACATCAAGCTCCACAACAGTATTTCCTCCAGCAGCTCTATAAGCCCTTCTAAAAGTTTGATAATCGCATTGCAAAGACATATTTTCAAGGCCCCTACCATAAAATTCAATAGGTATAAGATCAGCAAGCAAAAGCTCTTTGGCTTTCAATGATTGGTCGCGTTTCTGCAGTACTATAGATATTTTTTCCATATTTTTTGCTTCATAAACTAAATTGCTTGCCAAGTTTAGACGAAAATATCTGAGCTTGCAATAGAAAATTATTTATTGCTACAATTGAGCCACAACTTCCTAACACTTTTATTATGTTCGACAAAGCAAAACAGCTTTATCAACTGCAAAAACAGGCCAGAGAGATCAAGAAAAAACTCAAAAAAACTCACATAGAAGCCGAGGAAAACGGTACACTGATCATAATTAACGGAGAACAAGAAGTAATGGAGGTTAAAATTAGTGATGAATCCATGCAGGATAAGAAAAAACTTGAGAAAAGCCTGGAAGTGGGCTTCAATAAGGCAATCAAAAAATCTCAACAAATTGGGGCAGAGTATATGAAAGATGTAATGGGAGATATGAACTTCCCCGGACTTGGAGCCTAACTATGAAAAAAACACTCTTAATAATCGGGCTGTTTTGTCTTATTGCTGGATACCTCCATTTCCAATACAAATCGAGCATATTTTCACCAATTGACGAAAATTCCACAGAAGAAGTATCTTTTCGCATAAAAGAGGGCCGCGTATTAAAAGAAATCACCAAAGATCTTAAAGAAGCAGGATTAATAAAAAGCCCCTTTTTCTTCAACTATTACCTTAAAAAACAAGACCTAGACACAAAAATCCTTGCCGGCCGCTTTCTACTAAGCCCAAATCAAACTGCGGCAGAAATAGCCGAAACCCTGAGCAACGCCCAAAAATCGGAAAGTGTCATAACCATCCAAGAAGGATTACGCATAAAAGACATCGATCAAAAACTTGCAGAAATGAAACTAAGCGAAAAGGGCCAATTTACCTCCGCCATAAATAGCTTTAATGGCTGGGAATACTACGACTTTCTTAGCCCAGCAACTCCACTTGAAGGATATCTATTCCCCGACACTTATTTTCTAAAAACAGCCGATTTCAATCCCCAAGACTTAATTTACCTAAGCCTGGACAACTTTGAGAAAAAGCTTAATTCAATCGAAAACATCCCCACAGAGCACTCTCTCAACGATTACATAATAATGGCCTCAATCATCGAAAAAGAGGTCTTCGGATTTGAAGATCGCAAGATCGTCTCAGCAATCCTCTGGAAACGCCTCAATTCCAACTGGGCCCTCGGAGCGGACGCCACACTCCTTTATTTAAAAGAAGACCGCACAATCACCACTGAAGATCTCCAAAAAGACTCCCCCTACAACACCCGCAAAAATCTCGGACTTCCCCCCACAGCCATCTCTAACCCAAGTTTAGAAAGCATCCAAGCTTCAATGTTCCCGGAACAAAACGACTATTGGTTTTATCTAACAACACCGGATACCGGCAAAGTCATCTACGCCAAAACAAACGAAGAACACAACGCCAACAAAGCAAAATACTTATAAACTATTTTCTACAATAGGTTCTGTAGAAGGTTCTTCCGCAGGCTCCTCTTCAGCAACTTCCTCCTCAACAACCGCCGGCTGATATTTTACCTTCACAAAAATACTTTCTCCCCTATTACCATTAGAATCAATGGCATAAACTTCATAAGTGTTTTCCCCCACCTTCATTAAATCATAATCCGCATTGGCAAAATATGTCCAAGAACTTTCACCGGATTTAAATTTCTGCAATGTATAAGTGTTCACAACAACTTTTGCCGCACCACTAATTTCTCCTTTAATAACCGCAGGACTATGAGTTACAACGAAATAACCATCCGCATCGGTCTCCATCCCTCCAGATACAGAAACAACCTTCGGAACAGACATATTAGTTGCAACAGGCTCCTCCGCAACAGGCTCCTCCGCAACAGGCTCTTCCACAACAGGATCTTCCGCAACAGGCTCCTCCACAATCCCCTCTTCAACATCTTCTCCCACCGGCTTCAACTCAGGCTCAAAAATCTGATCCTCCTCAGCAATTTCCTCAGGCTCAACCCTAACAAAACCAGTTCCAAACTCAGCCCGCTCAAAAACACTTGGGTTTTTATCTTCCATGCTATTCCATTTATAAAAATCCGTATCCTTAAAATCATCAGATATAGCCGCCAGAACCGTCGGACTCTTAAATTCCCAATAATTTTTCAAAACCATATCGCTAAAGACAATTTCCTGTCCCACTCCAATATTTTCGGTTTCCACAATTTTCTCCCCCACTTCGTCAAAAATATTAAGTTCCAAATCATCTCCTTTTCCACTAAACACTCTAACAACTTCCTCAAAGCCATTCTCAACCTCAAAAATACTATCCTGAGAAGAAACAACTTCAAGATTTGTAGTTTTAACAACTATTTTCGTACCTTTACCTGAAGCTTTATAGACTTTATTGATCCAAATTGTTCCATCCACAAGCAACAAATTTATAATCCCTTCATCTTCATCAACCTCCAAAAAACTAACATCCGTACCGGAATCAAGTCTCATCAAAGTACCATCCAAAAATTCAATAACAGCAAGCCCATCAGCACTCATCATAAGCTCATCCCCTTGCATAATTAAAGCATCCGAACTCAAACTAAAAAAATTATCGGTTCCCCAAGTCTTCATTTGAGCATTTCCTTCAACTATGTGCATATAAGCCGCACGCGGAACATAAGGATTCGTAAAAGCACTCCAGAGCTTAAACAGCAAAACAATAATTATCCCAATACAAATTATAATAAAAAAAGGCATTACATAATCCATCGTTCCGTATGCCTTTCCATGCCTTGATCTATACATATTTAAAAGATTAGTTTAACAACTCTTATTCTAAAACATTCTATCGCAATTACAAGCCCATCTCTCTTTTTATCGAATTTAAATCCTTAACAAGCTTAATATCTTTCACCAAAGCTTTTGAAGTTTTATTACAAGCATGCATAACCGTTGTGTGGTTGCGTCCACCAAAAGCAAGACCAATTTTTTCGTAACTTTCGTTTAGCTCATTCTTAATAAGATACATACAAATTTGACGAGGCACCATTATTTCCTTGTGCCTATCACCTCCGGTCAAAGCATCAACTGCAACTCCATAATAATTGGCAACCATATCCTGCACATCCTCCGCAGTCCTTGTTCTAAATTCTTTAGCCTTTTTCTCAACATCATATCCAATAATTTTTTGGGCCTTATTAAGTCTTCTTATAACATCAACAACAGTCTTAATTGTCGGCACTCTGTGTGCCAATTGAGCCTCCGCCATTAATTGTTTAAGGACACCCTCAAGATCCCTTACACTTCCGCAAACATTCATAGCGATAAAATCGACAACCTTCGGATCCAGAATCATCTGATACTCACCACATTTCTGACTAAGGATTGCCACTCTTGTCTCATATTCAGGCGGCAAAAGCTCGACAACCATTCCCATTCCAAACCTACTAATAAGTCTATCATCCAAATCATCCAAATCGGATGGTGCCCTATCACTGGTCAAAACTATCTGCTTGTTAGAATCATAAAGCTCATTAAAAGTATGGAAAAATTCCTGCTGGGAAGAGTTTTTTCTGCCAAAAAACTGCACATCATCAACCAAAAACACATCAACCTTCCTATACTGATCTTTAAACCTTTTCATATTTCTCGAACCAATAGCCTCCACAACTTCAGTAACAAATTTTTCCGCTGTCACATACTTTACAACCTTATTTGGAAAAGCCTGTAAAATTTCATTCCCAATAGACTGCAAAAGATGAGTCTTTCCTAAGCCCACAGTCCCATAGATATACAAAGGATTATAAATCCCTCCGGGATGATTGGAAACAGCACTACAAGCCGCATGAGGAAGCCTGTTTTCCTGACCAACAACAAAGCTATGAAGACTATAACGCCCATTGAGCATCTGACTCTCTACATATCCTCGATCAGGCCCGGAAGAAACCCGAACCTCCGCAACATTTCTTACCTTCCGCACTTTTTTATCCTCATTCATGAACAGAGCCTTCACATCAACCCCTTCAGTGCTATCAAGCTCACTCAAGCGAGGATGAACCTCATAAACCACTTTAGTTACTCCCTTATCCAATTCTTTGATAGCCTGGGAAATTTTAAGATCATACTTTTTAGCTAACCAATCAAAAGAAAAAATTGATGGCACACCAACTAACACTGTTCCGTTTTCATTGGATAAAATGGTAGATTTGTTGAACCAAGTTACAAAATGAGCTCTACTGATTGTAGGTTTAAGCCTGTTAAGCACGGCGATCCAAAAATCTTTCTTAGTCATAGAAAAAAGTAGTCAAAAAATATAGTTTTGCCCCCTATAGTTTTACCCCCTATATGCTCGATGGTCGCCAACTTTTTGCCCTCGACCCCTTCAAGCGAAATCATTGTATCCCGTTTTTACCCCACCAACAAGGCGTAAACCACCAAAGACCACCAACACCACATATCGAAAATACTCCCCCCCCTACCACTAGATGTAGATATTTTTTTACACTAAAAAACATTCCCCAACACAGCGCAATAATTCAAGAATACAAATTTGACAAAGCAGGCAAGTAGAAAAACCCCCCTCCTCTCATTTAGACCTGCAACTAAACAAATTTGACAATATAAAAACTTCCTCAGCCGCTTATCAAACGAGCAATATCACTATATGTTACCACCAAAATCAAAAGCAATATTAGAACATATCCCAACCCGTGAATATGGGCCTCCCATTTTGGATTAACAGGTCGACCCAAAACAAACTCCAAAAAGATGAACAACAAACGCCCTCCATCCAAAGCGGGAAAAGGCAAAATATTTATAACAGCCAAACTTAGGGATAAAATAGCCATAAACCGTAGCAAAGGAATAAATCCCTCCTGCACAAACACATGAGTCATTTGAGCTATCCCCACAGGACCAGCCACAGTATCCGGAACATCTTCCCCATTCAAAAGGCCTGCAACCAGATCAACAAACATAACCCCAGTCTTCTTGGCCAATCTAAAAGTCTCGGTTATCGCAACCAGAGGAGCTTTATATATCGGATATTTCTCATCTTTAATTTCCACAACCGAGGCAATCAAATCACTGGTGATAAAATTTATTTCCGGACTTCCTCCAAAACTAAGCATAGGCGTAACAATAATGCCAACCATCCCCTCCTCCGGCTTAATGCTATAACTAATAATTTGTCCACCACGCTCAACTAAATATTCATTTTCCCCACTCGAAAAACCAGCCATCAACTCAGCTAAAACTTCCAAAGAATCAACAGCCTGACCATTGATCGAAATCAATTTATCTCCCTCCATAATACCAGCCTCATAAGCCGGATTCCCCTCAAAAACCTGAGATATAACCATTTGATCTTCTAGACCATAGCCCAACTGCAGTTGCAAAGTTTCTCCATTTCGATAAATCCTTAAATCAATAATTCCCTCAGCAAGTAGAACCTGCTCATAATCTTGCGAAACAAAAACTTCCTCCCCATTTACAGATAAAATATAATCCCCCTCCCGAACACCAGCATCATAATAAGGCCCAAAGTTCTCAAGCTCTAAAACCCTTAAACGAGGTAAAGCAACAGGTGCAGAAAATTCAACACCCATATCTTCCAAATTTTCCGAAACACCCTCCACCCTCAAAGTTACAAAACTCCCATCTCTCAAAATGCCATAAACAGCATCCGAAGAATCCTCCAGAAAAGCAAATCCACTATAATCCAGTTCTTTCCCATTCAAAGCATAAACAATATCTCCCGAAACAAAACCCAGAGCCAAAGCCTCGCTCCCCTGCTCCACATTCTTTATCTCCAAACCTTCCTGAACAACTATTCCTCCATCCTTAATAGCCGGCAAAATATCATCAGCAGTATAAAGTGGCTGCATCCCCACGGAAAACCCAATAGTCAAAAGCAACCAAGCTAAAAAGAAATTCATCACAACCCCGGCAATAATCACCAAAAACCTGTCGCGCATAGATTTTGAGGCAAAGCTCCTTTTATTCTTAGCTTTTTTGGGATCAAGGGTATCCTCCCCAAGCATCCTCACAAAACCTCCAAAAGCAATAGCGTTGATAGAATAAATCGTCTCCCCCTTCTTCT
>Ga0180007_10006332_pt1 | contig 11599 bp, 9 predicted proteins | sample MM_PC_MetaG_FD_121122 | JGI IMG/M metagenome (GOLD analysis project Ga0180007, IMG submission 121122) | Groundwater microbial communities from the Aspo Hard Rock Laboratory (HRL) deep subsurface site, Sweden - MM_PC_MetaG | ecosystem: Environmental > Aquatic > Deep subsurface > Groundwater...
ATAGCATCGGATTTTTTCATGTGTTGTAGGGAGTAGAAAAATAAAACAACACACGAAATTATATAGTCAACTGGTAACGTTTATTTGCCCCTCAGGTGGTAACATTCATTTGCCCCCCAACCAGTAGTGAGTAGTAAGTAGTTTGTTTACACAGAGCTTGTCGAGTGTGTGGTTGGCAGTTTAGCCTTACTACTAACTACAAACTACTCACTTTTTCATTGAACCAATCGCATCTAATAACTAAAGTTGTCACCTTATGCCTCCCGATAAACCGCCACTGCCTAAGTCGCATGCTGAATATGACGCACACCTGATGCGTGCTAGTTTGCAGGGACCGGACTATAGGATTAAAAACAAAGTTTACACAGATGACAAAACTTATTTTAATCCATGGTCAATTCCATGGTATTTAAAACCCAAAATAGCATCAACTGCACACACAACGGAAGACTTCGTAGAAAATACAAGACAAGAGTTAGTTAGTGCCATTGTGAATAGAATAAGTTCTGGAACCGACCAATTGGATTCGAACTCAACTCAAAATACACAATGCAAACCCAATTACACCTCCCCCTCTTCGAATCAAGTAATTACCGAAAGAGATGTGACACAGGCCAAGTTGTTATTCCAACATCTTCCTCATGTCATTGTTCAAAACGCATGCGCTCTTCATGCGGGAAATCAGTCCATTGATGAATTAATTCAACACATACACTGTGATTTAAATAACGTTTTTTCAAGCTCAAAGGGGGTGTTTGTTGCCTATACTCCTGAGCATCCTTTCTGTAAGAAATACCAAACAAGACCTTATACAACGGATGCCGGCATAACAATTATGCAAGTGGTAGGGAAAAAACCGACTGTACCGGATAAGAAGATTGCCAAATGGTTATATGGTCCAACTACAAGCATTGAAAACCCAAAGGGTCGCATTAAAGATATTCTTGAAGAAGCTTGTCCTTATTTAATCGGAGTAAACCATGAACAAATATATATTCATATGCCTGATTTACGAAAAAGCCTTAGTGAGTTGCTACACGAAAAGGAATCACTTGATGATCAAACGCGCGCTGAATGTGTGGAACAAATAACAGATGCATGGCTTTCCATTGTTTCACCGCGCTCGCAACGCCAACTAAGAATATATAGCGAAGATGATTGGAGTGCAGACACAGATGATGTACTGGATAAACACTTCGCACCCGATATTATTGATGACCCCATAATGTTTCAGCAAAAAAGAGTTGTCCTTGAACAACTTGCAATACGTATCGCGGGCGAAACAGATATAGATATTGAATTTAAAAACACTGAACTGGATAAAGTATTTGCCATTTGGCGTAAGGGATTCACTCAGCACGGACTAAAATTATGCGATCATCCGACACTTGGTCTGGCTCTCCTTGCAACAATTGCAGCATGTGACGACATAAATATTCTACGAAAATATTTATAACAAATGATTCACTATTTGTAGTTAACTTAATCGAACAAATAATTTTCCATTTTTCACTTTTCATTTTTCACTTAATACTCCTCCCCCTTCTTCATCTTCCTCTCTGTCTCCCTATCTTTAATCCTCTGTCTTTTGTCGTGTCTTTTTACTCCTTTTCCAAGCCCCAATAAAACTTTGATATATTTTCCTGCATGAACCTCCAGAGGAATCACAGAAACTCCTTTTTCCTGAAGCGAAGATTGAAGCTTTTTAAATTCTGCTTTTTTAAGAAGCAGGGGACGGTCACGCCCGGGTTTATAATCTTCCAATCCTGATGCAAACTTGTATGGAGATATGGTCATTGATTTAAGAACCGGCTTTTCATTCATAAATGAGACGTATGAACCCGCCAGATTTGCATGCCCCATCCGACAGGATTTAACCTCCTGACCGGTCAGGATGATCCCGGCCTCGAAAGTATCAATTATCTGATAATCGTACCTGGCACGGCAATTTTTGGCGATAATCTTCATGCAAGAGAATTATGCTCTAAACCACCTAAAAGAGCCAGATATTATGGCTTAATTAAGCCAATATGAACTGTTGACAATTGCCATCAAAGGGGTATTATATCCAGTGCTAACCGATGTCCAGCTCTCCCTTAAGGAGCGGCTCCGGGTAATCCCGCGTTGTGATGTTGGGAAAGCAAATTATTCAATCCAGGGCTTCTGTCCATTTTATTTTCGGGCGAGGCCCTGATTGTTATATTGAGGTTTTTGGTTGTTATTGCTCTGACCACTATTTAGTTAACTAGTTACAAGTTGGAAAGTTGACTAGTTTTTCAAATATTGGCATATTTGACTGTTTCTATTAATAACGAGGAACTAGTAACCAGCAACTAGTAAACTAGAAACTAATTACTAATCACCCAAGCAGTACCCTCAACAGCCCCTCCCCCCAAACCAACACAATAACCGCCCCAACTGCCAAAAACGGCCCAAACGGCAACTGCCCCCTCCTATTCTGTTTTCCTGTTAACAACAAATACCCTGCGAATATTCCTCCAATAACATAAGAGACTCCAATCGCAAGAACTGTACGTTGCCAATCTCCCATCAAAAAACCAATTCCTGCAGCAAGAATAATATCTCCACTTCCTACCCATCTTCCTCTGCTTGCAATCCATTGTATAAGGAAGAAACCAACAGCTATAACAGGTGCAAGGAATGTGATTGATCCTGTTAGCAACGCCGTTACCAAAGCAAATGCAACAAACGGAATATTCAGTATGTCCGGAATCAGTTTAGTTTTGGCATCAATCAAAGAAATTATCAGAAGCAACCAAAGTGTTATAAATAAGGAAAAGGCGAGAAATATTTTCCCCTCCAAAAGATAAAGTGTGAATACAAAAAGAAAGCCTGAGATTAGTTCTATTGCAGGATAAAGAACTGAAATACTTGCTTTGCAGGTACGACATTTGCCTCCCTGCAAAAAGAAACTGACTACAGGTATCAATTCTAAGGGCTGGAGAGTTACACCGCACTTGGGGCACGCCGAACGCCCGGAGATCCTTTTCCTCTTTGGCAAACGAACAATCAGTACATTGGCAAAACTTCCGAAGACAAGGCCAAGGAGAAAGGTTAGAAGCACTAAAGGATCAGTTAGGTACATAGTAATAATGTATTAGGAACAGCAATTAGCTTATTAGCTAATTGGCTTATTGGCTAGTGCTCTTCGTTAACAGCATAAACTAGCCAATTGCCAATTGCCTTTCACTTCTTCTTTCTCCTCAATCTCCCCGTAACAACCAGCGCTCCACTGGCTGCAAGCCACAATCCAATTCCTGAATCCGGTAAATCCTCATTTCCACCTTCCAAAGGAACCCGCTCCATCTGTTCCCAATCATTTTCCCATTTTTGCTCATTCTCATCTGCTACAGATGCGGCTTGATCGGGATACTGAATTGTAATTTCATCATTTACCTTAGTATCTATGAATGGACCGACCTCCTGTGCTCCCATTATCTGTGCTTCCTGCTCCGGAGTTAATTCCTGTTCAAACTGACTCGCTTTTTCCGCAATCCTGTTGAAAGGAACATTTAATCCTCCTGGTTGTTCCTGACTTGCAAAGTGAATAGAAATTTCTCTGTTGCGCGAAGCCTGTCTTGCCATCTGTTGATCACTCATATCTATATCCCCACGGGAGAAACGAGCCTCCAATGAATTTGCTCCGCCCCAATAAGTCTGTGTTAGTGCAGTTATCCGCGGAGCTGCCTCCTTGTAACCAACGTAAAGACTAAATGCGACAGCCGCACCTACTACGGCGCCAATAAGTTGCCTGACCATTTGGTTTTTGAAGAGTTTCATGTTTGTTTTTAGTACTCGTATTAGTATAGCAGAATCCAAGTCCTTTGGATAGGGGGGATTTAGTTTGCTAGTTTACTGGTTTCTGGTTTCTAGTTCCTCTTTATTGGTAGAAACAACCAAATATGCCAATATTTGAACAACTAGTTAACTTCCTAACTTGCAACTGGCAAACTAATTATTGAGACTACTCTTATACCTCTCAACCTCAAAACCCTCCGCTCGCTCAATCGGACAATCAATATCGCTTTCTGAAATCCCAGGAGGCAACTTTTGATCATATCCAAGCAGAATCATATCCGGATTAACTTCATCAATAGGCTTAAGATAATCATCCGGATCTCCAAGCATGACCTTAGCCTGAGGAAATTCTTTTTTAATGGCTGCCAATCGTTCTTCCTGATTCTGAGTAGGAAACTTCCCCTTAATCTTCTTTACAGTTTCATCCAAAGCAACACTAATAAAAAGCTTCCCACGCTTTTGGGCTTCAGAAAGGACGTACTTATGACCCGGGTGCAATCTATCAAAAGTGCCAAAAACAAGAACTTTCATGAGTTGATTGTTGATTGTTGATTGTTGATTGTCAATTGTTATCTAGCCACCAAATCTATAGCATAAAGCCTCTTCCCATCCGCAACATAAAGATGTAGCTGCTCCGGATCAACATATATATCTTTAAGATCACCAATCTGTTCTCCTTCCAGAATATATTGCCGCACATAATCCGATTCGCCTGTTGCCCCGCCATCCGTAGTCACAATCACACGTGCTCCAACAGGATCTAAGAAGTAGAAGTTGCCGCTTTCCGGTGCCTTGAATATCTTTGTTGCATTTTCTATCGCTCCATCGGGCAAGTGCCTGAATGTGAACGGCCTTGTTTCTCCTCTGAATAATTTCACTATTTCTCCGCCTTTCTTTAATACAAATACATTACCGTCTATTGCCAGATCCAAACCTCCAGAAAGATCACCATCAATATTATATTCCGCAGGAGGAGCGTATCTGTTGCTTAGCCTCTCATATTTGTATATTTGATTGTTCTCCGGAGAAAGAAGATAAAGGAATCGCAGATAAGTTTTGACTGCTTTTCCTGCAATCCATCCCGCAGGATCTTCTGTTTTCATAGAAGTCGCCTGATCTGCAATTATCTCGATAATGCTGTTTTCTGTTGTAAGGAAAAGTAGCGTCTGCATTCGTTCAAAGAAATCTCCGTCCTGAATCAGCTCCTCTTCCGACACTCTATCAGGCTCCTCGACCGAATTCAGTATTACTCGATATATATCTTGTCTGTCGTGGATAATCAGATCTCCATCCGCAACACCTATCAATCCATATGCGGCAATATCCGGATTTTTTGCAGCCAGATTAACCGTTACTCTGGGCGACAACCTTACAATATTGTTAATCTCTTCGTCTTTGAGTCTTATGCGATCCAGAAGATCGAGTGCTTCTATGCGGAATCTTCCGCTCTCATGATCCATTACCTGCTTTGCGCGTTCCTGTGCACGCTCAAGAATGGCATTTGCCGCATCTATGTCGCCTGCCAGATATCTGTTTTCCGCCGTACCGATATCCGTATCAATTTGAGCTATAAGTTGTTCCAACTCTGCCCTGCTCTGACTATTTTGAGTGGAGGTTGTTAATTTAACCGCTGACCAAACGATTAGGAAAATTACAAGCAATCCGGCAAGAATAAGCAAATGAGTCTTCTTCCTTTTTTGTGGATGCTTTATATCAACAAGTATTTTCCCCGACAATGCTTTGGTACGTTCTTTTATTTGTAAAGAGGGGAACAGCTCTTTGGCTCGTCCGGCTACAGATGAAGCAGCCGATTTAATAATGGAGAAATCCAAACCCCGTGAACCGCCTCTTCTTCTGCGACTTTCTGTCCTTTTTTTCAAAAGACCAAGACTTTTCTTTTTGCTCGGGACATCCTCTTTTTCTTTTCCGTCAGCTCTAAGCACTGCAACAGCTGATTTTTCCTTGTCCGCCTCCAATTCGATTATCAATTCATCCACAAGCTGATCTCCTCTTTGTGCATGCTTAGCCAATTGCGCAGGAGTGACTGTTCTAAGCAATCGTTGGGTACTAAATACGATAACATCACGAGGTTCTATGGACCCGCTTGCGATGTGAACAAAGGCGGGAACCGATTTTCCTCTGGTATATTCTGTAATCTGACTTGCCTGCCCGCCACGAACTATATATCCTTCCGCACTCCCAGCATGCGAAACATGAAGAGAATCGTCTTTACCAACAATTGCAACTATTGCATGAATATCATCTATGGTCTTGGCAACCAGAAAGCCCTTCAACAAACCATTAATTTCTTTCAGCGCACTGTCCAGCCTTTCGCCGGGATCACCATCTGTTTCCAGCAATGAATGTTTTATTATTGTTGTACATTCTGTTTCCAAGGTCTTAGCATTTTTAGCTTCAGCGTATATTTGCAACAACAAAACCACATCTTCTTTCAGATTTGATTTCATCTTCAAAGACACAAGACTTAAATCTTTGGCAGACTTAGTGTGGCCAGTCTGAACCGTTGTACTCATACAGTTGGTTAGGTTACCCTAATCGGGAGTAGGGGGGCAAGATTTTCTTGTCAACAATCAACAGGATCGGCTGTTATTGGACAAACATCCTTTTAGTTGTTATTGAAGTAAACCATCGACAGTTGACAATCCCAACCCCAGTCTTTCCCTCTCCCCTCGAAGATACCCCCATCCCCCCTGTCCCCCCTTCCCCCTCCACCCCACTGACCACGGCAATCATGATTGCCGTGGCTGACCTTCAGGGGGAAGGGGGGAACTCCGCTAATGAAGAAACAAACTCAATTCGAGTAAGCCCCTTCCCCCTGAAGGCAGGCGGAGGGGAGGGGGAAGGGGTTTGGGGATGGGGGTAAAACAGAAAACAACAAAAATCCCCAACATATTAACGGCTTCCCTTAGCCAAAAACCTCCCACCCCACACACTTTCCCCTTGCATATCCACATAACTTAAGTTACACTGAGCGCAGATCATTTATTAATAACAAATTACTTATGAAATCAGTGAACGAACGCGGGGATACTTCCCCGCAGCTGCAAAATAATGCAGCGGGTGAAAGTAAAAAATCACCATCAACAGACAAGCGTGGAAATACTTCCTCGCAGAACAAAAGTGGAGATAGTTCTCCGCAAAACCAACGTGGTGGCAATCCTCCTCAAAAGAAACACGGAGGTAATCCTCCACAGAAACGAAGACATACTTTTCGAAAGCCGGGAAGATATAAGCCTATGTCAGATCAAAAATCCGGCACGGGTCAGCAACCAAAACTACAAGGAGCCCCCGCTCCACAACCTACGTCTGGAAAAGGATTTCCTCTTCGCATGTATCCTCTTGGAGGATTCGAACAGGTTGGACGCAATTGCTTTGTTTTAGAAGTAGATAACGACATTTATATCATAGATCTGGGACTTCAGTTCCCGGACGAGGGGATGCTGGGAATAGATTATTTGATACCGGATATTTCTGCCCTTAGAGGAAGAGAAAACCGAATCAAAGGCATCTTATTCACACATGGCCACCTTGATCATATTGGAGCAGCTCAACACCTTTTGCCGAAGCTTCATTACCCACCTTGTTATGGAACCAAACTTACAATGGCATTTATTAAAAAAAGGCTGGATGAAGAGAAGATAACGTCAAAAGCAAATCTAAACGTTGTAAACTACGGAGAAAAGATCCGACTGGGGAAAGTTGAAGTTGAATTTCTTAAGGTCACACACAGTATCCCGGATTCCGCAGCTATTGCGATACATACTCCATATGGAACCATAGTGCATACCGGTGATTTTAAGTTTGACCTTACTCCCATGAACGAACCGCCAGCGGACTTTCATCGCCTTGCACAGCAAAGCGAAAAAGGGGTTCTGGCAATCATTGCAGACTCGACAAATGCAAACAGACCCGGGCATAGCAAAAGTGAAGCAGAAATTTCCGAAGCACTATTTAATCTGTTCCGTGACGCTAATGGCAGAATAATTATTTCCACCTTCAGCTCTCTTCTAAATCGTTTGCAGCAGATTATAGACCACGCTCAAAAGCTTAACAGAAAGGTATTTATTTCCGGCAGGAGTATGGAAACCAACATCGAGATTGCCCAAAATCTGGGATATATAAAGGCTCCACGCGGGGTAATCCGCAAAGTTGGCCCCGGAATGGATAAAATCCCCGACAAAGAAGTGATAATTATGACAACCGGAAGTCAGGGGGAAGAAATGGCAGGGCTCGCCCGAATAGGGCTTGGAACTCACAGACATATCTCCATTAAAAAGGGCGATACTGTTATCTTAAGCTCCAGCCCGATCATCGGGAATGAGCGTGCAATTTCCAAAGTGATAAACAATATGCATTTGCAGGGGGCAACCGTAAAAACAAGTGGTGAACTTTCCATACATACAACCGGTCACGGTCACCAAAACGATCTTCTTTTGATGCATCGCCTTGTAAGAGCCAAACATATCATTCCCGAACACGGAGAACCATATATGCGATCGGCTCATGCGGAACTTGCAAAGAAGATAGGTTATCCCGACAACCGCATACACATGTTAAGTAACGGTGAAATCCTGGAGTTTGATGTGAATGGAAATGCCAGACGCAGCAAACAAAAACTTACGATTCAGGATGTTATTATAGACGGTTATGGAAGTGCGGGTGAAGGGAAGCGCATTATGGATGACCGTAAGATAATGAGCTCAAATGGTGTGATAGTAATTGCTCTTAGGGCATATGCAGAAAGCAAACGTCTTGTCGGTAATCCGGATATTCTCGCACGTGGACTGATTTACGGATCAGAACAGGAAAAAATTACGAGCGAAGCAATCCAAATCGCAAAGAAAGCTTACGAAGAGTCCCTTAGTCGCGGTGAAACCGAAAGAAAAGATCTTAAGCGAGCCGTTAACGGTGCGGTGTTCAGATATTTTGATAGGAAATTGAACAGGAAACCGATGATAATTCCGATTGTTATCGAAGTTTAGTTAGAATTGAAAAGCAATTGGCTTGTTGGCTATTGGCTTGTTGGCTATTGTTTCTATGTTAACGAGTAAAATTAGCCAATATGCTAATTTGCCAATTGCATTCCGTTAAATGCCTAAACAACTAAAATACTCCGGCATCATCTTCGACCTCGACGGAACGCTTGTTGAATCAATGCTTTTATATAAAGAAGCATTTATGCATATGATAAAACAAGCAGATATCCCAATGAGCTCAGATGAGTTCTGGGAAATGTATTGGAATAACACTCATATCTCCAAAATATTAAAACTGAATAACTTAGAAAATGAAGAACAACGATTCAGACTTATTCGAGATAAATATTATATGAATCTTTTGAGGAAAAAAGTTGAATGGTTCCCCGATGCAAAAGTTTTGCTTGATACGCTTCCAATAGAAATCCCAAAAGCAATACTAACCGGTTCATGGATGAAATATGTTGACGCAATAGAAACTCGTCTGCCAATTTCTGATTATTTTGAAACGATAGTCACGTGCGACGATTTCCTTCCCAAGGGAAAACCTGATCCCTGCGGTCTTTTGATTGCCGCAGAAAGATTGGGTGTTTCTCCTGAAAAATGTGTATACATCGGTGATCAGCTATTTGATATTGAGGCTGCACATAATGCAGGGATGGATGGGATCTTAATTAAGCGTCCGGTATATACACCGGAAGACGTTGGAAGCATTGAAATGGTTGTGCAAGCCTTGGGGGAATTGGAAAGATATATTTATTAATAATGAAAAACCAGCGCAGGGATACTTCCCTGCGGGGGATTATCGCATGTTTAAACCAGCGCAGGGATACTTCCCTGCGGGGGATTATCGCGGGGAGGTATCCCCGCATTAGCGCAGGGAGTGGTATCACCATCCTTCTAATTCCATCACATCCCATTTGCCTGATGCCGATGACCATGGATAATCTTCTGGTTTTATACATAATCCTGCTTTTACAGGGTTTTGATGAATGTATTTCAATGCCCTCCATGGATCACGCACAATTCTACAATCAAATCTTGCCTGCCATATTGGACCCTTGCCAATGCTATGACTTAACCCCATTTTAAATCTATTCATTATTTTAGACATTTTGATTTCTTCTGTGATTCTTATTAGAAGATGACAATGATCAGGCATAATCACAAATCCATACAAGAAAAATATATGTAGTTCCTGAACACGATATAGTACTTCAATTGCTTCACGTGCATATGCAGCATCTAAAAACAACGGCAAACGATCTTTCACATTCGTTGTAATCAACATCATATAGCCGTTTTGAACCCAATGCCGTTGTGTCATAGAAATATGACCCTATCGCGGGGAGGTATCCCCGCACTAGGGTCTGAAAATATTTAATTTGTGCTATTGTCGATTTTGCCCTGTAGATAGCGATAAAATACGTTCCCCCCATTGGGGGGGCGCCCATCACAAAACAATATAAAAATGAAAAACCAGCGCAGGGATACTTCCCTGCGGGGGTTTTTCCACATTATCGCGGGGAAGTATCCCCACGCTAGTTAACTTCAACAACTTTACCGTGTACCCTCCACCCCTCATACGGTGTTCAGCCTTCGCCCTGCTGAGGCAGGGGCTACGGCCGACAGGCCACTCACTTAAACAATCTTACCCATTACTTTCCAGTTTTCGTATGGAGTCCACCTGCATTTATAATGCAACTCCGATCCTTTAATGATCCATTCTTCATCCGAATCTACAAACACCCTCGGCTCCGCACTTTTACCAAGACGGAAAATCTTGTTTGGATTACTAAAACACAGTGCCGGAATATTGGAATATTGGAATACTGGAATGTCAGGCATTATTGAATTTGGATTTGGCCAATGCCCCGAAGCAACCGTCAACAACAACGGCAACATAGTCTCCACCCCCGTTACTCCACTTGGTGCATCCAACGGATTGGCACATTGTTTTTCTTTTAATGTATGAGGTGCATGATCGGAGGAAATACAATCTACTGTTCCATCTGCAATTCCTTCCCAAAGCGCCTGCTGTTCGCTCGCAGTCCTGAGTGGGGGGTTCATTTTTGCAAATGGCCCAAGCGTTTCGTAATCATCAACAGTTAGAAACAAATGATGAGGTGTAACTTCACAGGTAACGTTAACTCCCTCGATTTTGGCCTTACGAATCAGATCAATGCCCTGCGCAGTAGAAACATGCGCAATATGAAACTGTGTTCTGTATTTTTTTGCCAGACCGATTGCCCGTTCTATTGCCTTGGCTTCCGAAGCGCAAGGACGCATCAAAGAATGTAAAGAGATGTCTTCCATACCCGGATGAGCTTCTTCTATCATCTTACTGGCTTCGTTATTGATATCTTTATCCTCGCAATGTGCAACCAGAGAAACATCTATTTCCGAGCAATATTTAAAAGCACATTCAATCGTTTCATCATCCGCACCTTGATCTCCTGTTGAATGATCAAAGAAGATTTTAACACCACACATTCTTTCTTTGAGCTCAGGATATTCCGTAATTTTATGTAATTCCTCCAAATCTTTTGAACACGTTACGCCAAAGAAGAAGAGGATATCCACATCAGAAATTTTCTTGGCACGATCAACCTTATCTCTGAATGCTTCGACTGTAACCGTAGGAGGAATGCAATTTGGCATATCACAAACCGTAAGTACTCCACCTGCTTTTGCAGCCCCTGATTCTGACTTCATTGTCGCCTTGTCGGGAAAGCCCGGTTCACGGAAGTGGACATGGCAGTCTATTAGGCCGGGGAGTTCGA
>Ga0180007_10006333_pt1 | contig 11597 bp, 10 predicted proteins | sample MM_PC_MetaG_FD_121122 | JGI IMG/M metagenome (GOLD analysis project Ga0180007, IMG submission 121122) | Groundwater microbial communities from the Aspo Hard Rock Laboratory (HRL) deep subsurface site, Sweden - MM_PC_MetaG | ecosystem: Environmental > Aquatic > Deep subsurface > Groundwater...
AATCGGAGACAAAGCCAAAAACATCGCTCTATTCACAGGCTTTGAACCACATTCTGCAGGGCGAGTACGACATCGCTATCAAGGAACTGAAATCGATCATTGAGAAAGACACCAGCCATATTGACGCGTATATTAATTTAGGAAATATTCTCCGTAAAACCGGAAAATTAAAACCCGCTGTGAAGGTGCATCAGGCCTTACTTTATCGTCAGAACATAAACAAACTCCAGAAACTGGAAATTATGCGCAACCTGGTACTGGATTATGTTGACCTTAATGAGAAGGGGATTGCATTATCTGTTGCGCTGAACATACTGGATGTGGAAAAGAAAAACATTTGGGCTTTGGAAAAAATATGGCACTTATACCGGGATCTGAAAAAATGGAATAAAGCATCGGAATACATGGAAAGAGTTCTTCATATCCGAAAAGAAGACAATAAGCGGGCCATGGCTATTTACAAAGTGCAGGAAGGCCTTGAAAAATTTGATAACCAAGCGTTTCATGATGCTCGTCTGATTTTTCGGAAAGCGATTCGAATCGACTCCCGCTGTGAGGCGAGTTACTATTACATAGCAGAGTCATATTTAAAAGAAAAACGGGATGCCGACGCCGTGGGGTGGTGGGAAAAATTTGCTGAAATTGCTCCCAGGAAAGCATGGCTGATTTTTCCTCAACTTCAAAAAGTACTGTTTAATTACGGTAATTTTGGAAATATTGAAGATTTTTATCTGAAAATATTGAAAAATGAACCAAACGATGTTCGCACAATAACCGCGTTGGCAAGTTTTTATGAACGCAAAGGAGACTTATCCAGGGCGTCGGATCTGATCAGTGATTTGATCGAAACCAACCCAAGCTCGGTGATAGCGAAAATCGCCTACTGTAAGTTGTTAATTGCCCTCAAACGTGACCGGGAGGCCGGTGACGTGCTGACGGATATAGTAAATCGGTTTGATTCCATTAATGAAGTCCGTTGTTCCAATTGCGGACATATCGCCAATGAAGCGCTTTGGATTTGTCCTGTTTGCGGAATCGAGGATTCATTTTTGGAATGATAATGAAACGACTTTTTATGGTAGTGCTCTTCTTTTTCCCGGTCCTGATTTTTACCCAGGATCTTAATCGATATTTTGAATATATCGAACAGGATGAAGTTGATCAGGTTAGATCGGCTATCCCGAATTTGATGCGAAAATATCCCAATAATCCGGATGTCCTGTATCTCTCAGCATTAGTCGAACCTGAAGGCGATAAGGCTCTTTTAATTTACAAAGATGTCATGAGCCAGTATCCGAACAGTGGCCGGGCGGACGATGCGTTGACAAGAATCATTGAATATCTATACACCAAGGGGCTTTATAATAGAACCATAGATTATTCAAAACAGTTAATTTCCAAATATCCGGATAGTGAAAATATCGGAAATTGTGTTTATATGCTGCTGAGCAGTTTTAACGTTTTGAATAAAAAAGATTCTGTTGATTACTACTATTCTTACTATCTGAAACGATATCCGGATATGAAACTACCTTTTAAAAACTATCAGTCCGCCCCGGTTTATGTAACAGATGATAAACCGATGGAAAATGTTAAACAGGCTCCGGAACCAAAACCGGTTGAACGAACTATTTCTGAACCAAAGTGGGCCTTGCAGGTTGGTGCTTTCGGAAATTCGCAGAATGCGCTGGCTCTAAAAAATCGTCTTCAATCTTATGGTTATGAACCCTATGTTCAGAAAATTAAAGGCAGTAACACGGATCTGCTATCTGTGCGGGTTGGAAACTACAATTCTCAGGAAGAAGCCAAAGCTGCCGGTGATCGGTTGAAAGCGCTCCATAAAATTGATTTTATCGTGATTAAGAGGAATTCATGGGAATGATTGCAACCCCGGTGGGTGCCACGGTCTTCAAAATCGCTGTTCCCGACACAATCGGGAAGCTGGGTTCGACTCCCAGGCGTTCCCGCTAATATTCTTTTTAATACTATTTGATTTTAGTAATGAATAGTTATTAAATTAGAACCGTGATATTTTAAAACTGAAGTTCTGGGGGGTGCTTTTCACTAACATATGAAAGGCTGAGAAAATACCCTATGAACCTGATCTGGATAATGCCAGCGAAGGGAGATTGCTATGAATCACAAATCATTTCTAACGTTTTTCTTCATTTTTCTTTTCCCGTTTTTCATTTTTAAATCAGTTTTTGCCACAGATTATGTAATCAGCGGAAAATTACTGTCCATTGAAACCGGCAAACCGGTGGAATATGCCAATATTTTACTGACAACCGGCGAGGGAACCTATTCCGGCGAGACAGGCGATTTTCAAGTTAAATCTGAAAAATTACCGGTTAAAGTAACCATATCTCACATTGCTTTTCGGGATACTTCCTTTATAGTTTATAATAGTTCTATTGGTAATATCTATCTAAGGGCTGAAGTTATAGCAGGTGAAGAGGTTTTTGTGACGGCAACTAGAGCCGTTAAAGGCAAATCCCCGGTGGCTTTTTCGACATTGTCTAATGAAGAGATTAAAGCTCGTTATACGGTTGAAGATGTTCCTATGATTCTGGCGATGGAACCGGGTGTTTATTCCTACAGTGAAAGCGGCAATGGGACCGGATATTCCTATATCCAGATTCGGGGTTTTGATCAGAGCCGCATTGCGGTGATGATGAATAATGTGCCTTTGAATGATAATGAAAGTCATCAGGTTTATTGGGTTGATCATGGCGATGTTCTTAGTGATGCCGAAGATGTTCAGATACAGCGCGGCATTGGGAACAGCCTTTATGGCACTTCGGCTTTTGGAGGATCGGTAAATGTGATTACATCGATTGGGTCCGATAAACCGGAATTGTCGCTGAATGTGGGTGCGGGTTCGTACAATACGTCTAAAATCCATCTAAAAGCCACTAGTGGAGCGCTTTTCGATAAGAGAGTAAAAATGTCGGCAAGGCTTTCACAAATTAAATCCGAAGGCTATCGGGATTTTCATGATACCGTCCAAAAATCAGGAGCCTTTGGGGTCGAATATGACGGTAAAAACTTTACGCATCAATTCAGAGCATTAGTCGGCTATGAGAACAGTCATCTGATGTGGGACGGCGTTTCTGCCGATAATATTGATGACCGTGAAAAGCGGCGGGCAGGCTATCAATCTTACCTTGATGACTTCTTACAACAAGTTTATTCACTGAACAGCTCATGGCGGATCAGCGATCGTCTTCACTTCTGTAATGTTGCTTATTTAGTAAAGGGAAGCGGATATTACGAAGTATTTAAAGAAGGATGTGATATTTACTCCTATAATCTGGATGTTAATGATCAATATTCCGATTCTCTGGAAATGGAGATGAAAACTGACCTTTTGCGAAGGAAATGGATCGTCAATAACTATTTTGGAATTATTCCGACACTAACTTATATCCGTGATAAATATCGTCTTGATATCGGTGGCGAGATTCGTTCTTACACCGGCGACCATTTTGGGGAAATCGCCGATTTCTCAGATCCTGATTTATCGTCTCTAATTTCAGAAGATTGGTATCGGTATTATAACTATATTGGTGAAAAACTAATCACTACCGGTTTCGCACACTTTGCTTTTGAACCGCTTGAAAAATTAAAACTGATTGCCGATTTGCAATATCAATACATTCACTGGAATATGGATCAGAAGAAAATCGGACATGCTGTCGGATATCAATTGGATGCAAAATGGAATTTTCTGAATCCGCGCCTGGGGGCGATTTATTCGTTCTCTGATGAATTGTTTGTCTTTGCCAATTACGGTAAAGCCCAGCGGGAACCGGCCGATGACCAGATTATTGAAGCCGACGATGTATGGAATGCTCCCCAAAAAGCCTCGGCTGAATTAATTCATGATTATGAATTAGGAGGCAGATATAGAATCCGGCAACTTGAAATCGATCTGAATCTTTACCGGATCAATTATAAAAATGAACAGCTGAAGAATATCGATATTGAACAGGAGGGAGAGTACGATTATTACCAGGCCGGGAAAACACTGCATCAGGGACTTGAAATTGAGTTCGGCTATCAAGCTTCAAAATACTGGTCATTGAACCTGAATAGCAGCATTGGCGAACATATTTTCAGTACTGGCGATTTAAAAGGAAATACCATTCCCAATGTGCCGTGTGTTCTTTTTAATGGCAGTTTGACCGTCAAGCCAGTGAACCATCTCTCTGTTTTTCTGACATCACGCTATGTTGGCAAACAGACCATTGATAATGAAAATATTGGCGCCAATCCGGATTACTGGCTTTATGACGGCGGTTTTCGAATCAGTTTTCGGCATCTGGAACTGAGCGTGAAAGTGAACAATATCTTCGATACTCTGTATTCAACATTCGGATACGGTTATGAATGGGACGGCTATTGGGCCTATTACTGGCCCGGCGCAACCCGGAATGTGTTTGTCTCGGTATCGGTTAAGCTTTAATAAAAAAACATGTGCAGAGACGTTGCATGCAACGTCTCTACGTGTTTAATTCGAATAAATGATTTTCATTTTATAACATCACTAAATGAAAAACCTTGACATTTCCGATTTATTGAACTAATGTTAATGCGTTCTTTGGTGGGAGAAGCGGTAAGTCTAAATCGCCCGGTTTTTACTTACTATAATTTGACAGACAGAAGATAACATTTGCTTATTGAAGGGATAGTAAGCATGTCTGACGAAGGAATTTCTGCCGGCTCGAATCGAGCGACATTGATACGATTGAGACATTCCGATCACGGGACCGAGGGGCTTATGATCTCTCGGAATTTTCATTGTTACAGTCTGGAACTTCCCTGGCAAAATAATCAACGAAATATTTCCTGTATTCCCTCAGGAACTTATACTGTTCAAATCCGCATCTCACAAAAATACGGACGGGTCTACTGGATAACAGAGGTTCCCGACCGTTCCTTTATCCTGATTCATTCCGGCAACTGGGCTGGTGATGGTGCTAAAGGATTGAAGACCCACACCAACGGCTGCATATTGCTTGGCAAATATGCCGGAATTCTTCAGGGTCAGCGGGCAGTGCTCTGTTCCCGGCCATCCATTACAACGTTTCAAAACCTGTTTCAGGGACAGTCGTTTCAACTGAAGATACTGGATACGATTGCGGAAGTCTAATGAGAAATCACAAATATCAAATACTCCCAACAGGGACTCCTGCCGGAGCAAAATTCAAACAAATCTCTCCAACAGGAGTCTCTGGTGAGACAATTACCCAAATCTCAAATTCTAAACGAGATAATACTGACCATTCATTGTTTGGGTTATTGGATATTATCCCGCAGGGGCGCCTACGGTGGGATTTTGCTCCATCGGGAGTCCCTGATGGGAAATTTGTTTGACATTTGAATTTTGAGTTTTGTTCTGAAGGAGCCCCTTCGTAGGAATTTATTTATCATTGCTGCTATTTCCTATCTTGAATGAGAAACTTCCAATCCTGAATAGGAAAATTGCTATTTGAAACAAGACAATCCCTGTTTGAGATAGGAAACTTCCTGTTTGAAATAAGATCGTTCTTGTCCGGAATAGGAAATTTCCTATTTGGAATGAGACACATCCTATTTGAAACAAGAAAATCCCTGTTTGGAATAAGAAACTTCTCATTTGAATTGAGAACATTTCTGTTTGATAGTGGAAACTTCCTGTTTGAAATGAGAACATTGACTATTAAATGGAGGCTATTATGGCCAAGAATCCCTGCCCGAACTGCCTGGGTAGGCGGGCCCCGACCGGCGACGGTCACAGACACGGAGCGGTGAAAGACCGCTCACAAACCCACAACCCTAAAACCGATCACTGGGTCAAGCGTATTACCGATGACGGTAAATTCATGGACCAAAAAACCAGTAACAACAAACCCTTTAAAGGGGTGCGGAAGGAGAAGTAAATATGTCTTATCCATTTAAGGAAGCAAATGAAAGTTTGATTATTCAAGTTTGGAGGAAGGGTCTGATAATTTCTGGTTATGATGAAAATGTCTGGAGATATGATATCTGTGGAAAACTCATCAGGTTTTCGGATCATGGCAATACTGACTCTGAATACGGTTGGGAAATTGATCATATTTATCCTGAATCAAAAGGTGGTTCTGATGATATATCAAATCTTCAATTACTCCAATGGGAAAATAACAGGAATAAAGCAGATACCTATCCCTGGAGCTGCTGATCGAAATAATATCTGTTCTCCTTTGAAATGAGTCAATAATTTTCTTTACATTTGTACTATTCCTATGTAAATTTTCAGCAAATATGTAAAGATAAGTTTACAAGTAATGAAAAATTTTGCGTTTCAAAAGGAGGAAATATGAGATGGGACGGTTCAGTCATTCGGGAAAGCGCCGCTTCACAGGGACTTTCCATCGTACAGTTGGCTGATAAAATCGGTGTCTCGAGACAGGCTGTCAACGATTGGATTAAGGGGCAGATTCCGAAAGGATTATACCTGATAACGCTCTGCGATATATTAAGCCTTGATCCGGATGAACTCTTTATCAGGGAATCGGATAATGATATTCAGATACCGGTATATCGCTCCAAGCGTAAATTAAAAGTAGATTCTGAACAACAGGAAAAAATGAAAGAACTGGCAGGAAAGTATAAAAAATTGTTTCCAGCCTCAGGTCCGGTAAAAATACAGCCGATCATATCAGTATTAGAACAGACATCGAAAAATGCCAGAATCATTGCCCGGCAAATGCGACTGATGGCAGGAGTTCCCGATAATAAGCCGATGGATTATCATCACATTTTTCACCTGTTGTCGCTTCTCGATATTTATGTCATTTTCTGTGAATTTCCAGTATCAAAACTGTATGCCTTTTTTACCCGGATATATAATCACCGTGTGGTATTCGTTGATATCAAAACAAATGTCATGGATTTGATTTTTCCACTTCTTCATGAAACTGTCCATTCCATTCTGCGTGATAACAAATCCATGACGATCGATGATACCGAAGAAGATTTCTGTGATATCGTAGCCAGCCATGCGCAATTTCCGGACAGCTATATCGGGGAAATTTATTCTATGATAAAAGGAATGGAGCCGGGGATTCAGATCAACAGCCTGAAACAATACAGCCTTAATAATCACCATGCTATTTGTGGCGTTGTTAAGCGGATTCAGGAAACAGATTCAGGATTTGATTTGAAGTATGGCCCCGCTGATACCAATCTGAGAAAAAAGTTTCGATCAATTTATGAAATCCTGTTAGGATCGGATAATGTCAGACAATTTATCAACACTTATCAGGAATTGAGTCCTTTATTTGTCAATCTGGTACTGGATCAGGCGGAGCATTTAGCGCCCCGAATTCTGGGTGAGTTGTTTGCCCTTGAAAATTACCTGGATATGGTTAGTCTGAAAGATGAATTGCTTCAGTTGAAAAACTTGGAAGTGACCGAAGAGCATCTATGATTTTGATATGTGATACCTGTAGTGTGTTGATGCTGATCCGGATAGCCCCGGATATGTTCATTGATCCTCGCTTCGAGTGTGTCACGATTGAAATGGTTTGTGACGAGATTGTACGGACACAGAAATTTAAAACAAAATATCCCTGGCGTATGAAATACCGATCGAAATTGAAATGCCTGGGTGGGACGATTGAGAAAGATCCGCAAATTCAGAACCGTTTTAGAATTGTCGATCAGCTGGTTGAGTCTGACCTTGTTCTGAACGAAAGAAACGGAAGACCTTTTTATTTTAGCCGAACAGATAAAATGATCGCTGCCTGCGCCTTGGCGCTCGATTACGGCGTCTCGACCGTTGAATATGATCTGACCGATTTCCTTATACAGCAATTTGACAGACGAATTATCAAACCCCTGGCGATAATCAATTACTGGCTTAGAAAAAGCTTAATCCAGTGGGATGACGAAAAACAAATGGTGTTGGAAGATTGGCTTGACTGCAATGAAGCGCCCCAGGACAGACGGCAGATTCGGGAATTTACCCGTCTTACAAACCGGGAATATCCCGGACCTTAATATGTAAATACAGGAAACAATTATGTCCTTCAATGAAACCTTACGGTCTCTTTTAAAATCCGATCCTCGCTTTGTGGATCAGGATGGCGACCTGCTGAAAAGCGAAGTCATTGATAAAGCCTGGAAAATCGACCGGCAACTGATCGGGCTGCTGCTGGATAACGCTCAGATCAAAGCCAAATTCTTCGACGAGATCAAAGGTCACTGGGTTTTCAATATCAACACCTTCATCGACTATGTGCAGGACAAGAATTTCTACGCCAGCTCCTATACCAAGTTCCGCAATAAGATCGGGCTGACGATTGACGGCAAATTCTTGAAAGAACGGGGCGAAGTCGCGCTGGTCTGGCCCTATAAAGACTGTGTGCTGGAGGGCGGGCAGAGCAAAGAGGAAGAAAAGCGTAAAGAAATTTTCTTTAATGAGGTCCTGGCGCAAGATGAGATCGACCGCCTGCTGGACCCGAAAGTCCTGACCAGCTTCAAACGCTATACGGTCAACGGCGAAGAAAAAGTCACGGAATTCAAACGGGATAAAGACGGCACGATCCGGGAAAACCTGATCATCAAGGGCAATAACCTGCTGGCGCTGCACTCCCTGAAAGAGCAATTCCGGGAAAAGGTCAAACTGATCTATATCGATCCGCCATATAATACAGGAAATGACAGTTTCGGGTATAATGATAATTTCAATCACTCTACGTGGTTAACATTCATAAAGAATAGACTTGAAATTGCTAAAACATTATTAAGACCTGATGGATCAATATGGATAAATATTGATGACAGTGAAGATCATTATCTTAAGATTATTTGTGATGAGATTTTTGATAGAAGTAATTTTATAGGATGCATTATTTGGCAACATAGTATTCAAGGAAAAGGTTATTCAGGAAATCTTTCAGTACATCATAATTACATACTTTGTTATCGAAAATCTGAAAGGTTTAATTTAGGACTTCTTGAAAGAACAGAAGAACATAATACTAATTATTCTAATCCTGATCATGATCCAAAAGGAGATTGGAGAACTGGGGATATTAGAAATGCACTTTATCGTCCCAATTTGATATATGATATCGTAACACCTTCCGGCAAAATTATTCATCCTCCTAAAAATGGTTGGCGATTTAGTAAAGAAACAATGATAAAAAAAATAAGGGATAAATCTGTAATATTTAACAAAGACGAAACGCGATTAATTTTAAAAATATATCTATCAGATCAGGAAGGAAGGGTGCCTGAAAGTATATGGTTTGGAAAAGATATAGGAACAACAAGAATTGCGAATAAAGAAATCAAGGAATTATTTGGAGATAAAGTATTTGATACACCTAAACCTGAAGCTTTATTAAATAGAATTATTGATATTTCAATGAACATAAATGAAATATTTTTAGATTTCTTCATTGGAAGTGGTACATCTATTTCTGTATCTCATAAAATGAATATTCAATATATTGGAATAGAACAAATGAGTTATATGAAAGATTTACCTGTTGAACGTTTGAATAAAGTAGTTGGCAAAAATATAAAAAAAGATGGAAAACTGCTTGAAGAACTGGAATATGATCAGAGTGGTATTTCCAAAGCAGTCAATTGGAAAGGCGGCGGTGATTTCATCTATTGTGAACTGATGAAATACAATGAAGCCTTTATTGAGCGCATCCGGAATGCTAAAGATACAAAAGCAATCCTCGCAATTTGGGAAGAGATGAAAATCCGGAGTTTTCTCAATTATAATGTGGACATCAATCGGATGGATGCGAATATTGCTGAGTTCAAGGAATTGTCCCTGGCGAAGCAGAAAGAAGTCCTGATGGATATTCTCAACAAGAACCAGCTATATGTGAACCTGACGGAGATCGACGACCAGGATTTCAAAGTATCGGAAGAAGATAAAAAACTGAATAAGTTGTTTTACGAGGGCTGATCCATGGCGACGCTTTTATATGATCGTCTGTTAATGAAGTTTGGTGAAGACCCGATTAAAGAGATCGAAATTCCCAAGCATCTATCTGGAAATCTCAATCCGGAATTTGTTTTGCGTCCCTACCAGGTGGAGGCTTTTCAGCGCTTTATCTGTTATTACGAAAAGGAATTTGATTTCAAACTGTCGCCAATCCACCTGCTCACCAATATGGCGACCGGCAGCGGCAAGACCCTGATCATGGCGGGGCTGATTCTCTATCTCTATGAAAAAGGGTATCGCAATTTTCTCTTTTTTGTGCCGTCCACCAATATTATTGATAAGACCATTGACAATTTCCTGAATGCGTCATCCCGGAAGTTTTTATTCAACCAGACGGTCACCATAGACCATAAGCGGGTCGAGATACAGAGAGTGGATAATTTCGAAGCCGCCAACCCGGAAGCGATCAATATCTGTTTTACAACCATCCAGAAACTGCACAGCGATTTGTACACGGAAAAAGAGAACTCGCTGACTTTTGAGGATTTCAAGGACAAGCGGATTGTGCTGATCTCCGATGAAGCCCATCACAGTCAGGCGCTGACTAAAAAGAAAAATAACAATCAGATTGATGCCGATTTTGTTCCCACCTGGGAAAATACGGTTGAGAAGTTATTTAAAACCAATTCAAAGAACCTGCTGTTGGAATTTACGGCGACCATCGATTATTCTGATCGGGATATTGTTCATAAATATGAAAATAAGATCATCTATCGATACGATCTTGCCGATTTTCGTTTGCATGGCTATTCCAAAGATGTGCATATCCTGAAAGCCAATATTGATAAGAGAGACCGGATACTGCAGGCGGTTCTCCTGAATCAGTACCGGCAGGATGTTGCCGGGAAACATGGGATTTTCCTGAAGCCGGTCATCCTGTTCAAAGCCCAGCGCACCATCGCCCAATCCCAGGAAAATGAAAATTTCTTTCATGAGATTTTCGATAAACTCAAAGCCATTGATATTGCGGAACTCCGGAAACGGTTATCCATTCCACTGATTCAGAAAGTTTTTCAATTCTATAAAGATGAGGGTATCAGTGACAGTCAATTGGCGCATCGCCTGAATAGCAGCTTTGCGCCGAAGTACTGCCTGAATGTCAATGAAGAAAACCTGGATAAAAAGAGCATCCGGACGCAGGATCGGAAAGAGGTTATCGAGCAGGAATTGCTGCTGAACCGGCTGGAAGACAAGGACAACGATATCCGGGCGATTTTCGCGGTACAGAAACTGAACGAAGGTTGGGACGTGCTGAATTTGTTCGATATTGTCCGGCTCTACACCGAGCGCGATACAAGGCATAATAGGCCGGGAAAGACCACCATTGCCGAAGCGCAGCTGATCGGCAGGGGAGCGCGTTATTTTCCCTTTCAGATGGATAACACTCAGGATAAATATACCAGAAAGTATGATAATTCTTTAACGCATGATTTACGGATTATCGAGGAATTACATTATCACAGCATCGATGACTCCAAATACATATCCGAATTACGGACAGTCCTGAAAGAAAAAGGAATTATCGATGATGATGAAATAGAACTGGAACTCTTTCTGAAAGAAGATTTCAAGAAACACAAACTGTATCAAAGTGGTCAGG
>Ga0180007_10006334_pt1 | contig 11596 bp, 8 predicted proteins | sample MM_PC_MetaG_FD_121122 | JGI IMG/M metagenome (GOLD analysis project Ga0180007, IMG submission 121122) | Groundwater microbial communities from the Aspo Hard Rock Laboratory (HRL) deep subsurface site, Sweden - MM_PC_MetaG | ecosystem: Environmental > Aquatic > Deep subsurface > Groundwater...
CAACAAATGCTTTTATTAAGAAAAAGGCCCCTGTTTTGAACTATTTTATTTACTACTCATTTTTGAGTGGCAGTTAAAATAGTTTAAAATATAAATTAAAATAAAATTTTAAAGGAGGATTAAAAAATGAAAAAAATGTTATTTAAAAAAAGTACTTTAATTACTTTTTTAGTAATTATTATGATGTTTGGGTGTAAAACCCCAAAAGATATGGTTATTCAAAAACAAAAGTTTGAACAAATTAATATAGAACCAATTCCTCAAGTAGAGGAAGTAAAAGCAGAGTTAGTTCTATGGAGGAATCAAATAAGAGATATTTCTCCAGACAAAGGAGTCTTATTTTATAATGATTCTGAAATTACATTAGAAAAAACTCTATCAGACCCGCATACTTTTGTTAAAGATGGAATAGTTAATGTTATTGATACTATAAATAACATTTTAAAATCTGTTCCTAGATTAACATCTGGGATTTTAGTTAAAACAGAGTTTGATTTTCGAGGAGAAATAAGAGTTATGTTTATTTCATTTTCTGAAAATGAAAGGACTTACACTTTTTCTTTTGTTAGAACAACAGAAGGCAGATTTATGTTGAATGGCACAGCTACTTTAATTTTTAAAAGCAAAGAGTATCCTGTTACAGCTGCTGTTAAAGAAAATTGTTTTTTGGCTTTCTACTTGAATAAACAAAAAGTAATAATACAAATAAAAGAACAAGCAAAAGGACAAAAATACTAAAAAATAATTTAAGATTTAAAAAAGCTTCAGATTAACAAAAATTTGAAGCTTTTTATTTTTTTATAGAAGTTATTTTTTAAAAAAATAACAACAAAAAACAAAATTAGGCGGGGGTTGACAACTATTGACAATCGTTGACGAATATGCTATTCTCTAGACAAATGCAGTAGTTTTAAATTGTTTTATTTGCTTCTCATTTAACCCTTATGGGGACCATATAAAACAATTTAAAACTATAAAAAATGAAAAAAATAAGACTCGTTTTAATTTTGATCATCACATGGTCAGGATTATTAGCTCAACTAGGTAATCCAATAATGGATTATAATGAAGATGGCTATACCATCAGTGAAGTAAAGAAATTTTCTTCATCCGATATTAAACTAGCAAAAGAATATCGATTAGAGATGGTAAAAATAATAAATACAGGTTTAGCTGAAGCAGGAGAGGATCTTGTTCTAAGTGAAAGTAAATCTGATGTTGATTGGATTCTTAGTCAAGTTTCTTACGAAATAATGACTATCCCTATTGGTTACATTAACTCTAGGGTTATGGCTAACAAAACTATGAATTTTTTTTCTAATAAGAAAAAAGATTTTAGTGGAGAAGTTGGAGTTTTTATTTATGGAAAATGCAGAATAGTTTTGTTTAAAACGATCTGTATGAATCTTTTAAAGATTCCTGTAGAAATAATTAAACAGGATCCACCAAAAAAACCAGAGTCTGAACCAGAACCTGAACCAGAACTTTTTGTCTATACTCCTCCTGTAGAAAAACCATTTGTTTACAGAGAAGCATTTGTAGAAGAGGTAGATCTTAATTTACCACCCTACAAAACATCTTTCTTTCAGAGAACGGGAGTAAAAATTGGAGGAGTTACTCTTCTCGTGGGAGGTCTTGTTTGGACAGGTTTTAAAATTTTTAAAAAACCAAAAGGAAAAGGACATGATCCTAATCCTAATCCTAATCCTAATCCAATTATTCCAATTGTTCCAGATGGACCAGGGCACGACCCTAATCCATCCGGAGATTAATTAGCTCTTTTGTTTCGTTCTAAAAATATTTAGTGAGGATTGTTATAAAAACAATAATAATCCTCTACTTTATTAAGTCTTTAATTGAAAAATTGAAGGTTTAAAATTGTAAGTAAATTAAAAATAAGTCGGTTAAATTATAAAGTTATTAAATATATGAAAATTAATATGAAAAAAATAATAGTCGGAATGCTTGGTCTAATGGCCTTGCTATTTGTTGCGCAAAACGTTTCTGCTGCAAGTGTTACTTGGAATACTGCTTCAAACGATTGTCCAACTATAAATATTGCAAACTATACTACTAATACAGGGTATGGTAGTCCTTGTTGGAATGGCACAAACATAAATGCTAATCCCGGGGATGTTATCAATGTTAAGGTTTATTATCACAATACAAGTAATATTACTGCTACAAATACACGAGTTAAGATATTTGTTCCAACAGGAACTGCAACAAGACATTCCTTTTCCTCTCAAATTCTTTCTTCACAGGGAAGTCTTTATTCAGGGCAGGTAAGAGTTAATCTTCCTTCCCCTCAATCATTAACAGTGCTTTCAACAAAATGGTATCCTAATCAAACTTATGACGCAGTTGCTAGTTCTTCTTCCGCAGTTAGTTCAAATGGTTTATCCATTGGATCTATTGCTCCAGGGTGGGGTACTCAAGGCTCTGTTGTTGTTACTTTGAAAGTAGGAAACACAGTAGTTACACCTACCTGTAAGATTGATAATTTTACAGCAAGTCCTTCAACTATAGATAAAGGTCAATCCTCAACCCTATCTTGGAATACTACAGATTGTAAATCAGTAAGTATTTCTAATGTAGGAACAAGTCTTTCTGCCGACGGAAGCCGTTCTATTTCACCACAATCAACAACTTCGTATACTTTAAATTCTTACAATTTAAACAACACTCTCGCTGGTTCACAAACTGTTACAGTTAAAGTTAATCAGCCTCAAACAACTTGCTCAATCGATAACTTTACAGCAAGTCGTACAACAATCGATAAAGGTGAATCCTCAAATTTATCTTGGAACACAACAGGATGTAGTTATGTAAATATTTCTAATATCGGAAGTCAGTTATCTCCCGACAATTCTGTTTCAGTTTCTCCAGCTTCAACTATTACATATCTTTTGACTGCTTATAGTTCAAGTGGATTAGCTTCAGGTACCAGTTCAAAAACAATAAATGTTAACCAACCACAAATAAATCCTGTTTGTAAAGTTAATACTTTTACAATAAGCCCTATTACTATAACTAGAGGTGAATCTGCTACTTTCTATTACGGAACTACAGATTGTAATACAGTAAATATTTCTAATGTAGGAACTAATCTTCCTTTAAGTGGAAGTAAAACTATTTACCCAACAACTTCACAAACTTTTGTTCTAAATGCATATAATAATAACAATGCTGATTCAAAATCTGTTCCGATTACAGTTAATGAACCTACTCCTACTTCTTGTAAAATTGATAATTTAACAGCAAACCCTACAACAATAAATAGTGGTTCATCTTCATCTCTGTCGTGGAATACCACTGGTTGTATTTCAGCCGTTCTTTCAGACGCTGGAAGTGTTAATGTTGATGGAAATAAAACAGTTTATCCAACATATACAAAAAACTATACTTTAACTGCCTATGCTTCAAATGGTATACCTACTTATAAGTCAGTTATAGTTACTGTTAATCAGCAACAGCAAACTTGTTCCATTGATAATTTTACTGCTAATCCTTCAACTATAAATAAGGGGTCTTCCTCGTATCTATCATGGAATACATCAAATTGTACTTCAGCCGTTCTTTCAAATATTGGAAGTGTTAATGTAAATAGTGGTAAAAATGTTTATCCAACATCAACTACAACTTATACATTAAACGCTGTTGGTTCAAATAGTTCTGATTCTGCAACAACTATAGTTAATGTTACTGTTAATCCAATTGTTACTCCACCTACACCCCCAACATACAGTTGTTCCATTTCAAGTTTTACCGCTAATGGTTCGTCTTCTACTTCAGTGAATACAGGTGGTTCAGTTAACTTAGCTTGGGCTACAGAAAATTGTAATTCTATTAGTGTTACTGATGTAGGATCTTACCTTGGTTCAACTGGTAGCCGAGCTGTTTATCCAAGTTCAAGTAAAACATATCAAATAACAGCAAGTGGAACTTCAGGTTCAGCTCAAACTAAAACAGTTTCAGTTTCTGTTAATTCCATAAACAACCCAACATACAATTGTTCAATTACAGACTTTACAATTGATGGTGGTTCCTATGCGACAATCACTTCAGGTGGTTCAGCCAATCTTTCATGGGATACTGACAACTGTACTTCAGTAAATATTTCAAATGTCGGTAATAGTTTAGATGCTAGTGGTAGCCAAGCGGTTTATCCAACACGAACAACTACATACAGAATAACGGCCTATGGAACAACAGGTTCAAGCCAAAGTAAAACTGTTTCAGCTACTGTTAACTCAGCAACTAATCCTACTTATTCATGTTCAGTAGATAGTTTTACTATAAATGGTTCTGCTTTCGCAACAATCACTTCAGGTGAATCAATTGCTCTTGCTTGGAACTCAAGTAATTGTAATTCTATAAATGTAAGTCCTCAGATTGGTACTTCACTTGAAACTAATGGTAGTTTTATTGCTTACCCAACAAGAAACACAACATATCAAATAACAGGAAGTGGAACAACAGGTTCAAGTCAAAGCCGAACTGTTTCAGTTACTGTTAATCCAGTAACTAACCCAACTTACAGTTGTATGGTTACAGACTTTACTGCAAATGGTGATTTATATACAACAGTTGATTCTGGTACAGGAGTTAATTTAGCTTGGGCCACAGAGAATTGTTATTCTGTTAGCATAACTCCATCTGTTGGTTCAGGTCTTGCTACTAATGATAGTTATACTATTTATCCAACACGAACAACAAGTTATAGAATAACTGCTCGTGGAACAACTGGCTCAAGCCAAAGTCGTATTGTTAAAGTAACAGTTACTCCTGTAGTTATTCCAACCTATGCTTGTTCAATAACAAACTTTACCGTTAATCCTACATCTATAACTAGAGGTTCTTCAGCAAATCTTAATTGGGATACAGCTAATTGTAATTCTGTAAGTATCTCTAATATTGGAACTGTTTCTAACTCAGGTAGTCAGTCTGTTTATCCTTCAGGATCAACAAATTATGTATTAACTGCGTATGGTACAAATGGATCAAGACAAACTCGGTCCGCATATGTATCTGTTGGAAATCAAATTATTTATCCTCCCGTATATCCACCGGTTTACCCTCCAGTCTACCCTCCAGTTTATAACACTTGTTCTATTTCTAATTTCACAGCCAACCAAACTTACGTAAGTTCAGGTACACCTGTAAGTATTAATTGGAATACAAGTAATTGTTCAACAGTAAGTATTACAAACCTTGGAAGCGTTTCAACTTCTGGCAACAGAACTATTTATCCAGGAATTGGAACAAATACTTATACCTTAACAGCCTATGGATATAATTCTGGAACACAAACAAGAACTCTTACTATTAATGTAGGTAATGTTGCTCCAAATCCAAATCCTCCTATTTATAATTCTTGTGCAGTAACAACTGTTGCAACTAATATTTCTCAAACTTCAGCAACATTAAATGGAATTATTTCAAATTCAAATAACTATAATGCTGGTACTTACTTTGAGTATGGTACAACTGTTGGTTTTGGATTAAGAACTCCTACTGTTTCTTACAATAGTAATACCTCATTTAGCCAGACTATAACTAGCCTTCGTTCAAATACTATTTATTACTTCCGTATGGTTTCTAATTGTGGGGGTACTACTAGCTATGGTTCAACTGTAATCTTTAGAACTCTTGGAACAACAATAATTAATCCTGTTCGTCCTATCATAATTCAAGGAACAACTGTTATTGGTGGAAGCTCTCCAATAATGCTGAAGATTGAAGATCGTTATGAAGCAATTGGACGTGGAGATGTTATTGATTACACTATTACTTACAAGAATATTGGTAAAGTTACTTTAACTAATCCAATTTTACAAGTAATTGCTCCTAAGGGAATCACTATCGTTAATGCCTCAAGAGGAACATATGTTAATGATACTAGAACTCTCACTGTTATTCTGGATGATCTAAAAAGTCAGGAAGAAGGAGTAATTTATGTTCAAGCTACTGTTGATTCTCTTGTTTCAAATACCGCCAAAATAGTTACAACAGCATTGTTAGTTTATACAAACGAAAACAGTGCTCAAGAAAATGCAATTGCCTATGTGTTAAATATACCAAAAGAATTCAATACTAATTCTCTTGGAGCAGCCGCTTTCTTTGGTGGGTTCTTAGGATTGGGTCTTATTGGATGGTTATTAATCATAATTATAATTCTACTTATAATTCTTATCACTCGTAGATATTTCTATCACCCAACAACTACAACCGAAGTTCACCGTACTATTATAGATAAATAATATTAATTTAATAATGAACCCCCTCTTTGGCATTAGTCGGGGAGGGGTTTTGTGTTAATATATGCTTATGATAAAATCTTTTACTTTAAATGAAATAGAAAAAATAGTCCATGATTTATTTGAAGATATAACCAAAAAGGATAAATTTAGCAAAACTGAATCATCTAACTTTTCCAAAGAAACGTTTAGAGAAACTGCCACGATTATTGCTTTATCTGGAGAACTGGGGGCTGGAAAAACAACTCTAACTCAAGAAATTGCGAAGCTATTAGGTGTGAAAGAAAAGGTAACTTCACCAACTTTTGTACTTATTAAAAGATACGAAACAGCTAATAAAACCTTTAAAAATTTAGTACATATAGATGCTTATCGACTGGAAAATAGCGAAGAATTAATTAAGATTGGATGGCAAGAATTGGTTGAAAATAAGGAGAATTTGATCATTATTGAGTGGCCTGAAAGAGTACCTGATTGTTTAAAAAGTCCTGTTTATAAAGTCATTTTGGGTCATAGAGACGAACAAACAAGAACTATCAAAACCTTCTATAATTAAAAGTATGACATGTGTGAGGCCTTGCCTCACACATGTCATTATTATATAATATTGGGTATGTCTATAAGAAAAGTAAATTTTGTAAGTGGGGAATATTATCATATTTATAATCGTGGAAATAGTAAGCAAAAAATTTTTCATGATGAAGAAGATTATTTAAGATTTATGGCTTTGCTTTATGTTTCAAATACTAATCAAAAATTTGATTTCTATAATTTAAATAGAAGTCTAAATTCAAATACTTATAAACTAGAATTAATAAATCAATATGTTAGTATTGGCTCTTATTGTTTAATGCCAAATCATTTTCATATATTAATTACAGAAAAGATAGAAGGGGGAATAAGTAATTTTATGCAAAAATTAAGCACTGCTTATGTTATGTATTACAATAAAAAATACAAAAGGTCAGGAAGTTTATTTGAAGGTAAGTTTAAATCTGAGCATTTAAATACTGATAATTATTTAAGATATATCTTTTCATATATACATTTAAATCCAGTAAAGTTAATTCAAAAAGATTGGGAAAAAAGGGGGATTAAAGATAAAAAACTAGTGATGGAATATTTAAATAAATATAGATATTCAAGTTATTTAGACTTTATTGGAGAAAAAAGACCACAAAAACAAATTTTAGATTTGAAAGCATTTCCAGAATATTTCCCTAATAAAAAATCATTTATTAAAGAAATCTTTCAATGGTTAAGTTATAAAGAAGAGGTGTGCGAGGCAAGGCCTCGCACACCTGAAAAACGAGAATTATCGAAACCTGCTATAATTAGAGGATGACACCATCCAAAAAACTTAAGAAAAACCTGCCTTCACATAAAGCTACGACGAGGAGAAGAAAGATAGTTTTGCTTGATTCTCACGCAATTATCCATCGAGCTTATCATGCTTTGCCAGAATTTATGAATTCAAAAGGTGAACCGACAGGGGCCATCTATGGTTTAACAACCATGGTTTTTAAAATTATCACTGAATTAAAACCAGATTATATTATTGCTTGTTATGATTTGCCTAAAAAAACTTTTCGTCATGAAGTTTATGAAGATTATAAAGCAGGGAGAGGTGAGGCAGACGGTGCTTTGATTTCTCAGTTGATATCTTCCCGTGATTTTTTTAAAGCACTATCTATTCCAATGTATGAGTTAGAAGGTTTTGAAGCCGATGATTTGTTAGGAACTATTCCTGAACAACTTTTGAAAAAGAAAGAAGTTTTTGATATTGTTATTGCTTCAGGAGATATGGATACACTTCAGTTAGTGAATGATAAGAATATTTTTGTTTATACTTTAAAGAAAGGAATTAATGATACTATCCTTTATGATGAAGAAGCTGTCGTGAATCGTTTTGGTTTTAAACCTGAATATTTGCCAGACTATAAAGGGTTAAGAGGGGATCCGTCCGATAATATTATTGGAATTAAAGGTATTGGAGAAAAAACAGCTACGATCTTGATTTCAAAATATGGAACTTTAGAAAAAATGTATAAGGTTGTTAAAAAAAAGCCGGAAGAGATAAGAAGTCTTGGTTTAAAAGAAAGAATTTTAAATCTTTTAATAGAAGGAGAAGAAGAAGCTTTATTTTCTAAAACTTTGGCAACTATTCGTCGTGATGCACCAATTAAATTTGAAGTTCCTAAAAAAACTTGGAGGGAAGAAGTAAAAATAGAAGAAGTAAAAGAATTTTTTATGGAAATGGAATTTAAAAGTTTACAAACTAGGTTTTTAAGAATTTTAGACCCAGAAGAGGCGGGAGTTGAAGGAATCTTCTCCTCGCAAGGTACTCGGATCTCCTCGCCAGATGTATCAGAAGGGCGAGGCCAGACCATTTTTCAAAGAACTTCCTCCACTTCCGGCCAAGAAGTCGAATCATCCCTAGAAGAAATTTTTTTAAAAGAAGATAGTGAAAAAATTTCAAAAGCTAAGATTGCTTTCTGGCTTTTAAATTCAGAGAAAACTAATCCCGATTTGGATGAAGTTATTCACTATAATGGTAGCCTGTCTACTGATAAAGCAGGTAAATCTTTGGATGAAGTTCTTAAAAAGCTTGAAGCAGACATAAAAAAGGAAGATTTAGACTATGTTTATAATGAGATTGAAGTTCCTATTATTTCAATTATAAATAAAATGGAAAAAACAGGGATTTTAATAGATTCCGATTATCTTAAAAAACTTTCTAAAGAATACCATATGGCTCTATCTAAATTAGAGAAAGAAATTTGGAAATTATCTAAAGAAGAGTTTAATATTAATTCGCCAAAACAATTAAGCGAAATTCTTTTTGTTAAGTTGGGTTTATCTACGAAGGGAATAAAGAAAAGTGCTGGTGGGTCACTATCAACTCGTGAAAGTGAATTAGAAAAACTTCGGGAGATACATCCAATTATTGGAAAAGTGTTAGAGTATCGCGAATTACAAAAATTACTTTCAACTTATATTGATACAATTCCTCAGGCTGTTAAAGAAGATGGAAGGTTACATGCAAATTTTATTCAAACAGGAACAACTACTGGACGTTTTGCTTCTAATAATCCGAATCTACAAAATATTCCAGTTAAAACTGAAAAAGGAAAGAATATTCGTCGAGCTTTTATTGCTCCGAAGGGAAGTGTTCTAGCTGCTTTTGATTATTCTCAAGTTGAACTTCGAGTTGCTGCTTTGATGTCGCAAGACCCTTATTTTATAAAAGTTTTTAGGGAAGGAAAAGATATTCATTCAGCTGTTGCCATGAAAGTTTTTGGAGTAAAAGAGAAAGATGTTACAGCTGAAATGCGTCGTCGAGCTAAAGTTATTAATTTTGGAATTCTTTATGGGATGGGAGTTAATTCTTTAAGACAAAGTCTTGCTCGACCAGAATCTGATCCAAATAAAAAAGTTGAAGAAATAACTCGAAAAGAGGCTCAAGTTTTTTATGATAATTATTTTGCTCAATTTCCAACTATCGCTTCCTATCTTGAATCAATTAAAACTTTTGCCAAAAAATACGGATACACAAAAACTCTTTTTGGTCGTAAGCGATATTTTCCTGGAATTAATTCACACATTCCTTTTATTAAAGCAATGGCGGAACGAATGGCAACCAATGCACCTATTCAAGGAACAGCTACTGCTGATATTATAAAAATTGGAATGAAGAAAGTTGATGATGAATTAGTAAAGGCTGGGATAATAGATGATGTTAAATTGGTTTTACAGGCTCATGATGAACTTATTTATGAAATAAAAGAAGAAAAACTTGATCAAGCTGTAGAAATTATTGAAAAAACAATGGTAGAAATTATACCAGAACAATTTTTAGAGAATATAGAACTTGTTCCATTGGAAGTTTCCTATGGATCAGGGAAAAATTGGGGAGAATTAAAAAAGTAGCGTGAAATTATTTTCAGTGATAGGATTAATAATATGGAAGAAGAAAATACTAATTTAAATACAGACCTGCCTGCACAGGCAGGAGAAAAGTCTTACGGAGGGAAAATCCACTTTGAATTCTCCCATTCCTATATCATCTTCCTTTTTGCTGTTGTTTTGGGGGTTATTTTTGATCTTGTTATTCCACTTGAATATTTCTCTAGTTTAATTTATCAAGATATTGGAATAATAATGATTCTTTTAGGTTCCATCTTTATATTTTGGGCTCAGTCAACAGCGAAAATTAAGAAAGAAAAAAAAGATGGAACAGGTTTTGAAATAAATTTTGGTCATGGTCCTTATAAATATTTACGTAATCCAACTCATTTAGGTCTTTTTATAATGACTCTTGGTTTAGCTTTTATTATTACTTCACCATTTTCGGTCTTTTTTACAATTCTTGCTCATATAATAACTAAACTTGTTTTTATAAAAAGAGGAGAAAAGTTATTAGAAAAAAAATACGGAAAGGAATATCTTAATTATAAAAAAAGAACTAGAAATCATTTATGATCTATATTTTAGTTGGTAATGACACAAAAAGTAAAAGTAATTATATTAAAACGTTGGCGGAGGGTCGCGGACGTGTTTTTTTAAACTCCTCGACTGTTTCAAAAGAACTTTTAAACAATCACGCCGTTAGTAATAGTCTTTTTGGAGAAGTTCCTCTTGTTATTGTTGAAAATTTAATTGAAGAAAATGAAATTATTCTTTCTCTTGATGACCTTAAGAGTTTAAATGATTCTCCAACAATTTTTATTCTTTTGGAAGACAAACTCCTTGTTTCTAATCAGAAAAAGTATGAAAAATATGCAACCATTGAACGCTTTGAACAAAAAGAAATAAAAGCTACACCTAAAACAGATGTTTTTGCTATAGCTGATGCTTTTGCTAGGAAAGATAAAGTGAAAGCATGGACCCTTTATAGAGAAGCTATTGAAGCTGGTGGTTCACCGGAAGCTATCTCGGGAATGTTATTTTGGAAGATAAAAACAATGATATTAAATTATAGCAAAGTATTTCCACTAGATACCCTTAAAAAGTTATCTTCTGAAATTGTTTCTCTTCATCACCAAGCTCATAAAGGTGAGCGTGATTTTATTGTTGGTTTGGAGCAGTTTATTCTTAAGTCGTTGAGTTAAAAAAATAAATTAACAATGTTATCATTTGCTGACGGGTGTACAAAATTGATAATAAGCAAAAAGAAAAGGCTTGGGAGTCGAACCTCAATAAATTGAGAACCGGCTTCCAAGCCTTTGAGCTTTTTAGAAACAATGAACGTTGTACTCTCTATCTAACAAGTACAGAATGAACAATTTTTTGTCTATAATTATTTCTTCTTTTTAAAGCCCTTTTCATGAAGGGAG
>Ga0180007_10006336_pt1 | contig 11596 bp, 13 predicted proteins | sample MM_PC_MetaG_FD_121122 | JGI IMG/M metagenome (GOLD analysis project Ga0180007, IMG submission 121122) | Groundwater microbial communities from the Aspo Hard Rock Laboratory (HRL) deep subsurface site, Sweden - MM_PC_MetaG | ecosystem: Environmental > Aquatic > Deep subsurface > Groundwater...
GGGAGTGCAGCTTATACACAGAGATATTCTACAGCAATTCAAGTTTGTAACCCTGCCAAATTTCGATTGGTTTGCTGATAGCTTTTTTTTCTATGCATTAGAAACAAAAGGCATTCAAGCATACACAGACACCGAGATGCTTTGCCCACATTATCCAACTGATTGGGCTAAAGTAAAAGATATGTGAAAAAATTTAATTGGAGGTAAAACAAATGGCAGAACCAGATGTATGGGACGAAGTAGCATTGATCAATATTAATGATGGCACAACAAACATGGCCGTAGCATGCCTAACAGATTCAATAGATATAGATATGGGTGACAAAGATGGTGAAAGCATACCAAGCCTATGTGCAGGCAGGCTGTGGAAAAAGACACCTGAAGCCGACACCACCATAACTTTTGAGGGTTATCCAATCTCAATTGGAGAGAGTGCAGACACTACACCAACAGGCCTGATGCAGTTTTTTATGGGCAGTACAGCAGATAGCTCAGAGCCATTGAGTGTAAGTGCAAGCACTGTCAGACTCTTGTTTAGGGTGACAATAATGTGGACAAATGATTCCACGTCAGGCACAGCTAGGGGAGCAGTTGCTAGCGGCAGTTATGCTTTGAGGTATGATTTCCAAAACTGTTACTTCATCAGCTGTAAGCCCTCGTTTACAGACAAGGTACTGAAAGCTACTTGGAAATTCAAAGTGCCACCATTCAACAAAGCAGGCACTTCAAACATAACAGTACAGAGTGTGGATGGAACAATTGCAATGACCACAATTTAAAATTATTTTTTTATTTTTTTAACTGAATTTGGTGAATAGCATGAATAAAGAAGAAGAAGAGTTTAGTAAAATCAAAAATATTAGAAATAGAATCCACGAAGATAAAGAATGGGGCTTAGTAATATCTAGAGTTCCAAAGCAAACAAAACAGATTTTTATAGAATTAGCAGACAATGAATTTTGTAGCGATTATGGAATGACTTTGAGAGAGCTCTTGAACCAATATCTTGAATATCAGCAGATCAAGAATTTCTTCTTTAATCTTGCACAATTACAGCTGATAATTGCAGACATTCAAAACAGAGTAACAGCTTTAGAAGCCAGAAAAGAGCCAGTCGAGAAAGTTATCAAAACACTGGACGGCAAAATAAGAGGTAAAATAAAAGAATAGGAGGAAAAGAGAATGGGTAAATTTGAAAAACATATAGCAAAAGGAGAACCAATCGAGATCGATGGCGAGGAATTTGTGCTGAAACCACTAACAACAGAGTTCATACCAGATTTCTTTAGGGCAATGAAAGCATTTAGTGGTGCTAAAGAAGGAGCCAGCATAGAAGAGACTTTAAAAAACATAGATGATGCAGGCTTAAAAGCAATTCAGAGAATAATAGAAGGCACTTTAGCGAGATCATATCCAGACGAATCAGAAGAGAACAGAAAAGTTTTTGGTATGAAATATATGATGATATTATTTCCAAAGATAATTGAGATCAACAGTGCACAGCCCAAAGATATAGAAACGATCAAAAAAGCCAAAGTTCTTGAAAGGGTTCATGGACAGACTGCAAAGACTCAAGAGTAGAATTGGCTCGGAAGCAAAACGAACAGTCGAGCTTGTTTCAGAGGATGCTATAATAGAGACTCACCATATTTTAATGAAAGAATATGGCTGGATACCTATTGAAGAATTCAGAGACTTACCAATTCCTACTTTATGGAATTTGTTAGACTGTATCAAAAAACAGCATGACATGGAAAAAAAGGAAATGGATAAAATGAAACATAAAGGTAGAAGATAATGCCCGGTGTATATACTGAACGAATCCAAGTGATTATTGAAACGATGACTAAAGGATTTGATAAGATACCAGAATACAGAGATGGCATGACTAGAATGGGTCTTGCAGTAAATCAAGCTGGTAGAATAGTAGACAACACTAACAAATCATTTATTGCAGCAGAGCCAGCAGTTAAAAGATTTTCGGAAACATATGACAGCTTTGCCGGAGTAATGACTATGAGTATGCCTGTTTGGAGAGCAACCCGGGAGTCGGGAGTAAGATTAGAGTCTACTGGTGCCAGGTTAGGAATGAGTTTTAGAAATCTGGTGCATGGTGCTCGAGGATTCAGGATGGAAATGCTATCAGTTATGTTCTTTGGTCAAATGTTAAGCAGAACTTTTACAAATTTACTTCAGCCAGCTTTAGAAACAGTTGGTATTTTTGAAATATTTAGAATTGTGTTATTAATGTTGTTCTTACCAATAGTATTATTATTGCTGCCTGCACTTTTGTGGATAGCTGATATTTTTATGGGTCTGCCAGACTGGGTGAAATTAGCTATTGGTTTTTTTGTATTATTTATGATTGGGTTAGGATTTCTGTTAGGCACAATTGGTGCTTTGATATTGGGATTAGGAGGCTTAGTATTAATGTTTGGTTTACTTGATATGGCTATTATGCCCCTTATTTTATTAATCGGTGCCATAATTCTGGCTATGATCTTACTTGCAGCCGGATTAGCATTAATTTTTACAGGCATTTATATGGTAATCAAAGGCAAATTAGAAGGTATAGGATTGATAATTATGGGTATTGGTGTTATATTATTAATATTTATAGGATGGTGGGCATTGATACCAATTGCAGTGGGGGCAGTAGTATATTTAATAATCAAACACTGGAAAAGTTTCAAGGCTTTTTGGATAAATCTGTGGTATAACATAGTATATCTTGTAGAAAAAGCTTGGTACGATATTAAAACATTTTTTGGATTTAAAGGTGAAGCACCAATAAAAAAGGAATTTGTAGAGACTGCTGAAGCAGCTGAAGATACCGAAGAGAAAACAGGCTCTGCACTAGATGGTATTGTAGGAAAATTTAAAACTTCGATGGGCCAAAGTTCTACTGCTCTGAATGCAGGTATGGACAAAAATGTTAATATTATGGATTACAGCATGGAAAGAATAACTGGTGTGGTGGGTGATGGTATGGTATCTACTAATAATGTTTGGTTAACTGGTCAGGATATAATGACCTCAAATAATAAAGCGGCTTGGGCTGAAAGATTAGCTGATACTCAAGCTTATGTAGGAGCATACAATTCAGAGATTGCAAAAATGGGTGGGGGTGGTGGAGGAGCAGGCGTGGGCTATTTACCTTCTGGAGCAAGATACAATATTTCTGAAACTGCAGCCGGAATAGCGAAAGCTGCTACTGATGCAGCAACATTAGCAGCAGCAAAAGTAGCAGTGAAAGCAGGGGCTGGTTTACCAGTGAGTACAGCAGAATATTGGACTGGTGGTATATTCCCTAAAAGCGCGGACTTTATTTGGAGACCGGGCTCGGCGCCAATGGCATTTAGCCCTTCAGATACACTTATTGGAACTAAAGGAGGCGCTGGCGGCGGAATTGTAATTAACCAAACATTGAATGTTAATGTTTCTGATGCAGAGCAAATCAGAAGACTGATCGCAGAAAGCAATTCAAGATTAGTTGACGATCTTAGAAGAATAACAAAGGGGGCCATTTAAAATGACATCAAATATTGTATTATCAAAAACCATTGCTGGCACATCTTATCAGGTAACTATATTTACAACTAGAGTAGAGGAGAATTTAACTAAAGCATTAACTGTATTTACGCCGCCTACTTCTACTGCAAATCAAGATAAAGATCCTGAGGCCTCAGATTTCGAGCCCACAACTTATATAATTGATTTATTAATGAAATGGGAATACAGAATAACAGTTGATGGTTATATAGCTGATGAAACATTGCCAGCAGCTGCTCCAGATACCTACAGCAGCGGGGATGCTCCCGGTACACAAACAGCCCAAACCAAACGTACTAATCTAAGAAAAATTTTTACAGCAGGTGGAACTTTTAGTTTGGTTTATGATGGTGTAACTTATACAATGGATATGGATAAATTATCAATAACAGATGATAGTGCAGATGAAGGCACCGCAACAAAATACAATGTAAAATTCACAGCTGTCCAAGGCCAAAATATGCCTGCGAGGTCATAAAAAATGGTAGACAAAACAACAATTACAGTTGGAATTTTGATATTATTATTAGCCAGCACAGGAATATTATATATCACATTAACTGCTGAAGGGCTGAAGATCAGGATAGATGCAGATCAAGCCACGTTCTATGCACTGAATGAAAACAATAGATACGTAGTGGTTGGAAGAGAGTTAACTTCGGTATGGGAGGGTACAACCAAGCTGAACAGGAAATTAGATTTGATAGAACTCAAACACGAATTTTATAACAAATCATCAGGAAAGTGGGAACTGCTGGGTTTGGATTTCAAGATTCTGCCAGCTACAAATATCAAAAGCACACGCACAACTTATTACAAATCAAACATATCGATCAGAGAAAGCTGGGTGTTTGATGCCAGCAATCCGGATGCTAATTATTTTCCGGTCAGGCATTATATTGAATGCTTTAATTGTCAGGGCAGAATATTACAATATGAAGTGCGAGATTTGATTTATGATGGCCCCACGATCAAGAATGTGGAGTCGCCTCAAAGTTTTGGTATGGATATGAAAGTGGAATGGGAAGCAGACCGAAGCTATTGGAACACGCTTTACAAATCAGGCATAATCAAAATCAGATTTAAACCAACCACAAATTACGAAAAATACGAAACCAGATTGTTTGATCCCGCTGGTGATGTTATCTTAGAACTTGAAGGGACTGAAGCAAACATTAATGCAGAGCTTGGAAGCCAAATAGAAGTGAATGCAACTATAGAAAACAGCTCGGCAGCAGTCTGTGTTGATATACCAGACAGCCCAGAATATGGTATAAATTACTCATGTAATGCATCAAACACTTCTTTTATTTTTAATTTGAGTTCGTTTGTGCTTGTTAAATTTAATGATTCTACAAAAAGTAAACAGCTGCTTGATTCTAGCCAAACTTGGGTTCGTGATGAATTATTATGCGATTCTGATTGGGCTCCGAATCATAACTGCACTAATTTAGTTGATCATGATTGGTATACTGAAGCACACAGCAAAAATAGCACAACATTGGCCACTGCATATATAAATTTCACACCACCAACTGCCTGGGCTAATGTAGATAACACAATAATCAGATGGAAAATGATGACTGGCGATGGCGAAACAGTATACTTATACAATTCAACTGTGCCTTCTTTTTGTTTTGGAATTGGCCAAGATACAAATATTATGATCGAAAGCAATTATCTGAACACAACCGCCCAGACTGCAGCATTTTATTGTTATTGGTTTGGGGTGACATGGATTCTTATGGAAAGTTATCCACTTGGCATAGAAGGTTATGTTACATCCACTGGCCAAATATATGAGTTTGAAATAGTTTCAGAACGATGGACTAATGTTTCTATTAACTTAGATAACCAAACTGTAATATCCAGTGGTCAGTTCAATATCAGTGGCCTTGAGCAATATACAGGCAACACAACTGATGTTCAGATAAGTTTTGGTCTAACTAATCGCACCGATATTTATTTATTGGGCAAACTAATTGGAACGTTATTAGAATATGATGAATTTATATTTAATAAAATAGAATATGATCGCAGAAATATTACATTCCCTGCTGCCGGCTCGAATGTGATTTATATTAATATGAGCACTAATGGTATTGTTTCAGACGCAAGCATGGAACTGGTTGGCTTTGATGTAGATCGAGGTCTCAATTTTGATTTTTACGAAAGATTTGTTAATTCCACTTATCTTAATACGACTCGCACTACTGGTGCTGCCCCATTAGTAAGCTTCAATAATTTTGAAAGAGGTAATATATCATCTTACAGTGGGTGGACACATACATATTCTGAAGTGGATTCAGAGCCTGATGGCTGTACTGGTGTTGATTGCTTTAATTGGGAAATTTGGAACACTAACAGCACTAATGTTAATGGTGTTACTGAAGGGCTTTCTAAAAATTATTTAGTGCATAGCCAAGCAAGAGGTTATGGCAGACATGATGAAACAAGAGTAAGATGGATGGAAGACTTAGATACTAATTTTGATTATAGAAATACCTCTATGTTCGAGATTAGTGGTCACTGGAATCTGACTTTTATAAAGCATGCTCTGTTTGGTGGTAGTCTTAGATGTATTACTGAAATGTGGAGTGCAATTTATTTGACTGATGGCAGTACTAGAGAAGAAATTTATCGGCACAGTGGCAATCAGAACATATACGACAATGTTACTGCTATTCGACAGCAAAATATAGAATCTGATGCTTGGAAAGTCTATATAGATGGCGTGTTTGTAAAAAACATATATACTGGTGGTTTTAACAAAAATGAAAGTTGGAACCTTTTATTTGTAGAATATCTCAGCTCCAGCTCTCCATACCAAGATTGCGAAAGCAAATATAATTTAACTGTAGAATATTATGATATTAAAATAGGTGGCGCAGGTCTGAAACGAGATGCAGTTAATTCTACAGGATATAATTCAGCTAAAAACCTAATTGGGAGCATTAATTTAACTACATTCTCTGCTGATGTCTCGGCTGCTACACTTTATGATATAGCATATAAACCTTCTGGCACCAACATATCTTATTATCTTTCAAATGATTGTGAGAATTGGACTAGGTTTGTACCCGGATACAGAGCGGCATTCGAAAGCACAGGTAAAAAAATGTGCTATAATATCAGTATGGAGTCGGCTACAAACACAACCGGCATTGTGCAACAGCTAAGAATAACTGTAGTGCCATCTTCAGGTGAGAATATTACTGTCGATGTTGGTATTGATGGAACTATAGATGGTGGTTATAATGGGGTACTGAACTCCAGCTCGTCGCCCCAAATAATAGACTTGACAAATAATTCAGCAATAGATTATTATGTATCAGAGCAATGTGCAAATCAAACAGTATGTGCAGTTCCAATCGAAATTCATACAGAGTGTGGTGGCATTATTATGGTTCAGGATTTATCTATAAACAAAAGTGTTAATCCGATCTCATTCAATACTTCTTTGATTGAGAATCTAAATGGTGATATTCCTATCGGTTTTAGTTTTCTTGATGGAAGCATAATAATTTCAGATCTCAGAATTTATTATCTGGGTGGTAACGAATCATTTACGATCAGAGCACATAACTCTAATTATAGCACAAACACCACTTATGATGCTATATTGTTCTATTCTGATTATAATTGGACTTATCCGGCCAAGATAAGTTATTTTGAGTTCATACCTAAATCACCTACCAGTAAGAATGTTACACCTTATGGGCAATCCAGACTGAAGCCGATATTCAATATTACGCTTGATAATTGGGGTGGCAAGACTGCAAACTTCTCGATTTATCTTAATGAAAGCTATGCGTGCGTTAATTTAACAGCCTCAACCTCATATAACAAATCAGTCGGCACTTTGATAACTAATAATACATGGCACGATTTTGGAACTAATTTGAGTTACGAATCAGAAATAGATCTGTGGTTCTGGGCAGATTATAATTGTAATTATACTAATTGGGTGTTTTGGGAGCCTACACTCTATTTTAGGGGCTGTTGTTACGAATGTGATTTGTGTGATGAAGATGTGGCGAGTGTGAGCTAAAATGCCAGTAAGATCAGCACGAGCAATATCGCCAGTCATTTACATACCGCCAGTCAACAGTGCTGCGTTTGCACTTACAGTTACTGCAAGCGATGGCACAGTGGATACAATCTCAGATTATGTTACTAGCTTAGAAATAGAAGATGGAGCTACCGAATCAATTGGCAGATTCGAATTTGAAATTTGGGATCCCAATGAAGATTATGTGGGTGTATGGAGCGGTGGTGAGGTTGTAAGATATTATTCTGATTATGCTGCAACTGCAACCACACTCAGATTCAGGGGCAGAATAGAAAAAGTATCGTATCAAGGCAACAAGCTCAAAGTCACTGGCAGATCCGAGAGCCTCAAATTCATGGATATTACGGTAACAAAATCATTTAATAATACTGATACTAGTGAAATACTTAAAAGTCTAATTGATACATACGGCTCCGGATTTACTTACAGCAATATTGAAACTTCCAATACTAATTTAACTGTAACATGGACACAGAAACCATTTTGGGAATGCATTCAGGAAATATGTACAGCAGCCGGTTTTGATTGCTATGTGGATGCTAGCTTGGATTTCCATTATTTCAGGTCTGGCACAGTAAAAAACCAATATGAAGGCATAGTTCACGAATATAATCTGATTGAAGTTGGTGAATTTGCAGAAGATCTGGCATTGATCAAAAACAGAATAATCGTGTATGGTGCAGAACAGGACGGCATCCAGATAATATATACGGCTGATGATTTAACTTCACAAGCCGCTTATGGTATAAAAGAAGAAACAGTAAATGATGATAATATAATAGATTATGCTTCGGCTCAGGAGCTGGCAGACTATTATTTGGTTAAATATAAAGATCCTCCAATAGTAGGCGAAATCAAAAGCCTGTTAATGGCTAGTATCCAGCCCGGACAAGCGATCAAAATATCGTCACCGGCAGACAATATCCCACCTGCAGCATACGTGATCATTTCTTATAAGCACAATATTAGTAGTGATGGGTTATTTACTTCAGTTAAAGTAAATAAAGAGCCACGCCATATCAGTCATGTATTAAAAAAGCAAATAGAACGCCAATATCAAAGCGAACAGACTTCAAGCAACCCATACGAAATGAGATACTCTTATAATTTCTTGTTTGATGAGGATACTGGCACACATAGCAATACTGAAATCACAGACGGAATATTGAAACTGGTATCCGGCTCGGCAGGACATTGGATTAGTACGGTTAGAACAACAACTATAAATATAACAGAAGCTTATTTGGTGTTGGTTGGCAGCAAAGTAACTGGTGCTGTTGTAGGTGTCTCTGTTAATGGTGGTTCTAGCTATCAGACAATTGGTAACAAGCAGAGAATTGTGATCACCAATCCAGATAAGAGATTAAGAATTAAAGTAACATTTAGTGATGCTGCAACCCAAATAGATTCATTATCTGTACAATATAAATAGGAAGGTGATAAAATTGAAAGAACTAATAAAACTAAAAGGCATTAGACATGTGGAAACACCACCAGGAACAACTATATTCAAAAAATGGGTAGAATGGATTCCTGAGCAAGAAATCAAAGCCAAACTTACAGATTTCAGTTACAAATGTGATTGTGGCAATAAACAAATAGTAATTGGACATACAAGCAATGAATTACAATGTAACAAATGCAAATATGTTGGTATATTACCAACCAAACATTTAAAAGCAAGAAAAGGCAAAACTTTTAAATCCGATAAAATATTGAGGTAAATACTATGACAGATGTAATACCAATAAGATTCAGTCCCAAATTTTTAGAGAAATTTGGTAATGCTGTTGCTGAATGGTGGAATGATAAGTGGAAGAAAACCACCCTTTATTACAAGACTGATGGAATTCATATGAATGATCCTAGAGAGTTACTTACTGCCGAATTTGTGCCTGATTCCAAAACAGAGATCTTTTTGAATGGATTACAACCTTATAGCAATGATATGAAGGCTTATCTTGTACATAAATATATTTTAAAAGACCGCAAATTTAAATATGTATCGGATAGTATACAATGGCACATAGTTGAAAAATGGCAGACCCCACAGCAAACAATTGATCTAGGGTTCCAAGGTGATTGCGAAGACGCAAGTTTATTATGGTTAAAATTAGTTGAGCTTGCGAAGATTCCCTCCTTTAGATGTAAAATCTGCTGCGGTTATGTTAAAACAAACGGTGGTCAAGCGGGACACGCATATGGTACTTATTTAACAGAAGAAGGTAATAGATGGGTAAGTATGGATTTGACTTATTATACAAATTTGCTCAAAGTGGAGGATAGAGCAGCAGTTAAAGATATAAGCAGATATAAAGCAATTTGGTTTTCGTTCAACAAAAAAATTATTTGGTCTCAAAAAGATATGGAAGTGAAAATAGCATGAATTACATTAGAACCAAAGCACATCGAAAGCTGATGTCAGAAATCAAGCTTAATAACAATCCATTAAAAGGTAAGCCTTCTCATAAAAAAGGGATTTATAAAATAAAAATCTCAAAGCAAGAATTACAAAAGCTATATCATTTAGAAAAAAAATCATTAAAAGATATTGCAAATAAATATGATGTTAATGCAGTAACCATACTTAATTACATGAAAAGATTCAAAATCCCCAGAAGAGATATCAATGGCCCCGAAACCAGAAAACTATGCGCAATCAAAGCAAAGGGACGTATAATATCTGAAGCACAACGAAAGCAGCAGAGCATTACTGTGAAAAAATTATGGGATAATGGTACATATAAAAGAAGTTGGACATGGTCGAAAGAATCCAGAATAAAAATAACTGGCAAAAATAATCGTATGTACGGAAAGCATTTAACTGCGGAACATAAGTTAAAATTAAGTATCGCAGGAAAGAATAAGCAGGTAGGCTCAAAACATCCTAATTGGCAGGGTGGTAGATCATTTGAGCCCTATAATCTTAATTTTAATGCCAAATTTAAAGAAATGATCAAAGAAAGGGACGGTCATAAATGTATGATATGTATGATTCCAGAACAAAATTTAAAATACAATTTATGCATTCACCACATTGATTACGGTAAAGAAAATAGTATACCACAAAATTGTGTTTCTCTATGTAGAAAATGCCATTCCAAAACAGGCTATAACAGAAAAAGTTGGATATTATTTTTTCATTCTTTGTTGTCAGAATGTTATAATTACGAATATATAAATAACAAAGCTATAATCACAATAATTCGGAGTGATTCATAAAATGGTACGAAAAAGAACAAGCTCAAAAAAAAATGAACGGGAGACAGGAATGATCATTGGCAAATTAGATTCTATTCATGAAGATGTTGGCGAGATCAAAATCACACTTAAGGAACTGAACGGAAAAGTTCAGACCAATACTCTTAATATAAAAACATTAGAAACAATATATAGAACAGACTCGAAATGGGTAGCTAAAATAGCAGCTATTACAGGCGGTATAGCTTCAATAATAGTCACCATAATCGGATGGTTTGTTAAGAGTTAGAAAATGAAATTGGAGGTATTTAACATGCCAACAACAAAAAATTTAATTGGGGAAACCAAGAACAGAGCAACAGGACTTGCAGGCTGGAGCTTTATGGGATGGCTTAAAGGAAACTACAAGACCATCAAAGAGCTGGTAAAGGTGCTGACTCCATTAGCATTAAGCTGGGCAGCAACTGCTAATCCAGTATATACAGGAGTGATCACTCTAGTCAGCAAATTTGTCTTGGATATAGTAGATTACTATTTCCCACAAGTATAAAAGAATTATTTTATATAATGAGGATGAAAGGCACTCCCTCAGCTGGGGTGCTGTTAACTCGGAGAGCTATTTTGCATCCTCATCTTTATAATATGTATGTTGAAGTATATAAATCTTTCTACAAAACTAGCAATATATGATTTTGATTGGAAATGGATAGCTTTTGTCTTTGGCTATTAAAGAAGCCTCTGTCTCGCTTCCTACAATCTCTTCTACGAGGA
>Ga0180007_10006337_pt1 | contig 11596 bp, 10 predicted proteins | sample MM_PC_MetaG_FD_121122 | JGI IMG/M metagenome (GOLD analysis project Ga0180007, IMG submission 121122) | Groundwater microbial communities from the Aspo Hard Rock Laboratory (HRL) deep subsurface site, Sweden - MM_PC_MetaG | ecosystem: Environmental > Aquatic > Deep subsurface > Groundwater...
AAGGAACATATCTCTTCAGAAAATATATAATCAATCATTTTTCACAGGAGTTTGCTTATACTGACTTATTAAAGATGAGACTGAACGAGATCCTTGGAATGTTACAGAGACAATTGCCTATAGACGAGATTGATGACAGAAAACTTTTTATCATGAATTTGGGGAGAGAAGGGGTTCGCCTGCTTCCAGACTATGAAGATAAAATAGAGCGAACAGAAAAGAGCATGATTGAAGAGATAAGAGGTCAATGTGCACAGCCAGGCAAAGTCGTCGGCAGAGTGAAAGTTTGCCTGACACCTGAAGAATGCAAAAAAGTAAACCGAGGAGATATCCTTGTGACTAAGATGTCAACACCAGACTTTCTTCCAGCCATGAGAAAAGCAGCAGCCTTTATCACAGACATCGGCGGCATAACCAGCCACGCAGCAATAATATCAAGAGAGATGGGAAAACCATGCATCATCGATACAAAGATTGCGACAAAAGCTCTAAGAGACGGAGATCTGGTTAAGGTGGATGCAGAGAAAGGTACAATAAAAAAAGTATAAGCCTCCGGAGGGACTTTCATGACTTTTCGCGTTTTTTACTGGGACTAAGCATAGCGCATGTCCCAGGCCTTTTTGATGTGGCTTTTTCGCGAAAAAGCCTTTTGAACCCTCGACCTGCTGATTACAAGTCAACCGCTCTAGCCACTGAGCTACGGAGGCGTGATTATAGGGAAAAACAGGCATTTATATATCTTTTCCTTTAAATTAAGGTTTAAAGGTTGAAGTCGTTTATGAAGCCAAGAATGGTTTGATATTTTTCAAGATATCTAAAACCTTTATCTGCTAAGGTGATGAACTTTTTTCCTTTCTTATCTTTAACTTCTTTGACAAAGCCTTTTTCCAGCAGTTCGGAATAATATTCTGTAAACCTCTGCGAAGAAAGATTGGAATAGCGAAGAAGAGGTGTTGGTTTGATAGAATTATTTTTCTCTCGTATAATTTTCAAGATATCATAAATCACTTCCAGTCGTTCTCTTTTCTTGTTCATTTTTGCTTCACATTAATACGCTTAAGCACGCCCCAAACTATTATTATGAATAATATTAAAGATATCAAATACACAAACACTTTTATCTGAAGGAAGAAAGGTGGCAATGCTGTTGCGAAGGTGTTCAATATCCAGAACACAAATAATAAAATATAGATAAAATAAAGTTTGGAAAACCCTTTCTTTGCTTTTGATCTTTTATTATTAAAAAAACTCATTATGACTGCGAATATGAAAAGCGCTGCCTGAATTATGACGAATAACAAAGTTTTTTGGAATAAGACAGGAATCAATGCAATAATAAAAGCTATTATGAAAATAGGCCATTGCTTACCGAAGAATCCTTTGTGTGTTTTCTTCCATAAAACGCTGTAAACCAGATATGATATTGCAATCGTACTGGCATATATTGTGATAAAAAATATGCTTAAAAGCAAAACATTTGGTATAGAAGTTCCTCTCGCATTATTTGGTGTGATTATTAGAAAATTAAAAAGATAACTTATGGCAAAGAACAAAAAAACATTCCTAAAATATCCAATTCCTTTATGACCTGTCAGTTCATATAATTCTCTTGTTTTGATATAGATTATTCCACAAACTAAAATTATCAATAAAGTATAAACTGCATCAACCCAAAGGTTAGTTTGCATCATTTCCTGCATTAAAATAAATCCGTGTCCTGGTCCAGGCATACTATCACCAATCAAGCATAGTTTTTAAATCTTTATAAAAAAAGTGGATCATAAGTGTACATTCTATCTTCCTCTTGCTTATAAAGAAAAGAGTCATAATTATTGTTAACACCCCAACAAATAGAGGAGGTATAAAAAAATGAAGAAAAAAGCAATATTAGGAATACTGGCGGTATTAGTCATAGGACTGGTAGCGACAGGAGCAGTCTCTGCTTTCCGAGGCATGGGCTTTGGAAATGAAGAGACAAGAGAAGAGATACAAGCTGCTTTAGACGCAGGAGATTATGACTCTTGGAAAGAAGCACACCAAAACATGCTGACAGAAGAAAACTTCGAAAAATCTCAAGAAATGTTCCAAAACAGGGAACAGATGAGAGCAAATCAAGAAGAAATACAACAAGCTCTTGAAGACGGAGATTACGAAGCATGGCAGGAAGCAATAGCCAACTGCGAAAAAGCAAGGCTCAACGCAGACGACATCTCAGAAGACGAATTCGAAATTCTTGTCCAGATGCACGAAGCAAGACAAGATGGGAATTTTGAGATAGCGCAGGAACTTGCAGAAGACTTAGACTTTGATATGCCTTTAGGAAAAGGTATGAGAAAAGGTATGGGTCAAGGTGGATTAGGCAATTTCGGAGACCATAAGATGAACATGGGAGAATAAAATCTCCTTTTTTTTCTTTTTTTTAATCTTTTTTAGCGAAACCTTTATATACAAGATATATTTTACTTATCTTGTAATGTCAACCAGCATAGATATGGGAACTGTAAGCTCTCGCGGCCAAATAGCCATACCTTCAAGTATGCGGTCACAACTGGGATTGGAAGACGGCTCTAAAGTGCTTTTTCTTTTGGAAAACGAAACTTTGCTCATGAGAAAGGTCAATTCTGAAACATTTACGGAACTCACGAAGCCTCTTCGGAAAGCAAAGAAGAAGATTAAAGAAGCAGACGTGAATAAACTCATCCACAGGATGAGAAGATGAAAATAACTTTGGACACGAATGTTTTGGTATCAGCGACTTTCTGGACAGGTGATTCCTTTAGGATTTTGAAGCTAATAGACGAGAAGAAGATGAATTTGGTTTTGTCTTTGCCTATAATAGAAGAATATCACAAAATTCTGGATTCTAATGAAATAATCAAGAAGATAAAGAACAAAGAACTGCTTGTTTCTAAATTAATCAATACTGTGCTGAACAATTGCGAGTTAGTCAAGCCAAGAAAAAAACTTGAGGTTGTCAAAGACGATCCTGAAGATGATAAGATTTTGGAATGTGCCCAAGAAGGCAAAGTAGATTATATAATAACTCAAGATAATCATCTATTAAAGCTTAAAATGTTCGAAAACATCATCATATTAGCGCCTTTTGATTTTTTAGGGATGATGCGTAAAACATAAGCATAAAAGACAAAATTTAGTTTGCCACGTTCTTAACTTTTCCCTGTTCTAAGCAAAATATTTATAAAGACGCTTTTAGTTCTCGACATCATGTCCTCGTAGCTTAGCGGTACTTCGCCTGAGAAATCATGTGAGGCACTAGGGAGCGTGTGGCTGTTATCCTTACTATCGTTCGGAACTTCCCGAGCGTAGTTGGTAAGTAACCACAAGGTCACCAGTTCAAATCTGGTCGAGGACGTTTGGGCCCGTAGCTTAGTCCGGTGGAGCGCACGTTCCATATGGATGCGAAACTGATACGCCGACAAAGCATAGATATCGTGAGGTCTGGAGTTCAAATCTCCGCGGGCCCATTTATTCTCTCAGTGTATAAGAATCAAATTCTTGCTCTGTTGTTCCTGGGGGAAGATATCCTTCGTCTATAAGGTGGCGTATAACATCTTGTTTGGATGCACCGACTTTTTCAGCAACTTCTTTTGCATGGCTGATTCTTGATATTCCGGGAACTATGCTGAATGTGGGTTTTCCATCTTTGAACTTGGTCATAAGGGCAACGCCAATTCCTGCCTCCTGCATCTGGTCTATCAATGCGTGATTGTGAGTTACAAGGATGGTGTTGTTACCTTTTATCTCGAATCCTTTTAAGATATACTTAGATTGTTCTAGTTTCTCTTCGTATGTTGTACCTTCTGCCAGCTCATCCAATATGACTAGGCTTTTTGGCGTCACCCCATAAAATATTTCTCCGGTTTGTGCCCATTCTTTTCCGAACCTGCCTTGCGCGTCTTTTGTAGATGCGAATTCAGGGGTTTGATAATGTATCTGGTCTGCTATGCTTATCCTGGCTTCTCCAGGCGTATAGCATCCTATCTGTCCAAGGGCCTGTGTGAGCGTCAGGGTGCTGCAAAGAGTTGTCTTTCCGCCGCTGTTGGGTCCGCTTATGAAGGTGATATTCTGGCCATTTAGGCTTATATCGTTAGGCACGAAGTCAGGGTCACTATAAGCCAACACCGGGTGCCTTGCGTTTTTTACCTCTATGAAATGCCTTTCGCTTTCCACAACTTCTGGCAGACCGATTTCGTGGGGAAATTCATCCCTGTATTTCATGAAGCACAATAATTCGTCCATTCTTCCAATCGATTCTAACACATTATGGACATCCTGGCTTCCCCGGTATTTTTCGCTTAGAGGATAGAAGAAGTTCTCTCGCTCCGATTCAAGAACTTTGAAAGCCCTAAGCATGAGGTATATCATAGCGAATAAGGGCGAGAATTCTATGAAATTCGCTATATAACTGTTTTCTGGTACATTAATAATCCCCTTTTCAGTGAGATAATACGCTGCTCCTATAGTTGTAGCGGTGATAGCTGCTTCAATCGGTTTGACAGGTACCTTTGTAGGCCTGTAGCTAAACATGGCTGTGAGACGATTGACACGTTTTCTTGGTCTCAGGCCTTTGAAGGTCATCAACACAGGTCCTTCCATGAATTCGTTTGCTTCTGATTCTCTTGCATCTTGTATGGCTGTTATCAGGGTATCCAGATATGTTGATTCTACTCTTGGGAGAAGATGTGCTTTCTCTACGAGCCCTAAAAAATATTGTCTTGTTTTTTCGTATTGGTCATATATCCCCCAATCTTGCTTGAAGTTTCCTCTTAAGAAGTCCAAAAAGGTATCTTCGTTTTCTCCTGCGTTTCTAAGAAATCCTTCTATGGCAGCACGAAGTTCTGGCCTTGCATCCATCTCCCTCAATGCGTCTTGTTTTGCATGGATCTCTTCCAGGGAAAACGGTGGAGAGACAAGGGATCGATACACTGTTGCTTTGCCTGTAAGGGTGGATGCGTTATATCCTGCGAGCCTCAAATGAAGTTTCTTGAATTCCAGGATTTTTCTTGTCTTTTCTTCAACAAGAGGCTTTGCTTTTGCAGGAAGACGCCTTCCAGACAATAAGTCATAAGGCACACTTGACACAAGGTCATCTAAGGTTATCATGCAGAAAAGTATTGAGGACAATCTTATAAATGTTGCTATTGACGAGAAGTTACTTTTGTTTTTTCAAATCTCCGCGGGCCCATTTTCTATCTTGAGAAAACATGTTCTTCAAAAAATGCCCTTGTTGCAGGCCAAACCTTCATATTGTGCATTTCTTCCTCAGAAAAATAATCAGCATCTCTTAGTTCGTCATAATTTGGTCTTAAGTCGCCTTTCACCGTGCATTCATACCAACAAGTTACTTGATCAGGTACATCTCCAGGAGATTCAGTTATCTTATTAGCGACTTCTACTTCTAGTCCGGTTTCCTCAGGGATTTCCCTGCACAAAGCAGTAAGTTCATCCTCTCCTTCCTCTACATGCCCTCCTGGAGGATAATAATATCCTGTGTATTCTCCAAAATCTCTTTTAGAAGCGACAAGTAAATACTTTTCAATACCATCTTCTATTTTTCTTATGATACCACAAACAACATGATCCATGGCAAAGGGAAATAGGTTTAGTTATATAAACTATTCTCTAAACTGTGGACCCATCTATTCTATATGTGACTCCTATTGGTAGAGTAAAGAGTTCTTCTCTTGTCGCATAAGGCAACCTGGTTTCCATGAAGATGTGCAATGCATCTAATCCGTCTATCTCTTGATCCAAAGCAACATTACATATGTGTCCCATGCATCTGTTTGGAACAAATGCGAGCATGCTATCGTGCTCTCTATCGAAATATCTTGGGTCTTTAATAAGATTAACATAGGCTCTTGCGCATTCATCTTCTACCGTATTGTCTGCTGCTCTAAGTACTTTCTCTGAGAAAAAAAGACAGTCTTCTCTTCCTGGTTTTCCATGATCATGTCTTAATACATCTACTTCTGAAAAACCATTGACAGCAAGTATTTCTCTGTAGGTTGGAATTAAAATTGCGTCTTCTCCTGACATTCTTCGGTAGAAATCTCTTCTTTTTGTCCTTGTATGTGTGCTGCTCAGACCTTGTCTTATTTCATGGTATGCATCATCTGCCAAAAGCACAAACTTGACGTCTTTTCCTATTTCTCTGGCTTCTGCTGCTGCAAAACAATCCAGTTCTAAGGAATATGTCGGAAACGCTCCCCATGATGTCAGGTCGGGATATGCTTCTTGCTCACTATACATCAAAGGAAAATGGCCTGCAAGCATCACTAACCTGTCTTTATCTGAGGTACGGACATAACTAGATAGGATTCTCTTTAATTCCTGTTCATCAACCAGTTTTTCCATTTTCACCATGGTGAAGTAGTATCTCACAACCATATTAAACTTTCCATCAGATTTTACTAATTTGATGGAAATATTTATAAAGAAATACCACTTTTTACTATATTGTGCTTAAGAATTTAGATAAAATCGATATGCGAATTTTGTATGAACTAGACAAGAACGCCAGGATTCCTGATACAAGATTGGCGAAACTGGTAAGAAGAAGCAAAGAATCAGTACGATACAGAATAAAGAAATTACAGGAACAGGGCATAATAAAAGGCTTCACAACATGGATTGATCCCACAAGGCTTGGCTTCCTAGGAGTGAAGATGTACGTCAATCTTGCCAACAAGCCAGAGAAGAAAAAAGAGTTCATAGACTTTGTCAAGAAAGACAAGAGACTCTTCTGGCTTGGAATCGCCGAAGGTGCATGGAACGCTGGCCTGACTTATTTTGTAAAAGATAACAGGGAATTTTTTGAATTAAAGAATGAGTTGTTCTCTAAATTCAAAGACTTAATCCTTGAAAGCCACACAGGAGTGCCTCTTGATGTCAAGGTCTGTGACAAGACATTCCTATATGAAACAGAAACAGACTGGAAGACTTTATTTGATATTTTGGAACAGTATCAATTGGAGCCTATAGAAAAGAACATGCTCAAAGAGTTATTTAACAATTCAAGGATAAACATTGTTGACATTGCAAAGAAACATAATAGTACAGTTGATATTGTGAGAAATAGAATAAAAAAACTCAAAGAGAAGAAAGTCATCTTCAGATATCATGCAGAGATAGACTTCAACAAGCTCGGCTATGAATTCTTCAAGACTTTTTTTTACTTCAAGAACCTAACTAAGGAAGATGAAAAAAGATTGTTGGAATACTGCAGGCAGAATCCAAAAATAATCCATCTTGTAAGATTGATCAGCCCATGGGACATAGAATTAGAGATAATGTGCGAGTCTTATCTTGATTACAACGAGATAATATCCAAGCTCACACAGGAATTCTCAGAAATCATCAACAAAGTAGAGACAGCCATAATGGGTGAAGACTATGTCTTCCCAGCAGAGAAGATGGTGTTTGAGTAATTATTCCCTCTTAACAAACAATCCACACCAGCATCTGCCTTTCTCGTTCCAGTTTGGTTGGGTTTTAAAGTTACAAGGGCACAGCAATGCAATGTCTTGTTCTTTTGTGCCGTCTCTTAGTCTGCATGGGCAGAAACCATAACCAAATTTTTCTTTGTTCTTTAGGACTCCATCTGCCAGTGCTTCCAGAAGTTTAGGTTCAGGATTCAATGTGAAATCTTTGTCTTGGATAAAATCATTCCATATCCTTTTCAGTTCTTCCTTATCCAAGGTTCATCACCAGTCGTGCTTCTTTTTCTTCGCATTCAACATAAACATTTTTTTGCTGACAAGTCGGGCATAATTCAGGCCCAGCGATGCCATAATGTATGTCATTGCAGATTGTGCATCTGAAGAACTTTTTATCCATGTGTATCACCTTCTAATTTTTTAACACAAGATTTATTTAAAAAGATTATGATTCAAGGGTCTTTTAGCACTGGACATCCGCGCATAAACTATATAAAGCCAGCTCTTTTTTCTTTTTCAATGAAGAAATCTGTTGATATTCCTGAGAAATATTCTGATGTTGTTATTAACATAGCTCTTGACACTATTTCTCTCAACAAGCAGGCTCTTGTTTTTGTCAATACCAAGAGAGGTGCAGAGTCACAGGCAGAAAGAATCGCATTGAAGATAAAAGAAGACAATAAAGACTGGCAAGAACTCTCTGAGAAAGCCCTGAAAGCCCTCACCAAGCCAACTAAGCAGTGCAAGAGGCTGGCTCTTTGCATGAACAAAGGCATTGCTTTTCATCATGCTGGCCTTGCATCCAAGCAAAGAGAGCTTGTAGAAGATAATTTCAGGAAAGGCAAGGTCAAGATAATATGCTGCACGCCGACATTGTGCATTTCTAAGGGCACAAAGATTTGGCATGGAATCTCTGAAACCGAAGTTTCCAAGTTTAAGACTTCCAATCCACTTTTTGCGCTTTCCAAGACTAAGTTAATAAGCATGAAATCACAAAAAGTTCAAAAGATTGAGAATTCTTCAAAACTTATTCAAATCTCTTCAGTTTCTGGTTATTCAGTCAAGGTCACACCAAATCATAAGATGCTTGTGAAGAGGAAGAACAAAAAGATGGTTCTACAAGCAGGAAATGTCAAGAAAAGCGATAAAATCGCAACAATCAGCAGATTAAACATAAAAAATACAAAAAATCCTTCAATTAAAGATTTTGTGGTTGATAGAAACGTTTATTTAGAACAAAAGTTCAATCCAGAATTGTCTTACTTTATTGGTGCTATGCTTGGAGATGGTTATTCTGGTGCAGAGACGATTGATGGAAAAATCAAGTATAAAGGAAGCCCTTGTCTTGTGGGTGTTGATGCTGAAGTCTTCTCTAATGTAAAGACTGTTTGTGAAGAAATGAGGGTGTCCTGCAGAAAGACAAAGAATTCAGGTGGAACTCCTCAGCTTGTCTTGGGAAAAAATAACTGGTTCAGAGAGTTTCTTCTAAGATGTGGAGTTGATAAAGGTGAAAATAAGCACATTTCTGAGATGTTGATGACGATAAACTTAGAGAATACGGCATCTTTACTTAGAGGTTTGTTCGACACTGATGGGTTTTTAGAGGCCAAGAAAGGGCCTGGATTTTCGAATACATCTGAAAAATTAGTCAAGCAGATTCAAAAATTGCTTCTTAGGTTTGGAATAGTGTCTACAATACGAAAAAGAAAAGGAGGGACCATGAAGATTAATGAGAAGGAATACAAAACCAAACCGCATTTTGAACTGATGATTTTCCAGAAAGGATGCATCTTTGACTTCTACAGATTTATTGGTTTCAACATCCAAAGAAAACAAGAAGCACTAATTAATTTGATTGCCAGGATAAGCTCTAACTTGAATTATGTTTCCTGCGATGAATGTAAATACAAAATATACAAAGATTTATTCTCAGGAAGGTCCAAAGATCATAAAATATGGGGTGAAACAAAGCTGAAAGTCATAGAATTACTTGGAGAAAGAGGAGAATTAGGCTCTAGAGAGATTAGGAGAATTCTCGGAAAAGAGCCCAGAAAAGGTGAAACAAGGCTAAACCATCATTATCAATTAATCAAGAAAAGAAGGATTGGAAGCAGAAGCAACACAGAAAGATATTGGGGCCTTAATCCAATTGGCGAATGGATTTTCACGAATATTCTTGATAAAAACAAGAATTTCATAGAGTTTTTCAAATTACGAGAGTGTCCACTCTGTGGAGAAAAGCTAGAATGGGTTATCAAAAAAGGATGGAGAGATTCTGATTTTGAAGGAGACATCTTTTGGGATAAGATCAGAGAAATCAAAGAAGTTGAAGTTGAGAAGGATGTCTATGATGTTGTCCTGCCAAATACGCCTAAAAATGATCATATGTTCGTTGCAAATGGTTTTATAGTGCATAATTCTTATGGTCTAAACTTACCATCCTTTCGCACAGTTGTCCGCGACCTCAAGCGCTACGGAGGTCCCTGGGGAATGCATCCAATTCCAGTCTTGGAATATCATCAAATGATTGGAAGAAGCGGAAGGCCTGACTTCAATGATAAATACGGAGAAGCTATCTGCATAGCAAACAGCAAAGGAGAAGCAGAGCAGATAAAAGAACATTATCTTCTGGGAGAACCTGAAGAAATATATTCCAAACTAGCAGTGGAACCTGTTTTGCGAACATATATTTTAAGCTTGATTGCAAGTGAGTTTGTCACAACAGAAAAAGAGCTCAAAGAATTCTTTGACACCACATTCTACGCACACCAATTCAAAGATTTAACCAAGCTTCACAGAATAATTGACAAGATGCTCAAGCTTCTTGAAGAATGGGAGTTCATAACGAGTGATGCGAGTGATAAAGATTTTACCAGCGCAGATAAACTTGGCAAAGGATGCCTAAAAGCAACTTTGCTAGGTCACAGAGTTGCAGAATTATATTTAGATCCATCAACTGCTTTTTTCATCATGACGTGTCTAAGGCGAGCAACCCAAAAGATTTTATCTGAATTTTCATTTTTACAAATGGTAACGTCCTGCAACGAGATGAGGCCGCTGCTGAGTATGAGAGTAGCTGATTATGATGTTGTGCAAGAAAAAACTTTGAAATATTCCAGCAGTATATTAGAAATTGAACCTTCACAATTCAGCGAAGAATACGAAGACTTCCTGAAAAGCATAAAAACCGCCATGTTTTTTCAAGACTGGATAAATGAAAAAGACGAAGAATACCTCCTAGAGACATATAACATAAGACCTGGCGAGATACATGTAAAATTGAATCTTGCAGATTGGCTTCTTTACAGCTCTGAAGAATTAGCCAAGCTCCTGAAGTTCCATCCATTAATCAAAGAAATTATCAAGATGCGCTTCAGGCTAAAGCATGGCGCAAACGAAGAATTACTTCCTTTGTTGAAATTGCGCGATGTAGGAAGAGTAAGAGCAAGAATGATGTTCAAGAACGAAATAAAAGACATTACTGGAGTGAAAAGTGTTGAATACAGCAAGTTAGCCAATATGTTGGGCAAAAAAGTTGCTCTTTCAGTCAAGAAACAGGTCGGACAAGATCTTCGTCCAGAAAAAGTGGTAGTAAAGACGAATAAACGCAAAGGACAAAAGAACATCAAGGACTTTTAGCGATAGGTTTAAATATTAGTTGTAAAATTAAAATGTAGAGGTAAAGACCTCAAACTTCTAAAAGTCTTGGGGATTATATTTATTAACAGTGGGGGTGGAATGTATGAATTTGGTTGTTGTAGGAATGCAGTTGGGTGATGAAGGCAAAGGAAAAATAGTTGATTTCTTAGCTGAAAAAGCAGAGTATGTTGTAAGGTTTAATGGTGGTGGCAATGCAGGTCATACGATAATTGTTGATGGAAAAAAGACTGTTTTGCATTATGTTCCTTCAGGAATTCTAAGAGGAAAAACTTGTGTTATGGGTAATGGTGTGGTAATAAGTCTTGATAAGCTTCAAGAAGAGTTTAAATCTCTGGAAGATCAAGGCATTGATTTTAAAGATAAGATATTCATAAGTGAGTTGGCACACATAGTATTGCCAGAATATTTAGAATCTTCCAAGACAGAAAAATCTGAATCAACAGGGAGAGGAATAAGGCCAACATATATGGCTAAAG
>Ga0180007_10006338_pt1 | contig 11588 bp, 8 predicted proteins | sample MM_PC_MetaG_FD_121122 | JGI IMG/M metagenome (GOLD analysis project Ga0180007, IMG submission 121122) | Groundwater microbial communities from the Aspo Hard Rock Laboratory (HRL) deep subsurface site, Sweden - MM_PC_MetaG | ecosystem: Environmental > Aquatic > Deep subsurface > Groundwater...
AGGACGATTATGGAATCACGAAGAGCAACACGGGATATGTTTGAGGTTAAGCGGGATGGCTCTGGCAATGTAATCCCCGTCACTAAGACGATTGAATGGGAAGACGGCAATTACGCTATTGAAGTTCGCCCGATGTCTTACGGCGATATCGAATCATGGAATGCCAAGAGCAGGAAGAAGGAAGGCATCACCGCGAAAGAGATTGCATTGACGCTGGCCAATCATATCGCAGATCCAGACATGAGCGACTACACCGAAGAGAAGTTGCGTAAAGACCTGAAGGCAATGGCCGTAAATACGCTCCTAATGGCAGTCCTTGGTGCATCTGGGATGAAGGGCAAGGTAACGGTATCTGAGGACATGACCGCAACGATTGAACTGGAGGATGATGAGGGAAACGAATAGAGCGGGAAGAAGCGTTCGAGGCGTGGATGCACTCCGAGATGGGATATTCCTACATCGGCCCGAACTCTTTTTACCGGCTTACTTTGTATGAGATTGAGCGACTACAGCGTGGCTTTGCGGCCTTGAACGAAGACAAGAGTACAAAGCCGAGAGAGTCAGATAGGAAGAAGCTGGCAGAGTTCAGCGCAAAGATACGGTCAAGGTGATCTAGTGTTCGGTACGGGTGGGTTCCAAAAGAACATCAACGTGGTGGTCGGCGGCAATGCTACCGGCTACATCTCTGCGATGACTTTGGCTACATCCGCTAATAAGGCGTTTCGGAATGCTACGGTGTTGGCAGGTGCCGCCCTTGCCGCGTTCTCAGTTGTTATGCTGACGAAAGCAGTCGGGGCGGCGGCTGACTTTGAACACGCGATGGCGGGAGTTAAGGCCGTCACTCAGGCAGTGCCAAAGGATTTCGATAGGCTTATTGATAAGGCGAAAGAGCTTGGTCGGATTACTAAATTCACCATGATGGACATCGCCGCTGGCATGGAAGCGCTGGGAAAGGCCGGATTCTCAACGAACGAAATCCTCTTCAGTATGGCCGGTGTTGCTGATCTAGCAGCGGCAGGGGGGATTAGCCTAGGAGAGGCAGCGGACATCACCTCAAAGGCAATCCGCGCCCTTGGATTAGACGCATCAGATTCAACGCGTATTGCAGACGTATTCGCACAGGCAGCGGCGAGCGCGAACGTTGATGTGTCTTTGCTTGGTGAATCAATGAAGTACATTGCTCCTCTTGCGCGTGCGGCTGGATTCTCGCTTGAACAAACCGTGGCGGCGATTGCAAAACTTGGAGACGTTGGTATCCAGGGCTGTTATGACGATCAGACAGAAGTTCTCACGCGGCGCGGCTGGATTAAGTGGGAAGACGCATCTATGTCAGACGAGTTCGCAACGCTTAATCCAGACACCAACACACTAGAATACCAACAACCATCTAGGCTTATTCGTTATCATCATTCAGGGCAAATGTATCATGTAGCGAATCGGTCGCTTGATATGTGCGTAACGCCAGATCATAGGATGTGGGCGAAGCGGCGCGATAAAGATAGCTACGAAGTAATGCGAGCCACTGAAGTCGATGGCAAGGCAGTAAGATACCAGACTGGTGGAATGGATTGGAAGGGTGTAGATCGTGACCATCATGTACTAGAAGGCTTTGAACAGAATCGCGGATCATGGACAAAGACCGTGATGCCTGCAAAAATAGACTCTGAGACATGGGCTACGTTCCTTGGATGGTACATCTCTGAGGGACATTGCGATGTGCTGCGCGGCAATTATAGAATAAGGATAGCACAGAGATCGGGGGCCGTAAGAGATCGAATGAGGGAGACACTGGGCTCTTTGCCGTGGACTGTGAATGAGGACAAAAACGGGTTTAGCATTATAAACGAGCAGTTGTGGAGAGAAGTATCTCCGCTTGGGAAGTCATACGAAAAATACATACCAGGCTACGCAAAAGAATGGTCCCCGCGCCTACTGAAATGGCTTCTTATCGCACTGATCGAGGGCGATGGAGATGATAACGGCGCATACTATACTTCATCTTCTAGGCTTCGTGACGACGTATCTGAGATCGCCCTGAAACTTGGATATGCAGCATCAATCGCTAAAAGGAATCCTGTCGGGCATGTCTCACACATAAAAGATGGCAGAGTAGTAACAACCAAGCACGATCAATGGAAAGTGAATATCAGAGAGGAAGGCTTGCATCCGTGGTATCATCCGTCTGAATACAAAGGAATACACGGCGAAAGGCTAGACCAATCGCGTGCCAATGCGTGTAGCGAATGGATTAAATATGATGGCGAAGTGTTCTGCGCAGAAGTCCCAAATCACCTATTGATTGTGCGCAGGAATGGGAAGTCCGTAGTTTCTGGCAACTCAATGGCGGGCACATCGCTCAGGTTTGCTTTCTCTGAACTGTTAGCAACGACTGATGGGTTCAAAGAATCGTTATCAGGTCTTGGAATGACGATGGATGACATCACCGGCCCAGACGGGAAGCTGATGGGCTTCGTTGAAATCCTCACCATGCTAGAAGAGGCTGGCGCTGACACTGGAGACATCATTACCATGATGGGTAAGCGAGCGGGACCGGCTATCGCGGCGCTGATGCAGAACGTTCCAGGCCTGCGCGAGTTCACAGCAGAGCTTGTGAATGCTGCGGGGGCCGCTAAGACGATGGCCGACATTCGTCTTGACACACTGCGCGGGCAGCTGGAAGTATTGCAGGGTTCATGGCAGTTGATGCTTGTTACCATAGGTGAGAAGGTCACTCCGATCATTCAGGAGTTCGTGGAAGAGTCGCTTATTCCTGCTGTCAATGAATTCGCTGCATGGGCAGAGGAAAGTGATGCGCTCGAAGTGAAGTTGCGCGACTTCTTCGACACGATGATCGACGGGTTCCAGTGGCTACTTGACAACTGGGAGACGGTTGTTCTAGGGATCAAGGGCATAACTGCTGCGTTGGTTGCGCTGGTTGCCGTGAAGATAATTACCGGGATTGTGGCGCTTGGCACTGCGATAGCCGGGATGGGCGCAGCTACGGCTACTGCGGGCGTTGTTGCTGGTACTGGAGCTGCTGCGGTTGGAATAGCTCTTGGTAGCCTTCTCACGCTGTTGGCAGCGGCGGGTATCGGCCTTGGTCTATTCCTTGCTAAGATCAAGATGGCGATGCGTGAAACGAAAGAGTATATCGAAAAGGCGAAAGAACTGGAAGCGGCGATGGATGCCATTACGGGATCGTGGAATGAAGCTGCAGAGGCAGCGAAGCTCATGGCTGGCGCTGTTACCGTTGCAAAAGATGAACTCACTGCCTATCTGAAAGAACAATACATGGCAATTGAGACTCAAGACACATTATGGGCTTCGGCAAATGACCGATGGGACACCCTAAGAGGAATGTTAAAAGATAATGCTAAGACCGTTAATGAAGTAACAGAGCGAATGGAACTCCTTAAAGAGGAAATTCTATCGTCTGGGGCAGCGGCGAATGAAATGGCGAATATGTGGGCCGCTGGGTTAGAGAAAATCTTAGCAGATTTCAATCTGGTCGGTGGCGGAATAAGTGCTGTGATGGACAGAATACAGAAGAAGGCACTAGAGACCGCGCAGGTGATTGCAAATTCACTTTCCGGGCTGTCCATCTCTGGACTTCCAGCTCTTGGAACAACCGGGCTAGGATCGTTCACAGGGCCAACACCGACTGACACAGGCCTATCTTTCACTGGCGTTCCTGGGGGATTTCTACCTGAGTGGGGCGGCGTGTTCGGCGGACCTCCTGCAGTGGCGCCGGGAGCCACAACCCCAGATGACATCGTTGCCCCGTGGCGGGACGCGATGGACGATCTCCGCGACATAATGACAGACACCCCGACACAGGCGACGGCGGCACTGAGAGAATTCATGACACAGTTCGGAACTGTGCCAGCGGCCTTGCTTGCAGGAAGTAGTGCGGCGAGATCCATCTTGTCAGACCTTGAAGAGTTGCAACGCATGGGAATCGGCGGGCTAGAAGCAGACATCTTGTTCTTGGAAGGGCTTGTTGGAATCACCGCGCAAGAGGCGGCGGCAAAAGCGAAAGAAGCGACAGAACAGGCCAAGAAAGATGCAGACGAGTTACTCCAGAAACAGGAAGAAGCCGCGTGGAATGCAGCGGACGCAATGCGAGTTGCCTTTGAATCCAAGTTCACCGAACCAATAGCGCAGGCATTGGCAACAGGTAACTGGGAAGTGGCGGCACAAGCAGTCCGAGATATGGCGGTGTCATTCCCCGAGCTAACCGCAGAGGCGGCAGAGGTTACAAAGGTGCTGAATGCCGTGGGGATGGAAGGAATAAGCCAGCTAGACGTTCTCCATGCGTTGAACGGAATCGGCCCAGAACTTGTCAGCACAATGGAAGGCGTCATTCAACTAGCAAAGGACGCTGGCGATCTCGATCTAGCCAAGGCGCTAATCGAGAGGCTTGAAAATCTATTCCCAGAAGTAGAGAAGACTTGGAAAGAGAAGACTGTCGAATGGCTGGACAAGGGATGGGCCGGGGTGATTGATTCGGCAATAGGGATGCTCCCTGGCAAACTGGGAGAATTCGCGTCGGGGATCTTCGATGTGTTCAAGAAGGCACTAACTGATCCGCTTGGTGCAATTTCCAGCGCGTTGGGCGTATTGCAAATGGTTATCCAGATGTTCTTTGAAGGCATTCTTTCTCGGCTTCAAAACGAGCTTGACGCCCTGAAGGAACAAGAGGCTGCACTAAAGGAGCAGGAAGCGGAACTGCTTGATGCCATGAGCTTCTACGTCTCTACATTGCAGAAGATTGGCTCGTTGATGAATTCGATCTTTGGCAAACTTGGGACCATTGGACAGATTGCCAACGCGACGATAACGGCGTTCATCAGTTCGATTGAGATGCTAACGCTAACCGGCTTCGATCTATTGAGGGCGGGTGTTGAGATGCTGACTAACCTCATTGGCTCGCTCATCAATGCCATTTCAGGCCTGATTGAAAAGAGTGACGCTTATAAGGCTGTTCAATCTGAAGGCGCGCGCGCGTGGAAGGCTATCTCTGATCTATTCGGACAATTCCTGTGGCCGCTGGCCGCACTGTTGAAGCATATCTTGGACTGGCTGGGGATTCAGACTGAATCGAACGCAGCGGCTGAGAAGGCGGTAGAGATCGGAGTACCATCCATCTTCAAGCGGGCGGCGAGGGCTTACGAGTCGGCGGCGCCTGGAGAGATATTCACACCTGAAGTAGTGGGCGGCGGCGTTGAGATTCCATCATGGGCGACGGAAATCGTTGAAGGGATTGCTGGTGCGATTGAGGGCGTACTGAAGAAGTTTGGGATAGACAGCTGGGCAGACTTGCTAGAGAAGTTCAAGGCGGGATCAATTCGGTTCTGGGGCTATGTTGAGAACAATATCCCGAAGCTGGTCAGTGCGCTGACATCCATCTTCACGACGCTCAGTTCTGCGTTTGGTGGCGGCATCGTCGATACGATTGTGGATTGGCTGAGGAGAGGGTTTGACTGGTTCGTGAATGAGGGGCCGGGAATGGTCGAGAAGGCGGTATGGTTCATCGGCGAGGTGTTCGGCCTTGCTAAGTCCGTGCTGGCATGGATTCAAAACAATCTCAAGTGGGAAGAAATCAAGGCTCTGATTACCTCGAAATTCGCAGAGTTCAAGACGTTTCTTGGTACCATTCTTTCACTAACTGATTTGCTTGCACAGATTGGCCTAGTCCAAGGATCGATTAGTGATGTCGCGTTGGCGATAGATAGGGTGGAGAATCAGATTGAAAAGATGAAAACGGCAATGGTATATGCAATGGCGATCGCTGCCGGGGCGATCATCGGCGGGATAGCCGGTGCTATCTCAGCTGCGAACCCATGGCTTTTTGGCGCACCGGCAGTGGCCGCGATTATCGGCGCGGGTGTGGGGGCACTATCGGCAGGGTTCTTGGCTGCGATAATAGCTAGGCTAACACCTGGATTCGCAGAAGGCGGCATGGTCCCTGGCCCAATCGGAAGCCCTCAACTTGCTCTAGTTCACGGCGGCGAGTCGGTGCTAACACGAGCGCAACAGCAAGGATCGGGCGCGGTAATACACAATCATATCTCGGTATTCGTTGGAGACGATGAGATTGGGGCTAGAGTTGTCGAGCGCATTCAACACGGCGGGAAGAGCATAACCGGAAAGTACGCAACAGCAGCAGGATTGACTAGGAGATATTGATGGCGCAGCGGGATATTCTCAAAACTAGGGTACGTGTCTGGCACGACGACGATACCGCTGTTGACATATCCGACCGCGTGATTCGTGGCCCTGTTTTGAGAGCTGACATTGATACCGCCGATTGGGAATGTGAGATGACGCTAGACAACTCGTTCACGTGGATTAAGCAAGACCTATCTCTTGACCCGATGGATCAGCTATCAACGCACAACCTCGATGGAAGCTCGGTTTACGATCCGCTGCTGTCTGAGAATCACGAGGTGCAGGTGGACATCGACCAAGGGAGCGGATGGGAGGTTGTTTTCCAGGGGCATTGTGGTGCGCCGGTGCGAGGGGCTTCGAGCATCAACAAGCGGCATTCGATCCGGTTCGCACCGTTTGGAATCGTGATGTCATTGAAGGAAGACGATAGGCTGACGAAGCGCGTGTACAAAGACCGTGATCTAGCGACCTCGTTGCTGACATCTATTCTAGGAGATTCTGGAAAGCTTGGGAAGCTTGCCCATGTGGTTGTGCTAGACGATCCATCTGCTCAAGTGACGGAATACACGACGAAGGAAGGGAGTGTCTGGGACGCATTGCAGGCTGCTGTCGCGCCTACGGGGTACATACTGGCTTCAAGACATCATGCCGCAAGTGTGGCCTACAATGACGGCTCAGGCGAATCAACGCCCTCTGAGGGCTTCTACCTTACTCTCTACGATCCAGTGCGAGATAAGTCGGTTGTTGACTACACATGGACGGATGAATGCGAACAGAGGACGGTTGACTATTCGATCAGCGATGTACGAACGAAGGTGCGTGTTGCCTTTGAGCTGTCTAACGGGGCACAGAGATTCACATCGTTTGCAATAGACGACGCGGCAAGGGCGAAGTATGGCATTCCGGCGGGGGATGGAACGAAGACACATCGTCTAATGCAACTGGTAGAGGGGAACAACTCCCCGGTCAGGACGCTCGCTGTTGCGGAGGCCTATCGAGACTTTGCGTTGCACGATCTCAGCGCGCCGACACCAAACATGGGCGTTTCACTTGACGTTCTTTGGACAGAGCCAATCCTTCACAGCTTCGTTGAATTCCAGTTTGAAGACTACACTGCGCAGATAGGTATCACGAGCATTGAGTATGATCTATCTGCTGACAAGTGGGGCGGGCGCACCACGTTCACAGGCGCGGTTGATCGTGTTATCGGTCTACGTAACTACTGGTTGAGTCGTGAATTGACCGAAGAGGAAAAGGCCAGACAGCGGCAAGAGTGGCTTGAAGGTGGAATGACGAAGCTACCTACACCAGTTGTCCAGCATACGAGACGATATGTGTACCAGACACGAGAAGGGAATACAATCAGCGCAATGCTTGTACAGTGGGAGCGAGTAAGTGCTTGGTGGTACGGCTACACGAATGTCTATGTATCCTTCGTGGATGACAAGCACTTCTCATCCGAGCCGTTTACCACCTCGCGGAATACGTTCGTGACGTTGGAGCCGCTGCCGCCTGGTGTTCCGGTGTATGTGAAGCTACGACATTTTCCGAATGCAAATATGAGTCCGCAAGGGAGACGCTGATGGCACTAGAGAAGACGATACTAGAGATCTTGAATGAGGGAACGATTGCGGCGCTCTCTACCGTGCCAGCGACACTGGGCGGAACGGAGTGCTCGGAAATAGACATGACAACCAGCTCTCAATTGACAATCACTATTGAGGGATCATACCCGGCGGGCGCGAATGGCAATCTGACTGCGCACTTTCGCACCTCACCAGTTGGCGGAACAGACCCGGCAGAATGGGATACGCTGGATTACTGCTCGACGGATCTCACCTACACGGCAGGAGACAGAGTGCAGAAGACAGTTGCTATCTGGTGCGATCCGCTCTATGGGCAAGTGATCTTGACGAATGCGGGCACGACGGCTGTATATAACGTAGTGGTGACGCGGACGCTTCAAGACGTGGAGCCGGTGTAATCATGGCAGAGAAACCTTCGTATCGTATACCGGTGAATGCGGATATAGTCACGGACCTTACGCCACAATTGGGCGGCCATCTCGACGGGCAGGATACATACAGAATCGTCAATTTGCTCGGGTTAGAGATGACGGCATTCGCAGAATTGACGCTTGACACGGACGGTATAATAGCCGTTACGCAGATGCTGCACACGGTTGACACGTTTGAGGGTGCTGCTTCAGATGATCTCGTGACCGTCAATGGCGGGGCAACCGTCAACCTCATTGTCCTGAAGGCAGAACACACTGATCGAACAGTTGTCGTCAAGCATGGCACTGGCAATATCTGGCTGCAAGGTAAGGCCGATATCAGCCTGGACGATCTCGAAGACGGAATCATGCTTGTGTGGACGGGGACGAACTGGATTGACATTGCGGCGGGTGGTGCTGGCGGCGGCGCTGGTAGCGACACAACAGCAATCCACGACGATGAAGCTGGCGAGATCCTTGGAATTGACCAAGACACCGCTCCGATTGGCACGCACGAGCTTCTGTCTGAGAACGCAGCAGGAACTAAGAAGGCAATCCCTCTTGCCAATCTTGCGTACGGGTTTGCTCCTGCCGGAACAACGGTAGCGGCGATGACGCTTTACGTCGATCCTGCTGGGAACGACGGGAATGCAGGTACGTCCGGCAGCCCTTTGCTAACTATAGGGGCCGCACTTGGAAAGATTCCACAACTTGCACCTCATGCCGTAACAATCAATGTTGCGCCAGGTACATATACTGAGGCTCTATCAACGGCGCTACAGGCGTTCATTGCAAAAGGCACAGTTACTATTCAGGCAGTGGACACGGCGGACCGAGAATGGTGGGCGACAGGAACTGCAACAGCAGGGGCAAACACCACGATTGACATAGAAGCGGCAGACATTCTAGCTGACGACGAGTGGAATGGCGGTTACATCATTCTCACTGGCGGAACTGGTGCTGGACAGATCCGCGTAATTACTGACACGGACGATGCTAATAGCAGGTTGACTGTGGCGACTTGGGACACAAACCCAGCAAATGACACAACGTATATCCTATGCGGCATGACGCAACTGAATGGAAACACGGGGAATGTGTTCACCGTGGCAGATGTAAGGAATGTCCTATTCCAAGGGGTGCTGTTTGAAAGTGCGTCAGTGTATTCTACGGAGTTGAACGCTACGTCGGTAATCAATTTTACCAACTGTATATGGGATACTGGCGCTTACGGAGCTAACGTGCAGTATGGAGGACAAGCAGTATTTACATCATGCGGGTTCAAAGTTCCTGCTGCCAAGTACGGCGTAGTGCTCCAGAAGTTCGCATCTGCCCTATTTGTCGCTTGTGTAATGTATGGCGCTAAGAGTACCGATAAGGGTTTGGTATTGACATCAATGGCGTATGTGGCCATGTCTGGCACCAACCACTTTAGGCACTTTGCCAACGCAGTATACGCGGCTGGCGGCGGCGTTGTTACAGCAGGCAGCATCACTTACACTGACAACACAACGAATGCAATTCCTGATGCCGCAACTGATCCGGCGTATATCGCTGACGTGACATAGAGGAGAAACTATGTGGATACTGGTATTCAGAGACACAAAGAAGATACACCTTGTCGGGCAGGGCAAGTCCTCCCCAGAGAGTCACGATATGAGCGAGGTTGAGAAGATCGAGATTCCAGATCAAGACCTCTCGCATTTGTATGAGATGGATGATGTCGGGATGAAGCGCCTACGTTTGGATGCGATCCTGGATGACGTCGTTCAGTACACGGCAGAGGAGAAGTCGAAACTTCCAAGCGCGGCTTTGGCCGCGTTGAAGGCACGGGGACCGGCAACAAGCGAGTCGATGCCGGGACTGAGTGAACGGGTAGGGTTGATTGAGAGGATTCTGGGGATAGAGGCAGAATAGGAGGAAACATGGAAATACAGTGGACGCGAGAAGATCTGAACGTGCAGTTTTATGCGCTGGACAATACGCCAGTGACGGGGCTGCAGAACATGCAGGCGGCGCTTGGTGTAGCGGCCAAGATTCAATCGGCTTTGCAAGTAATGAGCAAACCTATAGTTGACGCAGCGGCCAAGAAAGTGGCCGAGACGCCCGCTGAGACACCCGTTAAGACACCGAAGAAAGGAAAGTAAATGGGCCACGAGACGAAGACGCTACTGTTAGCTGATCGGGCCTTCCCAAGCCAGTATGCCAGCGACTTCAGCACAGTGATACAAGTGGAGGCTGCGGTTGATACCGTGGCTCCGCTTGCTCCGTCTTCGTTCGCCCTGACTGCGATCGCCGAAGGGATTCAGTTGACGTGGGTGAATCCGACGCTCAACTGGGATGGGACGCCCTGTTACGATCTCGCTTGGATTGCCATTTATCGTTCAACCTCATCCGGGATTGACGTTGACAATGCTGGGACCTATGACAAGAGAACACTGGTTGATGCTGAGAGTTACACTTTCCCGTCAAGTAACACGGCGCAGAGTTACTATTTCAGGATCACCGCCATTGATATAACTGGAAACCAATCAGAGCCGAGCGCAGAGCTAGACGATACGCCGAATGCGCCAATCCCTGGTGATCCTGTTATCCCAGACGATGCAACTGGCCTGATCTTCAATGACGCGATAAGTGGCGACGGAGTTGTTAGCGGCTACGGGATACTTGGAATCGCGTTCAAGACGCCGCCTGACAGTGTGCGCCTATTGCGCAGCATTCGTCTGTGGTTTCAGTATTCGACGGACAGCACAAACTGGCGCGACGAAGATGGTGTACTGGATCAGTGGACCGAGCTGTTCCCGGACGGCTATATCGGGTACATGCACAAGGGGCTTGACGTAACCGGGGCGCGCGAATATCGGTACAAGGCGACGTTTATTGGCGAGGACGAGACAGAGAGCAGCACGGCGGATACCGCTGGCGGGGTTGGGACTACAGCGGACGCGGCTACGAATGGCGATCTCGTGGCCATCTCTTTCTTTGCAATGAACATCGTGGCGCTGGGCGAGGTAAGGGCGGCGAACATCGTGGTGGACAATCTCGCTGCAATCAAGGCTGATCTAGGTGCGGCTACGGCTGGATCGCTGGTGGTAGGCACAACGAACAAGATCTGGCTGAATGAGGGCGCGGATGGGATTCTCGCTATCGGTGGAGCTACGAAGGCGAGTGCGCCATTCAGGGTGAGCGCGGTCGGGGCTTTGGTTGCTACGTCGGCAACGATCAGTGGCGAGATCACCGCAACCACTGGGACCATTGGCGGATTCACAGTCAGCGCAGCAGAGGGCTTATATGCTGGAGCCGATGCAACTCGCGTACAGATGAAACCGGGTGTGGGATTCTGGGCGGGGGCAACGGCGTTTGGATCGGCTCCATTTAGAGTTAGCCAGGCCGGACAGTTGGTGTGCTCAAACATCCAGAT
>Ga0180007_10006339_pt1 | contig 11587 bp, 4 predicted proteins | sample MM_PC_MetaG_FD_121122 | JGI IMG/M metagenome (GOLD analysis project Ga0180007, IMG submission 121122) | Groundwater microbial communities from the Aspo Hard Rock Laboratory (HRL) deep subsurface site, Sweden - MM_PC_MetaG | ecosystem: Environmental > Aquatic > Deep subsurface > Groundwater...
ACTGCGTAGGGTTGAGCCAACGATGCTATGTCTATCTGAAACAGTTTATTTGATTCTTTTGAGCTGTTAATTAATTGATTTAAGCGATCACCCTTCTCAAGGCTGCTCAACGCGTGAAAAAAGTTACGATAACATTTTTTTAGATCATTAAAAACAGCTTCTACCTTCCTTTCTTCACAAGATATTTCCTCAACTTTAAAATCATCAAAAAATTCCGCAAGGTTGTTCTTTAAGTCCTTTCCATCATTGAATAGGTTAATAATTTTTTCTTGGCAATATGCATTACATTTCAGGGAAACACTCTTGGCTAATTCAGTGGTATTTAACTTGACCAAAGTTGACGGGACTTCAATTTGGCCGCTGTATATATCATTAAATAACGCTTTATCTTGTGCTGAAATTGCGTCATTTAATGCAATCAATGTATTAAACAACAAGCTCTTCCCTGATGATCTCCCTCCAATAATCACATTAAGGTATGGGGATAACTGTATGCTTTTCGCTTCGCAGCCTTTTGGTTTTATGAGGATTTGTTCTAAATAGTTGGGAACATGCCGTGGTGGTTTATCTGAAGTGTGAATCCTACTTTCTGGGTCAGAAAACCCAATTCTTAATGTTTCGTAATCCAAATGTCCTTTTAGCCAAGTACATATTGGGCCACTTTCATAGCTTGCGCAGCAATGATTGTCAGAAAATACCACATAAGATGTCGTAAAGTCTTGAAAACCCTCATCCAAAAATTTCTGAAACCCTTCATTGTAGTTCTTTATGGTGCTTTCTAGTTTTATATTGCTACTCATTTCTAGTGCTGAAATTTCACCTAGTAAAATACTATACTGTGCATCGGCAAGGTTTCCAGACTTTATGTACGGCTTTACAATTCCCTTTGTTTTGTTACCATGCGAAATGATGAAAAAATCTTCACCTCGAAAATTTTCAAATAAATACCGGAATGTGGTTGTTCTCAATTTTATCTTTGAATTTAAATCAATCAAATTACTCAAGATATGTTCACTGATGCCTATGAACATAGCATCTAATAGCCCATTAATTCTTACAAAATCTTCCGATTTAAATATAACCAAAATATGGAAAGGTTTTATCTCAATAGTTTCATCACCGCCTTCATTTAATCTGGTGACATAATTTTTTAATACTTCTTCCGAAATAGCAATATCCAGCTCTACCCCGACTAATGTCTTAAATTCTTCACACTTAAATATTTCTTCATATGCTTCACAATTGATTGTGTTGTGGTCAGTTAGAGAGACCATGTTTACTTTATTTTCAACCAATTTTTCTGATAACGTAGAAACACTAAATACGCCGTTATAGTCTCCTGTTTTGGTCAATTTAGACTTGTCCGTATGTATATGTAAATCAATTTTGTGCCAACTAGAGACCATAGTGCTTCCTTCTTGAGAGCTATTATTTTTCATCCCTTTCAATGGACTATATTTCTTTGCCGAACTATATTGTTATCTCGCACGAGATTTTCTGGCCGATTTCCTTTACTGGTCAGAGGATATTACGAGAAAATATTTGAAATTTTATTATTATCTAGCAAGCCATGCTTGATAATAATAAATATGCATCATTATCTTGCGCGAGATAATATCTAAGCATGACTGTGGAACATGAGCTCCGGGCGCAAATCTTTCTCTTTATAATCCCTAAAGGGGGTGTAAGCCGGAACCCCCCTGTTGGAATCATAGTTCTCTGGTTTAATTGCAGGGCGTCCAGCGAGGCCTTCGCTGATCTCTGCCCCCAACATGCGAGCAGCGCTCCAATGGCAAACTCGTAGATAGAGACCATGATCCCGGCGATAGGGTTGATACAAAACGTGATCAGTCAAACCAAATGGACGATTTTTCCATTTGGTTTTCACCCTGTCCCAGAATACACCTCGGAACCAACGATTGCCGAATACAAAATTAGGTATCCTGGATTCGAGTATTGGTGCGAGCAGAATTCCGAAAATTGAAAATGCAACCTGATCCTTGACGGAAGGGATAGAATAATGGCGAAGAGTTGCCCCACGTTTTGGGTAAGGTATCAACCGGAAGGGGGAAGGGAGAAATTTGTTTGAGGCTAACTCTTCTCCAAGTTGCAGGAGATGTTCTTCGGGGTTCAAACACCAATGAGAATACTCCGGTTCAGGACGCCATTCGGTGATATACCAGGATTTAATCCTTTCCCAGGCTGAGTTCAGAATGAGGGGGTGAGAAAGAATTTTTCCAATTTCATTCGACATGGTTTGATTTTTGGAAGAATTAGCAGTCGAAAAGTAAAAAGCTAAGTTAAAAGTAAAAGCTTAAGTCTATTCTTGAATTCTCTTCCCATTAAATATGGACTGACAGAAAAATACAAAACGGGGCAGATCGATTTTTTCAAGTCACATATTTCCAAATTCACAATTACTATTCTATTTAAGGTAATAATTCGCAAGGAAAATTACAGGATTTATATGTGAACTGGTATGCTAATATTTGGCGTATTCAGCAAAAGCTGAGATACTTCCTGAGGGTAAGGTATGGAACGTTAAATGCCATCAATCAGCAGCTGGCCCAGGTTGCCGGCAATCGTTTTTTTGATTGCATTTTGATCGCCTGGCTGCTCCGGACCTGATAATTTTGCAATCAGTTTTTCCGGCATCGAGAACAGCGCCGGCGTGATCGGAGTGCGGTTCACCTGGGTGGTGATTGCACTCCCTATTTTGTTCAAATCTACAAGGGAGATATGTTGACTCGGTCTTGACAGAAATTGCTTCCGACTCCAGTCTGATTAACGACTTTTGTCTTGCTTCTTTACAATTTCTCCCGAATCAAATCAAACACCACCTGTGCAAACCCCTTAGCAACCTCGGGGTTGGTCAGGACTTGCATCATCTGGTTCCGGTGGGCTTCGCTGCTGTCCATCACTGCGTCATCAATGGCCTTGGGGAAATCGCCGAGCATGGCCTGCTCGGGACTGTTATTCCTGATCTGGTTCATGACCCCCGGGTTCTCACTGACCTTGTCCCGGATCGTGTAGGCATAGCTGATCAGGTCCTTTTCGGTGAGATGGTCGGTTATGAACAGTTCGTTCAGGCGAGCCAGAATCTGTGATAAAAACTCTTCCTTTTTGTCCCTGGCCTTGCCCGAGCCGAGGTCGCTGCCCGGCTGGAGCTTATACTCGCCGGTGTTTTCCTTCAGCTCCAAATGCTGCTGGCGCAACATTGAGAGGCGGTAATGACTGAGAGCGACGTTGCTCAGATCGATATCGTCCTCATCTTCCAGTTTCTCACGCAGCATGGGGCGTAGGTGGCGAGCATAGAGGTTGAGTTTTTCCAGGTCCTTATTGTCGTAATCGACGATCTGCGACATGAACTCATAGAACCGGGTAAAACTGCCGAGGTCTTTCTTGAAGATCTCCAGCCGGTCCTTCTCCTCTTTGCACTCCTTGAAACTTTTCTCGGCGTTGGCGGTCAACACCGGATCGTTGGTTTTCTTAGTACGCTCGTACATTTCCTTGGCGATCTTGTAAGCGTCAATCGCCGACTTGTAGCGGAGCTGCCAGCGCTCCACGGCTGGTTTACAGATGTTACTGATCGCGGCATTGCTCTTGTTCTTGGCGAAAAAGGCGACCACGAACTGCTCGACCTCCTGCCAGGTAAAGATTCCTTCAGCCCGCAGTTTGTCGAACAGATCGAAGATCAAATCAGGATCGGATACATCGGCCAGTTCGGCGGTCTGGTAATAGGGCTGGAAGGCGTCGAGAATATCCTGGGGATCGTTGAAGAAATCGAGGACAAAGGTACCGCTCTCCGCCTTGCCGGGATAGATGCGGTTCAAGCGCGACAGGGTCTGCACGCACTCGACGCCGCCGAGCTTCTTATCCACATACATGGCGCAGAGCTTGGGCTGATCGAAACCGGTCTGGAATTTGTTGGCCACCAGCATCACCTGATACTCGCCTGAATCAAAGGCCTTGCGCAGGTCACGGCCCTTGAGGCCGGGATTCATGCTCCGCTCCGAAAATTTCTCCCCCAGCAGCCCGGCCACATTGGGGGTCGCTCCCGACATCCTATCTCCCGCGACATTCGTCCAACCCTGGACATCATCCTTATCGCTGAACTCAACCTCGCCGGAAAAGGCCACCAGCGCTCGGATCATGTCGTAGCCCTTGCGGGCCACATACTTGTCGAATTCTTGTTTATAGCGCACCACCTCCTTGCGTGAGCTGGTCACCACCATTGCCTTGGCCTGCCCGCCTAAGAGCCCCATGACGTTGTCCTTGAAATGTTCGACAATCACCTGCACCTTCTGGGCGATGTTGTAGTCATGCAGCCGAACCCACTGGTTGAGCTTGACCTTGGCCTTTTTGCTGTCGACCTCCTCGTCCCTGGCCTGGATCTTCTGGGCCAGTTGGTAGGCCACCTTGTAGTTGGTGTAGTTCCTCAGCACATCGAGGATAAAGCCCTCTTCAATCGCCTGCCGCATGGAGTACACATGGAAGGCCTCGGGCCGATTCTGTTTGGAGGGCGGCAGCAACGGGTCCGGCAAGCGGCCGAACAGCTCCAGAGTCTTGGGTTTGGGGGTGGCGGTAAAGGCGAAGTAGCTGAGATTGGCGTTGTTGCGCCGGGCAGCCACGGTGGCATCGAGGATATCCTCCGCCGAAAGCTCCACCTCGTCGGAACTCTCCTCCACCTGCAACACCTCTTTCAACTGCCGCGCCGTCGAACCGGACTGCGACGAGTGCGCCTCGTCGGCAATCACCGCATAACGCCGTTCCTTCAAGCTGACGCTGTTTTCGATGGCCTGCAGCACAAAGGGAAAGGTCTGGATGGTGACGATGATGATCGGCTGCGAGTTCTCCAGGGCCTGGGCCAGCTTCTCCGACTTGGAACCGTCGCCGATCTCGCGATTGATCCGCCCCACCACCCCGTCGGCGTGCTCAAACTGGTAGATGGTTTCCTGCAACTGGTCGTCCAGCACCGTGCGGTCGGTGACCACAATCACCGAATGGAACTGCTTCTCTCCTTGGGCCGTATAGAGCGAGGAAAGCTGATGCGCGGTCCAGGCGATGGAGTTTGACTTGCCGGAGCCGGCGCTATGCTGGATCAGGTATTTATGGCCCGGCCCCTCGCTCCGGGCGGCGGCCAGCAGTCGGTTGACCACATCCCACTGATGGTAGCGGGGGAAGATCAGGGTCTCTGTTTTCGATTTTTTGCCCCGCCAGTCCTCCACCTCTTCAATCTGCAGGTGGACATAGCGGGCCAGGATGTTGAGCAGATTGTCAGGGTGCAGCACCTCGTTCCACAGATAGCCGCTGGCGTAGTCGTCGGGGTTCTCGGGGATGTCGTTGCCGGCGCCGCCCTCCCTGGTCCCCTTGTTGAAGGGCAGGAAGGACGTCTCGCCGCCCACCAGCCGGGTGGTCATGTAGACCTCGTATTGGCTGACGGCGAAATGGACCAACGCCCCGCGCTTGAAGGTGAGCAGCGGTTCCGGCTTCTTGGTGACCGGGTCCTTGGGCAGTCGGGTGCGTTTGTACTGCTTGATGGCGTTGTCCACAGCCTGCTTGAATTCCGATTTAAGCTCCAGGGTGGCGATGGGGAGACCGTTGACGAACAGCACCAGATCGATCCGCCAGGCCTTGGCCTTTTGGCCGGTCTCGGCCAGATGCTCCTCGGTGGCATAGGGGCTGTAGACCAGCTCAGGCACGATCCGCAGCCGGTTCTTTTGATAGCGCGTCAGGGTGTCGGGGTTGAGATCGTGTTCCGGTTTGAACTGGCAGAGCTTGAAGCGGGTGCCGCGATCCCGCAGCTCGTGCCGCAACACCCCCAGGGTCCCGAAGGTGCGCAGCTCGCGATTGGCGGCGTTGGGATCGGCCTTGTTCAACTGGCCGGCCACCCGTTCAAGAAAATGCTTTTCCGGGTTGTGCGGATAGAGCTTGCGATATTTTTGCCACTGCTCGTCCTGCGTTTCCTGGACGAAACCGAGCACGTCCTCTTCGTACAGCGCCAGTTCGCGGTTGTAGCCGGTGGGCGAGCCCAGCCGCCAGCCGTTGGCGACCATCTGGTTGATGATGTCGTTTTGGAAGACATCTTCGATTGCTTTCTCTCTCAACAGACGCACCCCTTGTTCAATTCAGCCATCTTCCGGTTGCGATGAAATAAAAAGACCATTTGTTATCAACGATTTGCAACTTTGTCGGCCAGCTCTTCACACGAGCGATGAAATAAAATCTACGCCCATGCTGGAATATATCGGGCATATTTCCGGGACTCCGGCGCACCGGGATCAGCCTTGACCAATTCCTGCTCGACTGCCGCCGAAATAATCTGGGAAATCGTATTGCCGCTCCGTTCGGATAGGCCGAATCGTTCACGCAGGCTCTGATTGGTCATCTTCTTTCGCAATACCCATTGCAAGACGCAATGCTGATAGCAGGCCCGAACCCGATCACTCCGGTCCATGTCCCTGAATGTTCTCGGACCGTAGATCACCGCCACGGTCCTTTTGTGTTCGACCAAAAAATCCGGCGCCGGCAACTGGAGCAACTCGGCCGTTTCGACCACCCGGTCAATGCCGCTGCTTTTTTCTTCACAGATGCCGAATCGACGCATCAGATCAGCCAACCTTTCATTGCGGGATTGATAGCCATCGATGAAACGTTCGACAGGGACAATCGGTTCGCCGGGATTGGAGATCTCGACTCGATTGGAATACACTTCAACCACCGGACTGGTCCCGGTGAGTTCGAGATCCTGATGGATCAAGGCATTGGCCAGAAGCTCCCGGATAACCACATCGGGAACCAGCTTCACTTCCTTGCGGATGGCATCTTCAATCACCTCGTTCTGAGGCAGTTTATCCATCACATACCTGACCAATCCTTGAAAACCGACCGCATAGCCTTTCTCGCCGATCTGATCGGATACGGTCTTGAGTTTGGACGTTCCGGAATAGACGACAACCCTCGCCGCCTTGCGTTTCACCCCCTCAAAGTCCTTCAGATTCTTAGCCAGGAGAAGGGCCGCGATATTCAATATGGCATAGCCGTCCTTCTCCTTGCGGATCAACCGTTCCGACTCCAAGCGTTGCAAGACGCCATGCTGATCCGTTGGATACGGCAACTTGAGCAAGTCGAAAAAGGTCTGGGTGTCCAAGGGTTGGATAACGTCCTGCCCGTCCAGTTTCCCTTTGGCAACTTCTTCAAGCCAGCTCGGCTGCCCCTCGGCAAAGATCTTGCGGAGCTGATCTTCGCTCATGGGGACAAGCTCTTCCCCGGAGCGCATCAAATAGGATCCTTGGTGGTGATAGGCGGTTCCCCGAGGGCGGGACGGAATGTGAAAAACGACCACCCGACCGTCCGGATGGTGGACCTCTTTAATTTCGACGCGGAAACCGACCGCGGCAAACACCTTGGAAGCCATGGCAACCGGGTCGTTAAACGCCAGCGATCCCACAATCTCTCGCGGCGGCTTATCCTTGATGCCAAGCAGAAGATACCCGCCGCCCTCATTCGCCAATGCCACGCAGTACCTATAGAGTTTTTCGTTGGCGAACTGGGTCTTGGCTTCCTTGAACTCAAGATTCTGGTTTTCAGAAGGAGCGCTGCGCCACAGATCTATCTGCTCAGGTGTTATGCTCATGCGGTGGCATCCATGCGAGGTTCGGAGTGTTCCGGCTGCCAGTTACGGACATCGATCTTGCCGGTGACGGCGGCAGAGATGAGGGCGGTGCGTCGTTCTTGGAGCAATACGATACCATCAACTGCTTTACCCGAAAGTGTATCTAGGACTGCCATTTTTTCCTCAATGGATTGATTTATTGTAATTTGCTCATCCCAGGGCGGCACTGGAATAAGACTATTTGCTAGATATTCATGTTCAATACTTTCTACTGTAGCGCCCTGCTTAGCCCATTCAAGTAGCAATGAATTTTGGTAGCCAAGTACAAAGTTAGCTGCGAAATTAACATTCATTTCTGAGTTAAATCTAATTGCCTTCATATCCTGATTCAGCGTCACCTGAACCTTATTGATAGCAACAGGAATCTTCCTCTGCAAAATTCCAGAACGTACAACCATAAGGAGTGCACCTGGTTCAACGTAGTTTGTTGATGACTCTTCCACGGCCATTTTTGTTAACTTATCTTGTGTTTCTGCAACCCAAAACGTCCGCATGTCTTTTGGGGAAACCCAGGGGATGTCGCCATTCTCCCAGTAAGACTGGTTGTCTTTACTAGGAGTACCTCCCCCTGAAATTCGGCAAAGATACTTAAGCGGTTTTACAACCCAATGTCCCGGCACCTCCCCCAACCACTCAACACCGGAATCTTTCATCGGCGCGTCGGGGTTCAGCCCTTTGGTGACGGCATGGCTGATCACCGCCTGCCGCTTTTCTTTCAGCAGTTTGATCAGTTGTTGTTGCTTGTCGATCAGGATGTCGATTTTGGCGGTTTCGTGGTCGAGGAAGTTGGCGATTGCTTCCTGCTCATCTTTTGGTGGTACAGGTAGCCTAAAGTCATAGAACCCCTCGGTGGGCAGTCTCCATCTTCCAAGATGAGAACTCCCTTGTCCCAAAGGGAAATAGATTTTGTTGATGTACGCCATCTGAAACAAATAGAGAAAATAACCATCAATAATCGAGTCATTTTTTGACCGAAACACTCTGTAGTCCGGGATAGTGACACCACCAAATTTTGATATATCAACGTAGCCTGTCAGCAAATCCATGTGGTTCATTGCAAAGTCCCCAACATAAACAAGTTGGTACTTTGAATAATCCATCGAGAGCTGTCCTTCACCACTTTCCGTATCCTTAACTTTTATTCCCTTCTGAGTGATCGACAGAATTGAATGGCCAAGTTCGCCAGCTATCCGTTTCTTGATTTCAAAAAGCCATTTTGTTCTTTGTACACCCCATTCGCATGGAACCTTTCCACACCAACCCTCTCCAGATTCTTTATTCGTTAAGTAGACTTGATATTTCCCTCTCATCACGAATGCAGCTCCCGCAGAAGGTCCATTATCTCGGCGCTGACCTTGTCCAGATCGGCATCAATTTCCGCCAAATCACGCGGAGGTGTGTACACATAAAAATGGCGGTTAAAGGGAATCTCGTAGCCAACAATCCCCAGCTCACCATCCTTGGCATCCCGTTTGCCCGCATCAATCCAGGCATCCGGCACATGGGGGGCGACTTCCTTTTTGAAGTATTCCTCCACCGTCTCGGTGACCGTGCGGGACGGATCAAGGGGAATGTTCTCGTTGTCGCGCAGATCGCTATCGGCCTGAAACTCGATGACCTTACCTTTTACCGCAAACAGGCCGTAGAGCGGTTTGGCCTTTTCTTTATGGACCTTTTTGATCACCCGTTCGGCCTCGGGATTCTTCCAGCTCACCGCATCGAGAAGCTGCTTTTTCTCTTTGGTGTCCAGCGTCACCCCCGAGGCCTTGATGGCCTTTTTGAACTGCTCGTCAAAGAGATTAAAATCATCACACTGGCCGACGACAATCGCGGCCGCGCCCATCTGCCTGGCCAGGGCGGCTTGCAGTTGTTGCGCTTTATGCAACAACTCCTTCTGGTTACGCCAGAGCTTGGAATTGAGCAGCTCCTTGACCTGCTTCTCTTTCAGGTCACTGAAATTCGCCTTGATCTGTGCCCGGACTTCGTCCGCCACCTCCGAGAGATCGCCGTAGTTGGCAGCCGTCCAGTTCCGGCCAAACTGTTCGTAGGCCCACTTCATCACCGCCGTGAACGGTTTTGGGGCAAAGCGTAATTCCTCCAGCCGCTCATCGGTGAACTGCACCGAAAGCCGCAGGGGGCGCTCCACGGTGATGCGGCGATAGCCGAAATCGGTGGTGGCGAAAATCTTGCTGGCAAAGGTCTTGGCTTCCGGGGCCTTGGGGTTGTCGGACTGGCGGCCCCGGTTGCTCTTCACCTCCTCGGGTTTGTCCAGGGCGACGGTGTCAACCACTTCGAAACGTCCGAAAGTGCGGGTAATGGCAGCGATATCATCATCATTCATGACGTTGCGCTTGGAGCCCAGGGACTTTCGCATCTTGCCGCTGAGGTTGACGCCGTTGATCAGCTGCACCTTGCCACGGCGCTCCGGGTCTTTCTTGTTGGAGAGCACCCAGACATAGGTGGCAATGCCGGTGTTGTAAAACATATCGGTGGGCAGGGCGACGATGGCCTCAAGCAGATCGGCCTCCAGGAGGTAGCGGCGGATCTCGCTCTCGCCGCTGCCGGCGCCACCGGTAAAGAGCGGGGAACCGTTGAGGATAATGCCGATCCGGCCTCCACCATCCTTGGTATCGCGCAGCTTGCTGATAAGATGCAGGAGAAAGAGCAGTGAACCATCCGAAACCCTCGGCAGGCCGGGGCCAAAACGACCGGCAAAACCTTTCAAGGTATGTTCATCCTTGATCTCCTCTTCGACCTTTTTCCAGTCAACCCCAAAGGGCGGATTGGAGAGCATGTAGTCGAACTTGTCACTGTAGAGCTGATCGTTACTCAAGGTGTTGCCAAGCTTGATGCGGTCCACCTCCTGGCCCTTGATCAGCATATCCGCCTTGCAGATGGCGTAGGACTCGGGGTTGAGTTCCTGACCGAAGGCGCGCATCACCGCCTGGGGATTGAGCTCGTAGACATACTCCATGCCGGAGGACAGAAAGCCGCCTGTCCCGGCCGTGGGATCGTAGATGGTGCGGATGATCCCTTTCCTGGTCAGCGCCTCGTCATCCTCCATGAAGACCAGCGAGGTGGTGAGCCGGACGATATCGCGCGGAGTGAAGTGCTCGCCGGCGGTCTCGTTGGAACTCTCAGCAAAGCGCCGGATCAGCTCCTCGAAGACCAACCCCATCTCATAGTTGGAGATCGCCTTGGGACTAAGATCGGTATTGGCAAACTTCTGCACCACCTTGTAGAGCAGGTTGGCGTCATTCAGCTGGCCAATGAACTCGGGGAATTTGAAGTATTCGAAGATCTCCCGCGCATCCTTGGAAAAAGACTGGATATAGGTCTCCAGGTTGTCCTTGATGCCCGACTCCCCGAGCTTGGAAAGATCCATGGGCGAGATGTTGAAAAACTTCTCATCCGTTGCCCGCAGCATCAGCTTCTCATAGGCCTCTTCCGGCAACCCCATCTTGCTGACCTCAGCATGCTTTGCCAACACGACGAGCTTGCTCTTTTCCAGCACGCATTCCAAACGGCGCAGCAAGGTAAATGGCAGGATGATGCGCCCATACTGACTCTGCTTGAAATCACCGCGCAAAAGATCGGCCACCGACCAGATAAAGGCGGCGGTTTGGGAGAAATTGAAGGTCATGTATTTTCCTTAATAAATCAAATAACATCCTTATAGGACCGCTCGATTAAACCTAAACCGCAGGGTCATGAATTATCACTTTATTACATAACGCCAAGTCCATATATTTTCAAACAAAGTTGACCCTTTTATCCTTTCCAGGCATTTAAAACCATTTTTTGCTTTTCGCCGGCAAGTACCCGCGTATAAATTTCCGTTGTGGCCGTAGAAGAATGGCCCATGAGATCAGCCAGAATATGGAGGGGTAAAGGATTTTCGCTGGTGACCAT
>Ga0180007_10006340_pt1 | contig 11585 bp, 31 predicted proteins | sample MM_PC_MetaG_FD_121122 | JGI IMG/M metagenome (GOLD analysis project Ga0180007, IMG submission 121122) | Groundwater microbial communities from the Aspo Hard Rock Laboratory (HRL) deep subsurface site, Sweden - MM_PC_MetaG | ecosystem: Environmental > Aquatic > Deep subsurface > Groundwater...
AGAGATTAATCAGGAAGAAACTTATTAATAAGTGGGCCAAGATGTTGCCCGATGAAAGAGAAAAGTTTAGACCCTTCTTAAGGGAAATGCAGTAAGGAGGTATATTATGGCTAAGGACAAGGGATTACCAATAGATGAAACATTAAAAAAGTATGAAAAAGCAAGAAGCAAGTGGATTTCTAAGCCAAGAATAAGTTCTACTGGACACCCACCGAAGATAAATCCACGATTGGGAGGCATTGCACGGTATGATTTGTATAAATATGCTCCCCCATTTACTGCATCAATGGCAGAACAAGAATATAACAATAAAGCCTTAATGCAAGATTATATTGATTGGCATAAGAGGAAGAAATAATATGAGGAACAAAGGTTTACCAACAGGTAAAATACCTGAGAAGGTTTTAGAATGGAAAGGGAAACAGAAGCGTGGGGCTATCATGAAACCATCTACCTTTGCCAAGATAAAGAGAGCAGGTAATAAAAAGTACGGTAAGGGTCATGGTGAAAATGTAGCAGGAACAGCATATCAAACTACTCTTAAGAAAAAATACAAAGAGTCGCATGGGGAGGCATAATATGGATGCGGTAAAATATATTGGTAGTCAATATATTCCCAGGCTTGGAAAGAAGGCAAAGAATAAGAACACCGAAGGGGCAAAGTATGTAAAGCAAACAAAAAAGGATAGAGAAGAACTGCTTAGGTTGCTGGCAGGCGGTGCAATTCCTGAGAGGTTACATTTTGTAAGGTGGGTAGACATTACTCAGATGGAAGGTTGTGATTTAGCTCATGAACAAACACCTATAGAATTTATTTCTATTGGTATTATCATAGAAAGGAATAAGAAATACATTAAACTTCAACAATCTTACCAGATAAGAGATGATAACTTTGTAACTGATAAATCTGGAAACTTATTGCTCTTGATTCCCGTTGGAGTAATAAAAGAAGCATACAATTTTAAACTGGAGGATTAAATGGGTATACTTGATTTAGTAAGAAAATATAAGGCAAAAGAGAAGAAAGTTATTACTGGCATTGACCAGGGTAACGTTGAGCCTTCGCCAAAGGGTCTTCCTGCGACAAAACAAGCTCCCAGGAAGGTATCTATAGGTAAAGACATTAAAGAGGCTGAGGCTCTATCTGCGGAGGCACGTAAGAAGGGATGGGTTAAGTAAATGGAGAAACATACTTTAAAGCTTTACAAGAGAATGAGCAGAAGTCTGATACCCCATATCCCTGGAACGATGATTCATCCTGATAAGAAAAGGCATTTAATAGATAAGTGTCTTGCAGAGGAAGCGGAAAAAGAAATAATGGAGTATAAAAATAGTAAGGGAGAAATATGAAGGTTGGAGAGAAGGGTCTAAAGATGAGCAGCGGTGAGATTAGACATTTTGGGTCTAAGGGTAAGAGGGATAGATTTGAGAAGGTTGCTCAGGCTGTAAAACATGGATGGGTTAAGCCCAAACATAAAACTAAAGGATTACCATAAAAGCACTTGACAAGAGTTTAATGTCTATGTTATAATATAGAATCATGAAAACAGACTTATCTGCCATGTGTAGAGAAAGAAACGATGTCGCTCATTAAGGGCGACATTTGCATTTAAAGGGGGATTGACATAAGTAATATTTTGTGTTATACTATCAGTAGATAAGCCAAGTAGTGGATGGCAACCAAAGCGTACTAATGCCGAGATGAAACAAAAAGCTTATTCAGGGTGGTTGAGGGATGCAGAGGAGAATGTACGTACCGAATTCCCAAAAAACCACCCGCTTATTTTAGGGAAAGGAGGAAGCGTGCATCACAGTAATAATGAAAAGTTAAAAGAGATTAAAGAGGTAGGCGATGGTGTGACTATAAGCTTAATCCTTCAGCTTATAGAGATTCAAGCATATAACCTTCGTATTGATAATGATACTGCCGAAGACAGGGCTGTAGCTATCAACCAGGGTGGTATTAAGGAGTTAAACGAGCTTTCAAAGCTGCTGAAAGGGGGAAGGTAAATGGATACATGGATTATTTATAAAATGCCTTCTTTTCCCTATGCTTTACCGAAAGTTCAAGCAATAGAAGTTCAAGCATTTGATGTATCAAACGCAATTGTAGTATCTGGTTGTCCAGTCAATGAAATACTTTGTGTGAAACTTAAGGTTATAGAACAAGCAGTTGGTGGTATTTAGGAAAGGATTTAATGAAAGGGGGAAGATAATGTTTAGTTTTCGTAAAAAAGCAGACCTTATTGGTAAGGAAATAACTGTATCAATATATACCAATATGTGGTATATGACTAAGCCATTTTTTGAATTTAGATGTATTATACAGAAGTTTGACCGTAAAAAAGGGTTTGTATGTACAGCATCGGAGGATATACCTGAGCCATATATTCCATCTGCTACTTTTATATATAAGGGTGCAGGCTGTATTTGTGGAAATCAAGATGCATTAAGACGTTTTGAAAAAATGATGATAAGGGGACATGTTATATTGAGAAAGTTTGGGCAGTATAATGAATTTGATTATGATGCTGATTTTCCAGCAAACTGTCCTTTCAAGGAGCAAGAAAAACGAATGAAGTTAAGAAAGCTTAAGGGGATAATAGATAAATGTATCAAAAATGCTGAGAAACTTGATGTAAACATAGAGATTGTCTGCGAAGATGAGGAATATGTTATAGATGAAGTAGGGCAATTTGGTGTTGTGCCAGATGTAGTTTTAAAGATTAGAAAATTAAAGCAAGGAGAAGAAAATTAATGCCATATATTAAGGAAGATAGACGTGATAGGATGGATTGGGTAGTTAAGGCTATGATTGATTGGGACATGAAAGTGAATGGGGAGTTAAATTATATTCTATATAAATACTGTTTAAAATATGTCCCTAAAAACTATAACTCTCTGAAGAACTATATTGGGGAACTCTCCGAAACCATAACTGAAATCCGCAGGAGGATACTCAGTCCCTATGAAGATGAACAGAAGACCATGAATGGTGATATTGAATAAGCCTTGACATCTTTAAACGGGCTATGTTATAATACTTGCAAATTTTAAGAAAGGAAAGGATATTTGAATTTTAAAGATTATCAATATAGCATAACCGTTTATCAAAATACCACAGAAGATGCTCCACCATGTTCATCTTGCAATGAAGTAGATTTTATAAAATGTAGAGACGGAGAAAGGGATAGTAGAAAATGCAAAGCCTTTAATTGTTGGACAGACGCAGAAAGTAAATACAGAAAAGTATACAGGCAGGGATTAAGGGAGAAAACCAATGCATGAAAATTGTGTTATAGGTAATTGTTGTTACGACTATATCGATGAGAATGGCGTATTTCTATACCAAGTTGTACGCCTTTATCCAAAGAAATTCTTTCAACGTAGGTGGGTAAAAAACCAATGGGTATACAACCTGGACAATACGAGAAGGGTTCTGTATCACTTACCAGAAGTTATAAACTCTCAGATTGTATTTATTGTTGAGGGAGAAAAGGATGTAGAGACATTAAGAAACAAGATAAAGCAATCTACATATGATTTTCTGCTCAATGCATCTGTTACAACATGCGGATGCGGCTCAAATTCTTGGAAGGAAGAATATAATAGATTTCTTCAAAACAAAATAGTTTATATCATCCCTGACAATGATAAGCCAGGACACAAATTAGCTAAGGAGATAGCTATTGAGATTTTTTCGCTTGCTTCTTTTGTTAGAATTGTTACCCTACCAGGTATTCGGGATACAGAGGATATAACAGATTTCTTTTGTAGGTATCATTTTTCGCTTGATAATTTTCTTGCAGTATGTTATAATACCAATAAGTTAACAGAAGATGATATTAAAATATTCCAGGCAGATATTAAACCAAAGAAACAACCTAAAAAACATGTTCACGATGCAAATAGAATTGACACAGGCATGATTCAGACAGCATTGAAATATCCAATTTCCAGTTTAGTAGACGTGGATGCAACAGGCAAGGCATTTTGTATCAACCCTGACCATATAGACGAGCACCGTTCTATGGATACCAGAAACAACTTTGCATATTGCTATGGTTGTGGATTTCATGCTGATGTTATTGCGGTTGCACAGAAAGTGGGGAAATGTAGTTTTTATAAGGCAGTAGAATCACTATTTAGGCTAATGATATTCGATGTCAAAAAGAATCCTGGAGGATAAAACCCTGTATGATTATTATGGCTCAGGAAGGAGTAGTGGTCATATTTATTTATCCTATACCAAAAAGAAAATAGATGTGGTACTTATGGGCGATGATATGATTATAACCTTTATGGACATGGGCGACAAGGGACTTCTTACTGGCAAGGCTTATATAGACTATATTCAATTAAAGGAAAGTGAGGATGATTTTTAAATGTACCTTCCGATAGAAAATGTAGGATTGGCAGTAATGAGAATTGTATTACTTACAACAGCTTTGGTTGGTTTTTTTAGAAAGCATGGCAAATAGAATTACCAAAGATTATTTTGTAACAGATATTATATCTACAAATCCAGAAGATATTATTTTAAAAATATTGAAAGAACAGTTTTATGAAGAAACTGGGGTTCATGGAAGGCTATATACGATACAACTGTTACACGACGGAACATGTACATTGGTTACAATCATAGAAGATAAAGATGGAGTATATGAAGCTCCAGTATAGGAGGATAATTTTCAATGAAGGAACTAATCGAAGATTTGGTTAAGGGGTTAGAGACTCAGGGATGGGTTCTTTTAGGTGGGGCAAGTACCTTTGCAATTCTTAGTAAGGACGATAAAAGTGTGGACATCTCTGTAAACAATATAAAGAATCCAACACATTTAATTGTGAGATATTATCTCACAAAAACAGCTTAAAAAAGGAGAAATATGTCAGAAGGAAAACTTACAGGAGTAGTAAGAAGTGCAGAGGAAATTACTGGAATACCAGGGTGTGTTTCTTTTACTATCAAGGGGAGCATATCCTATATGCTTTCAATGAATGACTTAGCAGGACAAAGGATTGGGGTGGAGGAGACCCTACCTAAGTCTGATTATGTCGGTGCTGGTTTTGTATGGCTAAAAAATTGGCTGAAGGATATACGGGTTGCGGTTGATTGGGCTAATGTTCCAGTAGATACAAAGATATTGGTCAAGTCTGATGGTGTATGGGCAAGAAGACACTTTGCTCATTACTCTCAAATAGAGAGATTGATATATGCTTGGTTAGATGGTAAAACTTCCTTTACTACAACCGAAACAATGTATTGGGATGAAGCAGAGCTTTATAATATAGAAAAGCTCTTTGACAAAGCATAGAAAGGAGGATACATGGAAACAAAGCCATCGGAAGATTTAAAGACCCTAAGGGGAAGATTGCTATTTATCCAAAAAAAAATAATAGTTCCTAAGAATCAATTTAATCCCTTTGGTAAGTTTAATTATCGTAGTTGCGAAGATATTCTTGAAGCTGTTAAGCCCTTGTTGACTGATGGGCTATGCCTAACCATTTCGGATAATATTCTTCAGGTGGGTGATAGGCATTATGTGCAGGCTATTGTTACTTTGACTGACGGGAAAGATAAGGTAGTTGTCTCCGCAGCAGCCAGGGAGGAGATTAGCAAGAAAGGTATGGATGGTAGTCAAATCACAGGAGCAGCATCCAGCTATGCCAGAAAGTATGCCCTTAACGGGTTGTTTTTAATTGATGATACCAAAGATGCTGATGCTCAGCAGAAGGAAGCAGAAAGTAAGGTTTTGCCAGAAAACAAGGTTTCACCAGAAAAGACAGTTCCACCAAGCGGTGTAGAAGTGAAACAAAGTGAAACAACTCTTGGACAGCAAGCATTGCCAGGTACTATTCCAGAACCAGGGAAGGAGAAAGTAGAGCCAGGAAATACCTTTCTCACATTTAAGGAATTGTTCAGCAAGATGTCTTCGGCTATTAATGTATTTGAATTAAATGCCAGATGCTTAAAGTATAAACCAGATTACATTAAGCTAACCGACAATGAAAAGATTACCATTAGACATGAGCGTGATAGAAGGAAGACCTACCTGGAGATTGGCGAGATAGGGGATTACAAAGACTTTAAGATAGTGGAAACGAAAAAGACTGAATAGGAGGTTATGTGAAAGCAGAAATTCATCCTAAAAAATTGGAGATACCAGAAAGAAAATATCCGTACTTGGGCGACTATAGGTGTGGTGGTATTATAAAGGTTGTTTTATTTACCAAGCTCAATACAGGCATGGTCGTATGGTCTTCTGATGAGCTAACAGGATATTACAGTGGTAGTTGGTATGAGCATAATTTTGAAGTGTTTGACCAAGCGGTTACGCTAAGTAACTAAAAACTAAGGAGGAAGCATGAAATACAAATTAACGGTAGAAGCAACAGAACAAAATAACGTGGATGATGACATGACGGAAGAATCTTTTGTAACGCTATACTTCCCAAGAATGGAGGGTCACTTTACCGTCAACGCTCTCGTATCTAATGCTCTATCATCATTAGTGCCTTTATTGGTAGGTGATGCATTGGGTAAAATAGAAGACTATAAACTACAAAGGGAGGAAAGGGAATAATGTACAATAAAGTTACAATAATAGGACATTTAACATGTGATGCTACATTGAGGTATACACCAGGTGGTATAGGGGTTTCAGATTTTGGGATTGCAGCCAATTATAAATATAAAGACACTGAGGAAACCTTGTTCCTGGGATGTGTATTGCTTGGTAAAATTGCGGAGTCCCTTACGCAGTATCTTACTAAAGGTATCTTGGTATACCTGGAAGGTAGGCTTCGGGAAGAAAAGTGGGAGAAGGATGGGAGAACAAATAAAAAGATGATGGTAGTTGTTCAGACTGTTAAGCTTTTGGGCAACAAAGTGAAACCTACCCAAACTACCCAGGCAGCACAGACAACCTTCTTCCCCTCTAAAGAGGAAAGCGACTTAGAACCATTCTAAGAAAGGATAGAAATGAGTAAATATAAAATAAGCGATAAGGTTTGGTATGCTCAAGGAAAAAGGATTGAAAAGAGAGTACCTTGCCCTGATTGTTTTGGGCAAAAGGCTCTAACTGTTATCAGAGGAGATGGGTCGCAGGTATCCATCGAGTGTGTTGGATGTGCCACAGGATATGAACCACCAAGAGGATATATTACATTTTACGAACAGATTGGGGATGTTTTAGAAGTAACAATAGATAGAATAGGGGAAACTGCCTTAGAAACTGAATACGGTTTTAAAGGTTGCTATTATGTAAAAGAAACAGATTTATTTGCTGCTAAAGAAGATGCCGAACAAAGAGCATTGGTATTAGCTGAAGAACATAATCAAGAAGAATTAAATAAAATTAACCAAAAAGAAAAACACAATCGCTCTTGGGCTTGGAATGTTCATTACCATAACGATTGTATTGTACGGGCTGAAAAACAGTTAGCATACCATAAGGCAAAATTAGCGGTAGCAAAAATAAAAACACCTTAAAGGAGGACACATGTCAGACATATACGTAGAAGTAAGAATAAATAATAATGCAATTACTGTCCGAAGGGAAACCAGTCTTGGGGAAAGCCTTAGTTCTAATCTTGCAGAAGTGCTTAGGCTTGTTTTTCTGGGCTTGGGATATGCCCAAAAGCTAAACATTGCCTCCAAAGAAGAATTTGGAGGCGGTAGCACTACCAGTCCCTATAGCGGTAGCACTACCAGTCCCTATACAGGTTAAGGAAAGGGTATAATGAAGATAGGACGAGATATTTCCATAGAACAATATCTCCTGGAAGAAATTCAAAACAAGCTTATTAATTCTCCCAGGTCAGGGATTCATATATCTGATTTGCTCGCTGTTAAGCAAGCGTACTGGAAAAAAGCTAAGCCTCTTAAAGCTACTAAGGCAGAAATAATTTACTGGTTAAGTGGTCAGGCTCATGAAAGTATATTCTTACATGTTGCTGACCTGGCACATGGTAAGGAAAAGCAATGGGAAGATATATTTTATACTCCCGATGTATTTTTCAATTTCCCTGTGGAGATTAAAACTACCAGGAGAGGTTTTGTTGTAAGGCCAGGTGCGGAAGAAAAACAGTATGACCACTACCTAAAACAGTTACGATATTATTGTGCTCCTGAGAATATAACTCAAGGCTGGTTAGTTGTTTGGTATTTGGTTATGCTGACTGAAGATAGAAGGCAAACTACACCAGATTATTTTTGTTATAGAGTAGAATTTACACAAGAGGAACTGGATAATACTCGACAGGAAATATTGACATTAAGAAATAAATTAATATCTGCCTTTGAGACTAATGATATATCTCAGCTACCAGACTGTCCTACTTGGATGTGTTATAAGGAAACAAAGAATATGATTAAGAAACCATATTGTGAGACCTGTAAGAATAAAGAATTTAAAACCGATTATGGAATTAGGTCTCATTTGAAAGGCAAAGCTGGTAAGGGTCATCATGTAAAATTTGCTGTATATGAACATATACTGAAACCATCATGTAAATATTCTCAATGGTGCAAGCCCAAGATATATGATGATTACAAGTTTTGGGAGGCAACACAACCAAAGCCAACCGATGAACCAACAGAAGAAAGTGAGGAGGAAAACGATGGGTAGTGGATATTTTCCCTTAGAAAAACGTAGCAATACTGCAAGAGAGTTAGAAGGGGCTATTGCTACCATTGATAGGGTACGGGAAGAACATAGAGACGATATATATGGTGGATTTGACGGTCAATATGATAACGCAGCCAGGGATGGTGGATATTTGGAAAGGCTTTGGATTGCCAAAGACCTGTTGGTGGGATGCATACGTAAGACATAATACCACAGACTATATGTCAACGGTGCGGTACAATGCGGTTGGGGTTGTCTATGTTATATGCCTTTATTCTGATTATTATTTACGCAATGACTGGTTAGAAAGGAGGAAAATTGAACCTTAACGATCTGGGTAAAGCCATGAAAGAGGCTGAACGATTTTTAAAGACAGCTAAGGCAGTATATAATCGAAAAACTATTGATATTGAGTATGGGTGTAAAGAAACAGCAGCAGCAAAACGAGCAAGCATGGACTTGAGTCGGGCATTGTCTATAATTCGCTTAAGTACGAAAGGAGTAATATGTTAGGTAGAGATTTGGTTGTATTGGATTTGGAAGCAACTGGTAAGAATCCAGATACCTGTTCGATTATACAAATGGGATGCTGTATAATAGATAGGGAAGATTTGGCTATTATACATCCAAGCGGCTTTAATGAATATATTTTGCCATATACTGATATTTGGGAACAGGAAGCTGCGAAGGTACATCACATTGGGAGGCAATTTCTCCATGAGAATGGTAGGTGTCTTGGGGTTGTACTGGAAGACTTTGAAGAAAGATTAGCTTCCAGGGCTTGCAAGCCAGACTTAAACCTTAGAAAATCTTTCTATTTAGCTACGTGGGGTGGATGGGACATACAAGTCTTACGCAGAGCATATCAATTCCTTGATAAGGATTACCCATTTTCTCATAGGGCTTTTGATGTTTCTTCATTTGTAAGGTTATATTTATGGTCTATCGGAAAGTTACACAAGGACAAGGTAGGATTATACCCATGTGCAAAAGCTCTAAATATAGATACAGATATTTATGCTGAACATGACGCTTATAATGATGCAATAGTTACAGCGAAAGTATTAATCCATGTACTGCGAGACATCAAGGGACAGAGGGAGCTTGTATCTGCTCTCGGAATATCTTTTAATTTAAATCCAAAAATAGTTTAAGGAGGATATGATGATAGTAAAACACAAAGAAAATCCAGGAGTACCAGTCTATAACCCCATAACCCTGGAGATAGTTTTAGAAACAGAAAACGAAGCAATTGGGTTTGCCCATCTATTGGGATGTTCTGTGCAAGTTTCAACCTGTAGTTGTCCTGGTCAGGTTAAGGAAGTTCAAAGTAAACTTTCTACTAAACTTTTAGGCTACCTACCCATACGGAGTGAAAGATAATGTCAAGAATACCTGTTCGTTCACTCAGTAAGAATCAATTGATATGGATGGGGGAAAATAAATGTAAACATGGGCACTTATATTTATCCCATTATAATTGCTATATCAATGAAGTGCGTGGAAATCTAAGAACTTGCATCTTTGATATTGAGAGTGGTGGTTCGTTAACAGCAGATTGGGGATTTATGTTAACCTATGCCATAAAAGAATTTAATGGCAAAACCCACTGTGATTGTATTACACCAAAGGAGATTAGAAAACAAACCAGGGACAAACGACTTGTAAGAGAATGTTGCGATAGACTTAATGAGTTTGATATTATAGTTGTGTATTATGGTAAGGATGCTCCCAATAGACATGATTTACCGTTTCTACGTACCAGGGCAGTTAAGTGGGGGATAGACAACTTCCCAATCTACAAACAGATAAGGGTTATAGATGTATATGATATTATCAAATGTAAGTTCAAATTTGCAAGGCGTAGCATGGACAATGCCTGTAAGCTTTTTGGTATAGAGGGAGTTAACAAACCCTGGATTCCAGATGTCTGGCATAACGCTATGGCAGGAGACCAGAAGGGAACAGACTATATTATGGAACATAATATTGATGATGTCGAAAGGCTGGAGAAGCTCTACAAGGCAGTGATAAGGTACAGAGAAACCTTCACAACAACATAAGGAGGAACTGATGGGACAAAGGGATATTCATATCATTAAAATGGTGTTGTCACATCTTTTGGATGGCGAAATTAGATTTTATCAATCTATATTATCACAATATCTGAACTATTCAGGTATGACTTTGTCTCCAGATGTTGTAAGGAGCAACGAGGAAACTAAACACCATATTGAAATGTTGAAAAAATTAAAACAAACTTTGATAGGCGAGGGAGACTAAACTATGATTAAAGCTTATCCTAAAATCTTCAGTATTGGCACAGATTACATCAAAGATATCTTCAATGAGGATGTTGAAACAAAACTGTCAGATAACCCAAGTGCCAGAGACCTTGTGCGGGAATTTTTAACAAAGAAAAAAGAAGAAAGGATTTAAGTGGAGAAATTGGAGGTAAAATGATGGATGATTCTAAAATTTATATCAAGCAGTGTGAGAAAGCATTTAAAGACATTGGAATAGTTGATTCAAGTGGATTACCAAATAAGTTTATTCTGGAAGGTTATACCTTTCTTTTATCTGACGATAAACCCTTCCATGTTATTTTAGGTCAAGTCTATCGACAAGACCAGTTACAGGAGATGGTTAAGGGGATAGATAATGAGTATCATTTATTGCGTTGTTTCTTTGAATTTTGTTCATGCCAAAATCATAAACCATTTGAACAACTCTGGCTTGCTTTTGTAATGAAAGAAAAATATAACAAGGTTTGGAATATGGAAGAATGGAGGGATTGTGATTAAGGCATATCCCAAGATATTCACCATTGGTCAGGACTATATCAAAGACATCTTCAATGAGGATGTTGAGGTCACTGAAAAGATAGATGGTTCTCAAATAGCATGGGCTAAGATAGATGAAACCCTATATGTACGTAGTAAGGGGCAGATGCTA
>Ga0180007_10006341_pt1 | contig 11584 bp, 16 predicted proteins | sample MM_PC_MetaG_FD_121122 | JGI IMG/M metagenome (GOLD analysis project Ga0180007, IMG submission 121122) | Groundwater microbial communities from the Aspo Hard Rock Laboratory (HRL) deep subsurface site, Sweden - MM_PC_MetaG | ecosystem: Environmental > Aquatic > Deep subsurface > Groundwater...
AGAAGAAACATAGGTGGGTGGGATTTTAATGCATCCCAATTTACTAAAAATAATGTAATCATTTCTAGCTCTGGTCGAGTTCGATTAGGTAGTGGTAATGATACAGCCCAATTAGATTCTGTTCACCCTACTTATAGGTTATGGATTGGAAATGCCTCCCCTACTGCTGCCCCGTTTAAGGTAACTAAAGCAGGAAAGATGTTTGCTTCTGGTGTGGATATTAGTGGTACTTTAGCAGCCTCTAGTATTACAGCTAGAGAAATAGCCTTTAGAACTGTAACCCACAATAATATTGTTATGAATACTTTAACAGCCACAGAGTTTTCAGCTTCTTGTATTACAGCAAATATGATTCGTGGTGGAGATTTTGGAACTTTGACACTTGAGTCTGGTAAGATAATAATTAATGCTACTAGTGGATTAGAAATAAATACACCAAACGCATTAGTTGTTAAAACTGGTGGAAGTATGAAAGTGCAAGATGGTGGGGATATCGTTTTGGTAGGTAGTGACATTAACCCAGCAGCACTTTTATGGAAAGGAACTATTAAAGATGTAACTATGGGAGCTAATGTAACTGGATTAACATTTGCAATAGCACCAAATACTGCTACTACATACAATACTACCTTAAGTGTTGGATTTACTCCATCTGGAGCCCTACGCCCATTTGATCACATACAAACATTAGCCCGTAGAGATACAAGAATTAGAGCCTATGGTGGTAGTAATGCTGAAGTAATGGTTACAGCATCATTTTTTAGTGCAGGAGCTACTGCTAAGTTAGCTGCTGGAGCAGGATATGAGTGTAAACTATATGGTACTGGTAAATTAGAAATAAGTGCACTTTCTAATTTATTACAAGGAACAAATCGCTATTTGAATTTTAATGCTTCACATGGCGCAAATGGTTATGGTTTTAGAGATAATGCGGGTCAAATGGAAGTTAAGGATTCTGGAGGTGCTTGGACTGATATAACAGGTCTTAGTGATATCAAGTTTAAAAAGAATATAGAACCTTCCAATATAGGATTAAATTTTATTTCTAAACTTGAACCAAAGCAGTTTCTATGGAAAGATAAACAAAAAAATTATTCTAATCATAAATTTGAAGGGTTAATTGCACAAGATGTTAAAAAAGTTTTAGATGACCTTGGACTTAACTTTGGTGGTTGGATTGAATATGAGAATGGAACTCAAATATTAAAATATAATAGTTTTATTATGCCAATAATAAATGCAATTAAAGAATTAAAATATAGACTCGAAGAGTTAGAAGAAAGGTTAAAATAATGAAAAAAATAATATTGCTTGGTATAATGTTATTTTTAGTTGTTGGATGTGCTACTAAATATAGTACTGCAAATAGAACTCCCTCAGATATATATAGATATATGCAACATAAAATATTAGATTGGCAAGAGAGAGTAAAAAAAGAAAAGTGGTCATCTAATTTAGTAGATGAAATAATGCTGGAATGTACAAAAACTGCTATTTATGAGAATGACATAATAGGAACAGACTATTGGAAAACTTATAATGAATTTGTAAAAACTGGGTTTAGGGGAGACTGCGAAGATATTGCTTCCTTTATGTATGGAACTTTAAAAAGACTTAATTATCCTTACAGAGTAAGAATGATAGGAATAATAATAGATTCAAACAAATATCATGTTGCTTTAAAAGTAGAAGTACCTAATAAGAGATGGAATATATATGACTCCACTTCCCAATTTAAAATTAAAGATTATATCTCGTTTGGTGAATGGGATGAAGATAAAATATACAAACCACAAACTAAAAAAGAAGGTAAATAAATGTTGATATATATTTTACTATCCATATTTGCAGTATTACAATTATAGGAAACCTGGTTATAGATATTATGACCTACAATGTAGAAAATAAGGAGTGTAATAAATTATGTGTGCAATGTATGCAACCGGCAGCGTGAAAGTGATTTCTGGGTCCGCTCTTGTTCGAGGCTATGGGACGGCATTCACTACCTATATTTCAACGGGGAATCTATTTCGTCTAGAAGACGATGCTACTTTTTATGAAGTAGCAGCTATTTCAAATGCCAGCAATCTGACCCTATCTACCAGATATACCAACACCAATTATCAGACCTCCCGTCCCTCTGAATCTATAGCCTCAGCCAACACTGCTACCAGGGTTTATTCTGGAACCCTAGACTACACTCCGGTTATTCAAAGTTCAGTTGTCATAAATGCAAGTATAGAATCATTTACCGACGATGGGGCCGGAGTTTTAACAGGGGGAGGAACCCCTGCTGGAAGTGGTACTATAGCATATGATGATGGTTCTTGGGCTATAATTTTAGGTACAGATTTAACTGCTACTATTAATGTTACCGCTAGTTATTTTTCTGGTGATACCCTAAATGGTATGACATATCAAATAGTTACAGATTACACTTCTAATTATGATTTACCAGAAATGGCAGAAAGTGACATTGGATTTCCTAAAATATTTACAAAAGCAGTAAGATTGATAGATGCAGCAATTTATAATGCTAGTACCAATACTGTAAAAGTATCAAATTATCTTAGAATGGGCAAGAATCAGTATATGATGTTTGGTACTGGTAACTTACAAGCTTCTGTGGTAGCTGTTGCTACTAATATAAATGCATCTTGCAGAGGTAGTTTATATGTCAGTAAAAAAGGAAATCTTTGGATACTTAATTCAGATACAACTGCTACTAAAGTTTAGTGTAGGGGTGTAATTTAATGAACACAGTAATTCTGAATAGATACGGGACTTCCCAATTTGGAACATTTGGAAGAGTTTATATTATCTCCCCTGATTGGTATACTTGTTTCTCCCTAGAACCCCCCCAAAGGGGGAACCAACAGGATATATCTTGTATACCCAAAGGGGAATATCAGGTTGAGTTTGCCTATTCCCCACATTTTGGGTATGTTTATCACATATTAGATGTATCGGATAGGTCTAATATTCTTATACATAGTGGAAATTATGGGGGGGATAGGGGTTTGGGATGGATATCTGATACTTATGGATGTATCCTTTTGGGGAGGAAGGTTGGATACTTACGTAATCAAAAGGTTATATTGATATCTAAATTTGCTGTGACTTATTTTGTATCTACTTTGGGTAGGGAACCTTTTAAATTTATTATAGGTGAGGTATATAAATGATATTAGAAAGTGTATTTGGAGCATTAACAGGTCTTTTGGGGAGTGCTGTTACATCATACTTTAATTGGAAACAACAAAAATTAAAGAATGACCATGATGTCCAAATGAAAGAGTTGGACATTAAACTTGTAACAGTTGAAGCAGATAAGAAGATGGAAGTATCAAGGGTGGAGACAGAAGGTAAAGTTGAACTTAGTGAACTTGATGCTTATAGAGTAGCACAAGAGGAAGCTGGTAAATCTACATTTGATAGTTCTTACATGAGATATCTTATGGAGAGTAAATATTTTCAGTGGCTTGGGGCCTTAATAGCGGGGGTATTTGGTTTTGCCGAATGGCTTCGAATCATGGCACGTCCGGTGATCACTTACTACCTATTGGCTGTATCAACATATCTAACAATATTGTGCTATCAATTACTACAAACCTTTTCTGCTGACGGGGCTATAACCCTTCCAGAAGCATATGATATTTTTCAATTATGTATTAGGTCATTGATTTATCTAACTATTTCTTGTGTCTCTTTTTGGTTCTGTGATAGAAGGGTAGCTAAATTCTTATATAGACTTAATGATAGTAATGTGAAGAGTTAATGATTAAGCCCCCTATTATTGGGGGCTTTTTCCATTATAACACCCCTCACAAATCTGTGTATACATATCATACTCATCCTCTACAAATTACCTTCATTTACCCTCCAATCAGCAACTTTGGGTTCTCATGGATGTTGCCGATGACTTCCGAAAACCAATATCCCGTCATCGAGATAGATGCAGCATCTTCTACGGTGAACGATCCTTCATCAAAAAAGACTTCGGACTTAGAGCCATCAGCAAATAACAGAATATCCCCCTCGTAGATCTCCTTGCCGTTCTTGTCTAGGAGGCCAGTAAACCGTATAATTTCACAACATTCTATCGCATAAAAATCAGTAAAATCAACCACACCCCAATGAGCAGTTTTGTCTAAATCATCAAGTCGCTTGTCATATTCTTCATGACATATTATTCTTTCTAGTGCGCCAGATGGCATTATACAAACATCGTCAACCATTTTCCCCTGCTCTCTATCCCACACCCTAAACTTATTTATGTTCATTTACCCCCCAATCAGCAACTTTGGGTTCTCATGGATGTTGCCGATGACTATAGCGTGCTTGACATGCCAAGATATAGGTGTCGTACTCTTATCGCTCCAACGCATTGACCACCTGCCAAATTCCTGTGTCCATTCAATGATGGCCTTTATACCATTGTTGCCCTCTAAAACATCCCCCTCGTATATCTCCTTGCCCATTCGATCTTTTAACCCCGTTCCGAGCATGATTATCATGTCTCCAGTGCGATCATAATGAGCGAAACATGCCTTGTATAACGGGAATGAGGGGAGCATGACCTTCTTTTCTTTGTCCCAACATCTTAAGCGCATATTTTGTCTCATTTCAGATCCTCCAATACCCCATCAATCTTTTTGATTAAAGTTTCTATTCTCTTTATCTCCCCTTTCCTATACCCCCTCCATTTCATTTGAGGGCACAATGGGAATCTTTTCCTACTGACATCAATATAATAAAGACCCCAAGGGCTTAACCCCTCCCTCAACCCCCTTTCCCCTTCGTCTATAATGTGATGGGAATCAGTATAAAAATGAGTAAAATATCCTAATACTGATATTAAATCTATCCAATCCCCATCTTGTTTTTTAGTCACTACAAAATTAATATCATCAACCAACATATTTGAGTGTTGAGGGGACTCATATCCCTCAACACCTTCCCTTAATTCTCCCATTACATGCTCCTTATAAATTTAATGTTTCCACAATCCCAAATTCTATCATAGCCATTATTTTGCATATTTTCCCATTCAGTTAGAGTTGAATCAAAATTATCCAATTTTTTAGATAATTCTGACTTACGAAAATTAAATCTGTGAATTCTTTTATCTTTTTGTATATACCAATAATTAGGTTGTGTATAATGTTCCAATTTAAAATCCAGCTTCTTATATAAATTACCATCTGACCATCTCCTATCAGCATAAGAGAATACTTCTTTAGGTTTAAATCCCTTTATAAAATATGTTAAAAGTTTTGAAGCTATACCAACTACCCTATAATCTGAAATGGAGCAAAATCTTGATAGTTCATATACACCCTCTTTAGATGAACTCCCTTTAGCAATATTACCTTTTGAAAAAGTCATTACTGAAACTAATTCACCATCAAAAAATGCTCCTAATCGTATTGATGAACTATCTTTCCCTTGTAGGTGATTCCCTTCTAAAAAGATATCCTTAGTTTTTGTATCTATTTCTCCTATTGCACAATTCCTTGCATAAAAGGTCTTTGCATCTGAACATCCTAGAATTTGCTTTAATCTACTTAAAACAATATCCTTTTTATAAAGCCATTCATCTTCAAATATAGTTATTAATTTTATTCCCCTTTCTTGGCATTGTTCTAGTTTATTTAAATGATAATTCTTATCTTTTCCCCTATTTTCAGAATGCCAATATAGGCCACAATATTCAATTGCTAGATTTTTAGTAGGGATTAAAATATCTAATTCTTGCGGGGGGATAATATTTCTAACTCTTTGTTCAGAATTTGGAAAAAGGGATTTTATAAAATCTGATATCTCTTGTTCGCCTTTAGAGGCGTGCTTAGAGCAAATATTACATCTACACCCTTGTTGCCAATTATTCCATTTAGTATAGTAAATATGCTCTTTTGGACAAAGGGATTTTAAGTAGGTAAAAGCATCTTTGTAAGATTCAGATAATAAAGTATACCCATACCCCTCAAAAGATTTTTTTACAAATTCAAAGCTAAGAGTTCTATTAATAATAGAACAAGTTTTACATCTATACCCACTTTGCCAATTACCCCAACTCATAGTAAAAGTATGTCCTTCTGGACATTTAAATTTTAATTTATCAAAAGCATTTTTATAAACATCAGATAGAAGACTATAATTTTCTTTTTTAATTTCCTCCTGAATAAGAGGAATATTAATTCTATTTTGATAACAAATTCCACATCTTTGTCCAGAGAGCCAATTGTTATAACTTATAAAGTGTTCATGACCTTTAGGACATATAAATTTAAGGTTTTGTCTATTATTCTTATAGACCTCTGTTAATAAAATATAACCTTCTGATTCAAAAGACTTTCTAACTTCTTCTATTAGGGGCTTCCCATTTCCAGAACAATAAGGACATCTATGCCCCCGTATCCATCTTGTAAATATTGTGTAATAGTTATGCCCCTGGGGACAGATATATTCCAATTTATTAAATACATTTTTATATTCTTTACTTAGTAGGGTATAACCTTCTCTTTCAAAATCTTCTTTTACTTTTTTATAGGTATATTTTTCAGAACCAAAACATTTACCACATCTTTGTCCCTGTTGCCAGCTATCCCAAGCTATTTTGTGAATATGCCCTTGCGAACAAATAAATTCTAATTTTGTTTTAGTGTTCTTATATATAGTAGATAATAATTTATAACCTTCTTCTTCAAAAGATTTTTTAATCTCTTCTAGGGAAGGTGGTAAAGTACCAAAACAAATACCACATCTTTGTCCCAATTGCCAACTATTCCATCTTATAGAATGTTTATGACCTTCTGGGCAAATATATTCTAATTTTTGCTTACTATTAAGATATTTATTTGTTAATAAAGTATAACCTTCTTCTTTAAAAGAATTTCTCACTTCTTCTATAGTTTTCTTGGCTAATCCAGCACACACTGCACATCTATTACCACGTAACCAATTATGGAAGGTTATAGAATATCCATGCCCTTTCGGACATAGATATTCTAATTTTTGTTTATTGTTGATATAATTTTCTGTCAGAAGAATATAACCTTCGTTTTCAAACGATATCTTAACTTCTTCATGAGATTTCCTTGTACCCACAATTACATGCTCCTATCTGATCTCATAGTAAAATGTTCAATTGCATAATACAATTCTCTCAGTTCCTGGACATCAATTTGATTATGTGTGTAGATATAATCTAATGATTTCTTATCCCCACGCAGAGCTTTGATCCAATTATCGCGGCCCCAATACGTTTTGTGACTTTCGCCAACTAAAATATTATACGCAGTTTGTTGGCTACTTCTTGATAATCTAAATTTATATTTTACTGCAAAATATAAATCCTGATGAATAATTTCCCCATGTCTAGGAAATGGGATTTTATGAAAAGTTGCTCTTGTCCGAATATACGGGATGTCATGTCGAGAACTGTAAAATCCAACAAGTTTATCAAATTTACTCATATCTCTGACACAATCTTTTACTAATTTTTCATCACCACATGTTGCTAATTCCCTCTTTGTTATAGGTCTACCTAGTATTGTTTTAGATTCATCATCTAAAATACAATAAGATAACATAATGCCAAAATCTGCTTGAAATCCAAAATTTTCAATATCTAGGAAACCAATCTTATTCAACATTGGCATATTTGTACCATGAACGTGTTCATAATCAGGATTCTTAACTATCTCCTTTAGATAACAATTATAATGTGATAAGTAGTCCATGCTATGCGCTTGACATAAATTCTTACTAAGCCATATGATCTCTTTTTTCTTAAGCTTACTCACAGGTGCTTTCGCCATTTAAATTCCTCCTTTATCTATCATTTCTTTTATAGAATTATAGCAATCTTGGCATAAGACTGCCTCTCTCATATCAATTTGTATATACTTTTCCCATTCCCCATCCGAAACAAGGAATAATTCCGGCCACAATTTCCCACAATATGCACATACATTTGGGTATTGTATATACGGTACTCTTCCCTTTTCATTTAGGATACCTATCCACTCATCTACCATCCCATCAGTGAGCCCATTTTTATAAATATCCAGGGGAAGAAAACAAGTTTCCTCTGTATATCTAAAATCATTAAATAACCCCAAAGCGTGGTATATACAATCACATGATAACAATTGCCCCCCACAAAAGGGGCACTGCTCCATATCACAACCATATTTATGGATCTGACCTTCCCCTACTCCACAATCATGACAATTCATTTTTATCTCCTTTTGTTAGCAATCGGTACTCATACAAAGTTAACATTGGGTCATAAACCGATTTATGGTTACAGATAAAGGCATTCTCTGTTTCTACTATTGGGTATAGACTTCCATATTCATAAACTCTTTCTAAGACTTGTAGTGCCTCTGTTTTTTGAATAGGATAATTAGTACATTTAGTCCCCAATGCCTTATCGGCGTACCTACGTGCCCAACGTCTTCCTTCTCCTTTGTCTATCTTATCAGATGAATTTAGAATACTTAACCCTCTGGCAATTTCCCCATCCTTCCTTTTAATACATACTGTTATAATTGGATGGTGATTTCTATCACGCAGATAGAAATAATACTCGTCCTTTATTTTATTATTTTTCATAATAAGGGTCCCTCCTTATTTTACTACTAATTTCAAAGGTTTATAATTGCAGATGGGGCAAGCCCAAACCCCCTTCAATTCGGAACTTGGGCCTTCCCACCCGCATCTTTTACACCTATATGTTTCTTTTATACCTTGAATTTAAACAACTCCCTCCCTATTTGCAGATCCGGGGTCCATCCCCCGTTCTGGGCCTCTCTCACTTTATCAACCATAGTGAGCATATCATCCCCCTCTAATACTATACCCTCTGCTCTAGCCCTATTGAGCATGTTAAGAAACTCAAAAGACATAAATGCATTCTTATATGCATTTCGAGCCTTCGTTTTACGAATCTTTACATACTCTTCGGGCTTGCCAAAAAATGGATTATCTTTTACCCCACCCCGTTGCATAAAGAAATATCTAACCCCAGTTAAAATACTCACTTGACTTGTCATTTGTCACCTCCATGTAATAGGTTTAGAAAATTATAGGAAGCGGGTTGTAGGATTTGAACCTATCTTCCGGCGGGTAGCCGTTGTGCTTAACCAATTACACTAAACCCGCATTGGTTTATTCTTCAAACAAGTCTTCTAATTCTTCCTCTAAAATTTCATCTGTTTCCTTTCTAGTTTTACTTCGGCTATAGCCTCGTCTATTAATAAAGACAAAATCTACAGGTGGGTTAACCCTTCTAACACTCTTATAAGGATCTTTTGATCTCTGTTCCTTTAACACAACTTTATTCCTCCAATTTATTATAATTTTGTAAACCACAAATAGGGCATTCAATACCTACTAAAATATAATCTTCTACTTTCCTATACTCAAGCGTGTAGGCTGCTTTTACAAAGTTAGTAAAACAAGTTGGGCAAGTTAACTGTGCCACTCCCCCATTTTCAGCCACCAATTCAAACCCTATCATCTTTATGCTCCCTCATAAATTCCATTAACAATTGGTCAACCTCTAATCCAATAGCACATATTGCTGAGTTAATGTTTTGTCCACTTTTAATCTTCTGTCTCTCTTGTGCGAAATAAATGATTGTCTCTGCGAGTGTCTCTATTTCATCCATTTAGACCTCACATGTTCCTCTAACACATTGAACATCCTCTTCTTGCAGAGTAGAGGATACTTTAGAATCTTTGAGATATCCTTTTATTTCATCTCTAGTCAATCTATAATAGACTTGTTTATTTCGACTTCCATCCCTATAAATAGTGATTCCTTTAAGGTCATAGATAAATTCTAGAAGAAATTTACTTAAGTCGTCCACAGTTGCTTCATTTGGTAGAATAATGGTTTTTGAAACAGCAGAATCTATATACTTTTGAAGTGTTACTTGTACTTCTAAGTGCTCTTCTGGTCTTAGGTCACAACTATCAACAAACCAATCTGCATCATAGTTTTCAGCAGCAAAAGGACTTATATATACCCTTTCTCCTACCCCATCAACACGCCTATATCCTTTAAAAGGTAATGGTTCAATACCTCCAACAACATCAGCTAATAGGGCAGTCGTGCCCGTTGGTTGCGCTGACAAGAGCGTTGTATTGCGGATTGTCTGTTCTTTTATTAAGAGTCTTATATTAGCTGGTAATTTCTTTACAAAAGAAGCATTAGAAAATGCCAGTTTGTCATATTTAGGAAAAGCCCCTTTTTCTTTTGCTAAATCGGAAGAAGCAATATAAGTTTCATTCCTTATAAAGGAATATAATCTATTTATTTCATCTAAACATTGCTCTGAACCATATCTTATTTGTTTCATAAAAAGATAATCTGCAAATCCCATAGTGCCCAACCCTATCCTTCGAGCATTCTTTACAACTTGGTCTTGTTGAGGTATTGGATAATATGCTATATCTATTATGTTATCCATAAATCGTATGGCTGTTCTTATTACTTTAGATAGTAATTTCCGATTTACATTTTTATTTACTAAAAGTTTAGGAAGAACTATTGCCCCTAAATTACAGACCCCCCAATTTTCAAGCCCTATTTCCCCGCAAGGATTTACCCCGGCTATTTCTGCAAAAAAGTATGAATTGTTCTTCTTTAGGTTCGTCCAATTAATCAGTCCCGGTTCTGCATGTTCTAGCATATTGGTCAATATAGTTGACCACAATTCTCTAGCTTTTACTACTTCATATACTTTCCCTGCAAATTTCAATTCCCAAGTATCATCAGCTTCAACTGCGTTTAAAAATTCTTTATTTACAATAATTGAAATATTGAATTGGTCTAGTCTTCCCTCTACACTTTTAGCCTTTATAAAATCAAATATTTCTGGGTGAGATACATCACATAATCCTATAGCTGCACTCCTCCTCTGCCCACCTGTTTCAATATATTTACCGCAAAAGTTAAACATTTCCATAAATGAAATCATTCCAGAAGAATTTCCCCCTTTTGTAATTAAGGGAGTACCCTTTGGTCTTAGGGAACTGAAATTCATTCCTGATCCCCCACCATAAGAAGAAATTATACCATAGTGTTTTAATGTATCAAAGATAGATTCTATATTATCTTCTATCGGTAGAAAATTACAATTACTTGTTGATGGTTTTAATTTACCTATATTTCTTAATATTCGTCCGGCGGGAATGAAATTCATAGGCAACATTATAGATTTAAACTCTTCAAACCACTTTTCTTGATCACTACGCTCATTTTTTGCTACTTCTGTACAAACTCTAGTAACTAGATCACCCCAACATTTCTCATTATCCCACAGATATCTAGCTACTAAAATTTCATTTGCATTCTCACTTAACTCCATTTAGTTAACCTCCATTTGAACAATCTCTCCCCACCGATTCGAGAAGTAACAGTTCTTTATTTTTACAAATCTCAGGTACATCTGGCAATGCTGACACGGCTTCGCCAGCCGCATATTCCCTGCCTTGTTAATTCTTACCACTAAAATATTCATCCCCTTTAAATCAGTTCTAGCTTTTATTACAGCATCCATTTCCGCAT
>Ga0180007_10006342_pt1 | contig 11582 bp, 10 predicted proteins | sample MM_PC_MetaG_FD_121122 | JGI IMG/M metagenome (GOLD analysis project Ga0180007, IMG submission 121122) | Groundwater microbial communities from the Aspo Hard Rock Laboratory (HRL) deep subsurface site, Sweden - MM_PC_MetaG | ecosystem: Environmental > Aquatic > Deep subsurface > Groundwater...
AATGCTTTATGCAATCCACCAGCTATAGACACATGATACCCAAATAACATATCTTAAGTTTATCAGAAATATGATATAGCATTTATAATGTGTTTAATGGCCCGTTCGTCTAACGGTTAGGACGTAAGCTTCTCAAGCTTGAAACAGGGGTTCGACTCCCCTACGGGCTACCAGGTAAGAAATAGTGGCTCCCAGAGTATAATAACACTTGGCACGGAGTTACTTTAAGGTTCCCATGTTAATATCTTGTGAAGTTTTACCTTCGAACAATCGTTCAGCTTCTGGGTCTGTAATACCACTACCAGATCCTATGTTCGATGTGGGCTGTACAAATGGGTTGTAAGAGGTGTTTGGAGCTTTTCCGTCTAAACGGTGCTTTGCTAGTAGTTCTGTGCCTTTAAACAGTTGTATCTCATTCATACCACGTCTGTATTCAAGGTTAACTAGTTTAGTCACATTATCTAATGTAACCATTGGTTCGAATGGCTGACAATTAGATGTATTAGTAATCAACTCTCCATTCTCAGTAATACATTCTTCTTTAGGGTCGTACATGATTGTACCATCAAAGTTAAACTTAGTTGATTCAACTACTCTGCCATAAGCCAACCCCTTTAGTTCATACTCTCCAATCTTGCCATAACTTGGGATAGCATTACCTTTAACAGCTAAAGATATTCCTACTTGCTCAGAAGCTTTAAATAGCATTACAGTATATACCTCTTTAATGTTGCTAGATGCTGAACTTGGTTGAAAACCAAAGTATTGTTTAAATACTGGGAAATATATAATGCCTACAACTATTAGAACGATAGCTAAGCCTAAAACTAATGGTTTGTGATCTTTACCTATGTTTAATAGATTCTTCATATTTATCTGTAGTTATCTAACAAGCCTTGTAGGTGTGCTTTGTTTACTGGAGCAAACCAGTTCTGCCACCAATAGTAATCTTCGAACACTCCACCCCGCGTTATTAGATCATTAATAGACGCCCTACTAGACTTCATAATGCTTAGAAGTGCTGGTCTTATATTTCCTTCAGTATATTGACACCCATTTATAAAGATTTCTAGAAAATCTTCTTTACTTATACATTCATCGAGGTTAAGTTGACATTTTTCATATTCTTCTTGGCCATCTGGATATCCTCCATATTTTTCTATAAATTCTTCATATGTTATTGTATCTGCATTTATCAATTCTAATTCATGTGCCGACAGTACTTGAGTAACTCCCTTGCCTTGTCCCACCTTATCTCCCCATAGTTGCATTGCTTCATCTATGGTGTTTGCACAATTTGGAGGTAAAGCCTTGAAGTTGTCACCTCTTATATATTCATCCTGAAGACTTCCAAATGAGTGTCCAAATTCATGCGCTGTTGTCCCTGTTTGTCGAGCATGTACGTCATCGTCAGCGGAATGACCTACTGCCACCACTGCCCACGTTCCTCCAAGAGTTGCATAATTACCACTAGGGCCGTCAACGAAATAAATTACCTTATCATACGGAGCATGTAAATAATTAGAAGGATCGAATTTACAAGATTGATATGTCCCATCGCATGAATCATATAATAAGTAAGTGCTCAGATGCCAATTGATTTTATCTTTGTTTGACTTAAAGGGCTCTATGCCATATTCTCCAATAAAGTATTTTTCTTGTAGGTATATAATACGCAACACATCGCCTACTGTCTCCATGCTATCACCAATAAACAGCACATCTAGCTTATCTTCGACTGAGCCATTTTCTATAAGTGTTATGTATTCGTCTGGAGATGCATGTATATAAAAACTTGAACCAGGATTTGTGGCGGTAAGATAGTCGTAAACCATTTCATCATTAAAGTAAAGTTCAAAATTACCTATCCAATATCCAGACCTTAGGAGATTCTCAATATTGAAATAATTACCATAAATTTCATCATTGGCTCCATTGTCTCCATGTTGTCCATCATCAAATAAATAAATCTCACCAATTTCTTCAACAGTTCGATATCCTTCATGACGTACAATCGTAGCTTTGATTCTATTGAATTCTGGATAATTTAATTCTGTTGAATCTGTTTTTGTTATACTCCCTTTGATTAATATGTCTTCGACTCTACCTTCTTCAAAAAATATTGGCTCTGCATGAATATATTCAACAATTTCAAAAGGTCTTGTTAAAATGATGCAATTTTCTGAGTCAAAACCCTGGAAGGGATTATTCGGATCAGTTTCAATAGATTTATTACAGACAAACGACCCAACAATGTAACTGCCAAGTCCTAATTTAGCCTTATAGTATTGATACTGTGTGGTGTTACCTTTAATTTCAATTATTTCATTCAGATCATATGAATATACTCCCCAAGTATAAAGTAAACCCTTATCGCTTGGTGGAGAAGATCCTAATGATAATATTTCCCATGAAACAGGGTAGGCCCAATCATCTTGTAGTGGGTTTTGTTCAGGTGGGGCAACACCTCTTATTGTGCCAAATAACTTAAACTCTCTTACATCTGTCTGCTTTATAGCAAAGCTACATCCAGGTGGAAGATCTTGTAAGGCAAGTGGATTCTCTAATGGTTCATAGCAATAAACAGCTCCAACCAAATATTCTTGATCTCCTTTAAGAAATACTACGTCTTCTAATCTGCTATTGTTTAATGCTTCTTCATCAGAGAAGTCTTTTTGAAAGTATTTCTCTAAGAATTGATGTGTTCGTGTGTCATAAACAGCCCACCAATAATATGGAGTGTCAAAATTCTCTGGATTATTCGCTTCAAAATCGTATTTTGCTACTACATAGAATTCATTATCTGGACTAGTGACCTCTACATTAGCTGCAGATACAGTATTTATATTAGAAGTTAATGTAATTGCAATTAAAATAACTGCATAAATTACATATCTTATTGATTGAATTAAATACTGCATAACACTTTTATTACTTACACTATATCACGCTCAAATTTACCTAATACTGTTTAACTAACTATAGGGAGTACTATACCTGTTAACTAAACAGCCTCTTTTAGCTTATATATCTCTAACAGATTAGATACTAAAGTGTTCAACTTTAGAGTAGTAAGGGCTACCATATCATAAATAAAAAGGTGCCAAGAGTTGCATAACTCTAGCACCTATATATAGCAATTTTCTAAATCGTCTGGGTCGTATTCTTCGTCATCTGGCATACGATTTCCAGCAAACATAACAATGCGCCCATCTTGCTTCTCTGGGCGATAATTACTAACTCGAACGATGCGCGAAGCAGAAACATCTGTCGTATATCCCTCAAATTGAGAGGGATGAGGAGGCTCGGAACCGAGTTTCTTAATATCTACTATCCTCGGATCGTTGTTAGTAACTAACTCAATTTGCTCTGCCATAATGTCGTTAACGTAACAGCCATCGTCCCTAAACACTGGCGAACAATGATAAGTTCTGTCACGGACAAGGCGCCTGTTAATTAAGCGTAATTCATTAAAACCGTTAAGAACTACCATCCAATCTCCATTGTCGGTAAGAATAAACTGGCCCGCTCGAGAAGGATACATGCAACCATCTCTATCACGAATAATGGGGTACTGATTACCAGGATGAACCAAAGGCTCTTGTATCAACTTCTTGCAGCGATACAGAACAAAAGGCCTAATTGGATTACTTGCCGTGAGGAGCTGCTGTAGCCTCCTTACCTGTAAAAACTTGGCCCTTGGCCGCGCTCGATGACCTTTCCTTGATTTCTCATAAATGCTCTCACATTTTACAAACATCCGCTCAATATCATCTACCTCTAATCGCGCAGAATATCGCAACACCCTTGCTATCAAAAAATTGTTAATTTCAATCTTTCGAGCCCTAGATGCATAACGATATTTCTTGAGCTGCTCCAAATCCACGGGGATGATTAGTTTTTTTGCAAACACTGTATTTTCAATGGGCAATGAACATCACCTCCTGAGATAATTACGTAATTGAGGCCACTAAAAATTATACCCCACTATATTTGAATGAAGAAACTCAACCTAAAAACCGCCAGCAGGCGGTTTTTAGAATTCAAATTAATCGAAAATTACTTTTTCTTCTTTAAGATAGGAAGACCAGTTCTACTACTCTCCATAATCTCGTAACCAGCTGGTACTGAATCTAAAGCGCCTTCCTTGGCTTCTTTACCAAAATAATAAATCATCTGCTTACGTCCGCCCTTCAGGGTGACGTTCTTACCATGAAGAAAGTATGTGTTGCCTCTACTGTTCTTATGACTAAAAGACATGTCTCTTCTCCTTCTCGACTATTAAAGATATATAACACTCAAATATTATCACCTATGGACTCCTATGACAAGGTGGAGTCCCCTGGGCGCCATTCGGCAGGACACATCTTACCAGTTTGGAGTGCAGCTAGTACTCTAACTATTTCGGGCACAGACCGACCAACGTAGTTATCTGCTACCACCATATACCTCACGATCCCGTCTGGATCAATAATAAAAGTAGACCTTAGGGAAGTACCTTCTTCCTCGAGTAGCACGTTGTAATCTCTTGAAGTTCGCTTATTGAAATCGCTTAAAAGAGGATATTCTAACTCCCCTAATTCCTCTACCCATTTTTTATGAGAAAAAACACTATCAACACTAACACCCACTAAGGCAGTGTTTAGTTTGTGAAAATCATCAATTTTGGTATTAAAAGCTACAAGCTCTGTGGGACAAACAACTGAAAAATCTAACCGATAGAAAAATATCACCAACCAACGACCCTTAAAGTCCTTTAAACTGTATCCTTTGAACTTATCTTTAAAATACCCTTGTAGAAGAAAATCTGGAGCCTTGTCACCTACTTTTAACATCTTTACCTCCACTTTTAATGCCAACAGCGTATTCTAACACAGTAAAGTTACAATCAAAAAACCCGGAGTTTAATCCGAGCTTTTTGATTGTTTTGCGATAAATTAGTTACGTCTGTCGAATCTGCCACCACCGTCATTACCACGAGGACTATCGACTTTAGGACGAGCTACATTAACGGAGACTTCTCTACCGTCTAATGATTGACCATTTAAGGTGTTAGTAGCTTTCTCTGCTTCTTCTTCAGAAGACATTTCTACGAAACCAAAACCTTTGGATCTGCCCGACATTCTGTCTTTAATCACGGCTGCTGATTCAACGTTGCCCGCTTGTGAGAAAAATTCACGAAGAGATTCATCCGTTGTATCGTAGCTTAATCCGCCGACAAACAATTTTTTCTTGTTTTCTTCCATCTGTAAACTATGAACTTGCTTAATAAACTTTACGTAGCCGGTCTTTTTTCTCACAAATTAGAAATATAATGAGATACATACGCTCGAAGACAGTATACACTATCCACAATGCGTGTCAACGGTTATCTGCCACCAGTCCGCAATACCTAAAAATGTTCAAGAATCTCTGGCATTTCTATGGCAGTAAAATGCCCATAATGTGGCGTCAGGCAATATTTTGCCCCTAAAAGTTTTGCCCATTTTTCTCCATGCGATTTTGGCACATATGGATCATCGGTCGACTGAAACACAACAAATTCTGTATTCTTCATTTCATGTTTTACCAACTTCTTTAGTGAAGAGAAGTCGATCATAAAATCATCTAGAGTTGGAATAATGTCCAATGCAGTGAATGGAGTGCCCACTAAAATAACTTTAGAAGCACTACCACCTTCCAGTAAATAATGGGCGGCTAAAACTCCCCCCAAACTATGTCCAACAATTATTCCTTCTCCATATTCTTTAACAACTGCTTGCATAGTAGCCAGCCATACATTAAGGGCAGGGAAATCTGACCTAGGTAGCTCGGGCACTATTACCAAGTAACCCTTCTTCTCTAACATTAACTTTAGCCAAGGAAACCAATTATCTTCCGGGCTTGCGCCCAAGCCATGTAGAATGTAACAAATCTTATTCATGCTCTAACTATATCAGACACTAAAACGCTCCCGAAAGAGCGTTTTAGATAAAAATAAAAAGGAAATTTATCTTTGCTTGCCGCCAAACTTCATGAATAGCATCCATAAAGCAGATAGACCGACTAGAACATAGATAACAGTGGCAATCATGCCTGTGCCAAACAAGGTTTCGACTAAGTTGAATTTAAACAATCCAACTAAACCCCAGTTTAAGCCACCGATAATCACGAGAATAAAAGTTAATAAGTCCATAATCTCTTCGTGTAATATTTGCTTGATATAAACTACCGGCCCCCGCACACACTATAACACAAAAGCAGCTAATTATGAAGATGCGCTAAAAACGTTAATTAGCGAATTTCGTAACGCAAAGTTACCGTTACTGCAATTTCTTGTGAACCTGGCTCTATCGGCGTACTTGGCACTATGTCCATTTTAGTAGATGCTTCTCCGCCACCAAAGCCATACATAGGACCTGGCGAACCTGGAATATATTCATCTACCCCCAAAAGGCGCCCTAACCTAAATCCACCGGCCCTAGCTAACCCTCTAGCTTTATCTTTTGCCTTCTTCATTGCTTCAATCCTAGCTTGGTTTTCTAAAGCAGTTTTATCATCGACAGTTAATTCTAAACTTGAAACCGAATTAGCACCTTTATCAACTACCCCACCTAAAACTTCACTAGCTTTATCAAAGTCTTTTGTTCTAACAGAAATAGTTTGGTTAATTGTGTAACCGCCAATTTGAGGTGGAGGGCAAACACCCGAAGGACAGTTGCTTCTATAACCATACTGTGGAGATAAGTAATAACTCTCAGTTTTAATATCTTTTTCAGCAATACCTTTATCTTTTAGGTATTTAGTAATGGTATCAATTTTCTTTGAATTATCTTTCTGCAATTCCATCGGATTATCTTTTCCTTCAGTAATTACACTAAAAGTAAACTTAGCCGTATCTGGTACAGCTACTACTTTGCCTTCTGCTGAAGCACTAAACGAAGTATACGATTGTGCTGTTTGCCCAAAAGTATATACATAACTAGCAGCTGAAAGAGCAATGATACCGATTGAACACATTGTAACCCACCAAAAATATTTCTTTTCCATCTATCTAAATAATTAATGCTAACAAGTTTATTATATCTTGTTAATAAACAATGTATAAAAAAACCACCACTTCGTATAAGTGGTGGTCAAAGCTTGAATAGTCCTGGCCAGCATTCTATGGCCGTTTTTGTCAAACTGAAGCCAAAGGCTGCAGCTAAAAAAACAAATTTGAAAGCAACCCCCTGCGAAGCAAGCATAATTGACAGAAAAACAAACGCAAGACCTACAAAAGTAAAGAGCAGGGCATGAAATACGGTTTTGAACGAATCAAAGTCAAAAATTACAATCTTATTGTCTGAATGCATGATCGTGCTTATATGTTTCGCCCATTTATACCATAAGACGATAATTAGAACATAGAGGCACAACACAGCTAGCCATGGATACTGCTCCACTATTCATCACCTCATAATGTCAAAGAATGATTTAAGTTTACTTAATTATATCTAAAAACTGTTTTTCGGTAATAACTCGGATGCCCAATGCTTTAGCCTTGTCATATTTGCTACCAGAGCTACCCCCTGCCACAACATAATCGGTTTTAGCCGAAACCGAAGAACTAACCCTACCACCCAACTCTCTAATTCTAGCTGATGCTTCTTCTCTGCTTAAAGATCCCATCGTACCCGTTAACACAAAAACCTTACCGCTTAACTGGTTACTCTTTAGTTTCCTAGAAATATTAATTTTAACACCTGCGCTTAATAAATTATCTACCAATAATGAATTTTGGTGGTCGTTGAAGAATTCATAAATACTTTTTGCCACTTTTTCACCAACACCTTCTACTGCTTGCAGATCTTCAAGAGTAGCATTAGATATTTCTTTTAAGGTAGAAAATTGGCTGGTTAAATCCCTCGCAGTTTGGTCCCCTACATGCAAGATGCCTAAGGCATAGATAAATCTATCTAAATCAATTTGTTTAGATTCTTCAATAGAAATAATTAAGTTACTGGCGCTTTTTTCGGCAAATCGTTCGAGCGGCTTAATATCTCCTTCGGTTACAGTGAAAAAATCTGCAAAATCTTTTACCAAACCCTCTTTATATAACTGCTCAACAATTTTAGTGCCTAGCCCATCAATATCAAATGCTTTGCGAGATACGAAATGTTCTAACTTTCTAAGCTGAACCACAAAACAATTTTTATTAGCACATTTATGCGCGACTTCCCCTTTTGGCTTTATAACCGCCCCAGAGCAAACCGGACAAGATTTTGGCATTTTAAATTCCTTGCTTTTGGCAGGTCTTTTCGACTTTATCACTGCCACTACTTCCGGAATAACATCCCCCGCCTTTTGGACAATAACCGTATCACCTACCCTAATATCTTTGCGTTTAATTTCATCTTCGTTATGCAAAGTAGCTCTACTCACAACGCTTCCAGATAATTTAACTGGTTTTAATACAGCCACTGGCGTTAACGTGCCTTGCCTACCAACTTGCACTTTAATATCTAAAACTTGGGTGGTTTTTTGTTCAGCAGGAAATTTGTAAGCAATCGCCCAACGTGGCGATTTGGCGGTTGCTCCAAGCACATCCCTGCTTTTTATTTTATTAACTTTTATAACCACTCCGTCTGTTTCGTATGGTAATTTATCTCGCTTTTCTGCCCAACTTTCAATAAACTTTTTAACTTCATCTAAATTAACGCATAAACGATTATCTACATTAACTGCAAAACCCAAGCTCTTTAATTCTTGTAGCATGGCAATTTGAGTCGTTGGCCCAATATCCCCTTCTAGATCGTAAACGAAGCTCTTTAGACGGCGCCCAGCCGCGACAGACGGATCGAGTTGCCTCACAGTACCGGCCGCTAGATTGCGAGGATTGGCATAAACAGCTTCTTCCAACTTAGTTTGTTGTTTGTTAATTGCTTCAAAATCTTTTTTGCTAATATATACCTCACCAGAAACCACTACATTAAGTGGTTTTGTTAGTTTTAAGGGGATTTCTTGAATGGTTCTAATTGTATGTGTTACATCTTCTCCCAATCTCCCATCTCCCCTAGTAGCACCCGTCACTAACAAACCATTCTTGTATGTTAAAACTATTTGAAGACCATCTATTTTAAGCTCACAAACATACTCTATTTTATCTTTAGTAATTTTTTCAATGCGAGAGGCAAAATCTTCCAGCTCTTCAAAAGAAAAAGCATCATCGAGCGACATCCTTCTTTTGCTGTGAGTAATTTTCTTAAACTCACCAGAAACTTTAGCTCCCACTCTCTGAGTTGGTGAACTAGATTTCGCTAAATTAGGATATTCTTCTTCTAGTTTTACTAGTTCACGATATAACGCATCGTAATGAGCATCCGAAACCTCCGGTTTATCTAAAACATAGTACCGCTGATTGTGGTAATTTACCTCTTCTACTAGTTCTACAATCCTGCGCATTGCCTCGTTTTTATTCATACTTCTATCATACAAGAAATCCCCAATCTTCATTTGGGATTATTCTGCGACCTTCCAACCTCTTATTTAGAGATCCTGATTGTTATCTATCTCTTCAGATTTTTGTCGGCGAATATCTTCCAGCCCAGTATTATCCCCTTTTAACTTTGAGATTAAATTTGTAGACTTAGATGATTTATCACCTGGCTGCCATGGCTTCTTAGATTCAATCGAAGAAATCACTTTCTTAAGTAACGATTCGATAGGTTTCTTTCTTTCTATCGGAGCCTTCGATGGCTGACTTACTGTTTTGTCAACAATCGGTGTTGTTGTCTTGTTGTTCTCTTTTTTAGATGCAGTAGATTCGTTGACAGGGCGATTATCCGAAGAACTAACCTTTACTCCTGGTCGAAATGGCACTGGTCTAGCTTGCGACTGTCTATTATCAGTTCTATTGCTGCGGTTATCATAGCTTCTATTACTACTGCTTTGGTTGTTGTAGCTTCTATTGCGATTGTCATAGTTCTTGTTACCTTGATAACCACGATTGTCGGGATAACGCTTTGATTCAGGTTGTTGTTGTATGGCTGGCCCAAAATTAGAAATTATTTTCCCCTCAACAAAACTAACTGGCTTAGCATACTGTTCTCTAGAAATAGCGGTAATTTTATCTTGAATATTATTTTTATCTGTCGGCAAAGGCAAAGTTTGTGCTGAAAAAGCATCGGTAGTCAAATTGTCGATAGAAATTTTAAGATAAATATTGAACATATTTAAGTTCACCAAATCGGTGGCCGTAAAGACAGGAGCAAACTCTGTCTCCAAAGGCCCTGCATCTTCTGGCCCTACTCTAAAAGCAATCATCGTGTTAACGTTACCACGAATAGCACTACCAATTTCTGGGCTCAGTTGCGCCATATACTGGTTAGCTAAAGTAAGGGATAGATGATACTTTCTAGCTTCAGATAAAATCATTTGGAAAGAATCGGTAGCAAAGTTTTGGAACTCATCGACGTACAAATAAAAATCTGGTCGCTCTGACTCTGGCACGTCAGCCCTAGACATAGCTGCTAACTGAATTTGGGTAATAATCATAGAACCAAGCAAAGCAGCATTATCTTCCCCTATCAGACCTTTAGATAGCTTTACCAGTAGAATCTTACCTTCGTCCATTAATTTACGGAAATAAATGGCCGATTTAGGTTGCCCTACAATATTACGGATAATGGGCGAAGACAAGAACTGACCCACCTTATTTAAAATTGGTGAGATAGTTTCGGCCTGTTGTCTCTGATCGAGCTTACTGTACTCGTTCATCCAACGATCTTTAATTAAAGGATCTTGCACCTTAGCCACTACTTTTTCACGAAATGCTTTATCTGTAAAAATCTTTGGCACCATCATTAGAGTAGGCTCTGGATAATCTAGCAGGGCCAAAATGGCCGAAGAAAGCCAGTATTCCAAACGAGGACCCCAAGAATAACCAAATATCTTTTTAAAAATTCCGACGACGCCAGAAGCAACTACTACTTTGTATTTGGGGTCAGTAATTTCGAACATGTTTACAGCAATTGGAAAATCTCGATCCCCCACATCAAACACAACTACATCGTTAGCCCTGTAACTTGGGACATATTCTAAAACTGTATCGACCAAATCACCGTGCGGATCAATAACGGCTGCACCTCTGCGTTCCCTAATATCATCGATTAACATATTTTCGAGCAAGGTAGATTTACCAGTACCGCTTTTCCCAATAACATAAACGTGTCTAGCACGATCTTTTAATTTGATACCAAATTTTTCATCTTCTCCGCGGAAATTAGTTTTAGCTAGAACAGTCAGCTCTTCTGCTGGCACCTCGTCCATCAGTGGCAGATTAGCTGGGGGCTCACCTTTTCTGGCACCCGCCCAAACAATGTTTGGAGTTGTCACAGTTTGATCTGGCAAATGATAGATACTAGCCAGCTCAGTAACATTTAAAATTAAGCCTCCACTACCAAACGTACGATTACTGTATTGGCTTAAGATGCTCTCTTTGTCCGTAATATAACCACCAACTTCAAAAGAGTTTAGGTTATTGGTGTTAAATTGCTTAAAGGCACCTAAGATTAACTGCAGTTTATTCCGAGCCAATGCCTCATCTTTATCCCAAACAACTA
>Ga0180007_10006343_pt1 | contig 11581 bp, 12 predicted proteins | sample MM_PC_MetaG_FD_121122 | JGI IMG/M metagenome (GOLD analysis project Ga0180007, IMG submission 121122) | Groundwater microbial communities from the Aspo Hard Rock Laboratory (HRL) deep subsurface site, Sweden - MM_PC_MetaG | ecosystem: Environmental > Aquatic > Deep subsurface > Groundwater...
ATTTTCAGTTGAAGCTTTGAGCAGACCCTCGCGGCCGTTTATAGCCAAAGCAACTTCATAACCATGGGATTCCAACATTTTAGCCAGCATTTTAGCTAAAAACTTGTCATCTTCGATTATTAAAATTTTTTTTGACGATGTTTTAACTTTCTCTTTTTGTTTTACCTCCTCGGGCATAAAAATAAGTCCACCAGGGACTACTAAAAAATTAGGATTTAAATAAATCCTTAATATTATTTAAAAAATCAAAAAATAACTCTAATATTTGTCTCCAAACCATAAAGATTTAGCCAATTTAATTGCCTGTGTATAGATAAATTATAACACAAAATCGCCAGATGGACAATAAAAAAAGTTATCTCATCTGCTTTTTACTTTGAGATAACTTTCAACAGCTACTAACCTTTTATTACTGCTAATGGTCTTAACCTTACAACTTTCTTAGCAATCTCAGCCTGATCTACAACTTCTACAACCTCATCCACATCCTTATAGGCCTGCGGTGCTTCTTCTAACATTCCCTTAGCAGACCCGGCCCGAGTGACAATACCCTGATCTGACAGATCTTTTTTTAATTCATTTAAATCAATAGTTTGCTTAGCTTTAGTTCGTGACATTAATCTGCCTGCTCCATGACAAGTTGAACCAAAAGTATTTTTCATGGCATCTGACGTTCCTACTAAGACATACGAAGCTGTGCCCATACTGCCTGGAATTATGACTGGCTGGCCTGTTAATTGATATTTTTGAGGCAATTCTTTTTGACCTGGGCCAAAACATCGCGTAGCTCCTTTTCTATGCACAATACAGTCTTTTCCGTTATATTTTTCTAATTTGGCGATGTTGTGTGCTATATCATAAACTATATCAAGCTTAATTTCTTTTTTCATAACATATTTTACTGATTGTCTGACCCAATAAGTAATCATTTGACGATTAGCCCAAGCGAAATTAGCTCCCGCAGCCATAGCTTTATAGTAGTATTGACCTTCAGTTGATTTAAATGGCGCGCAGGCTAATTCTCTATCTGGAAGTTTTATCTTATACTTTTGAATAGCTCGGTCTAAAATTCTAACATAATCAGTGCAAATTTGATGCCCCAGACCGCGCGAACCAGTATGAATCATAAAAGTGATTTGATTTTGTGTTAAACCAAAGACATCAGCCACTTCTTGATCATATATTTGTTCTACTCTTTGAATTTCTAAAAAGTGATTGCCCGCGCCTAAAGTGCCTAACTGATCTCGGCCTCTTTTTTTAGCATGATCAGTAACTAAACTTGGATCAGCAATTTTAAATTCACCATTCTCTTCAAGACAATCTAAATCATTATTTTGACCATAACCTTGTTCAACAGCCCAGCGCGCGCCGGTTTTTAGAACTTGATCTAACTGTTTTTGGTTCAATTTCAATTCACCTCCCCTGCCCACACCTGATGGTACGTCGCGTTGAATTTGATTAGCTAAATTTGTAATTTGATCTTTAACATCGTCAACATTTAATTGACTGACTAATAGTCTGACTCCGCAGTTAATATCATAACCAACTCCGCCCGGTGAAATGACGCCAGTTTCAGCATCAATGGCCGCTACACCACCTATAGGAAAACCATAACCTTCATGAATATCTGGCATAGCTAAACTATACTTTTCTACTCCGGGTAACGTAGCTACATTGACTAATTGCTCCAAAGATCTATCTTCTTTGATTTTCTGCAGCATTTTTTCTGTAGCATAAACACGCGCCGGTACTTTCATGTCATGACGTGTATTTTGAGGTATTTCCCAAAGATAGTTGGAGAGTTTTTTTAAGTTTTCAGTATTGAACATATAACAGTTGTCATTTCGACTGAAGCGAACGAAGCCCGCTTCGACTCGCGAAGCGAGGCGAGTGAGCGAAATGGAGAAATCTCATACCAAACATTAAAGTATGGTGTGAGATCCCTCGACTCCGCTCCCCTTTGGGTCGCTGCACTCGGGATGACAAAAAGACGTCATATATCGAAAACAATTATTGCTTCCCAACCTTCTTTTGTCTTCCTGACTTCCAATTGATGATAAGTTACTGCTTTAATATCTTCTTTAGCTTGAGCTTGTTGTCCAAAAACTTCTGCTTTAAGCTCAGTTTCAGTCAACTTCTTAAAATCAAACTTAGTATAAGCTAAATTATTTGTATCTGTTAGATAAAGTAGTTCAGACAACCAATCAACCAATAATGACTCAACGTCTTTGGATTGTATTGAAATCTTTTCTCTTATATCTGATATCTTACCTGCCCTCCGTAGCCTTGGCGGAAGAGGGTATCTTATATCTTTGCCATACATAAATTCCATCATTGCCAAACCTGCATTAGCAAACAATTGTTCTAAATCACTACCAAACACCTTCACCTTCAAATCAGCAGTATGTTCTAATATTTTATACTTTAGCATAGCAATTACATTATAGTAGATTTTAACCAAACAAAAAAGCCCTTTTATAAAAAGACTTTTTAAATTGTCTAAATATTATTTTTTTACTTTTTCCCCACTTCTCCAAGCTAACTCATACAAACTTTTAAGACTTTCGGCAATATTTTTATCTTGGATAATTACCGAATAAATTTTGTCAAATAATGAAATAATAGCAATCTTATCATCAAAAATTGCCATATCAATATTGTGTATTGGCAGAGGAGAATGTCTTATTTCGTAATTTGCACGCTGGTGTTTTTTGGCATATTTTTTTTCAAATTCTGAACCTCCATTAAAATCCCTCATTTGGATTTTTTTATCTTTTACCAACTGGAAAAACATAGGCAAAACATTGGGTAATCTTTCATTTATCTTTTTTGCATCTCCATACCACCAAATATTCTTATTTTTTGCAACAGCTTCTGCAATATGATTATATAGCTGCATCACTCCTTCTTCACCCTCATACATATGGACAGTCGGTTTTTCTTTTTGGGTTTTATAAATTGATAATAGATCTGGAATTATCTTTTCTATTTCAGATTTTCTCTTATCCGCAATTTTTGATAAATTCCGTGGATTTTCTGCAATATAAGTAGTTTTTGACTTTTTTGGAATTTTTGAAGCTAAACCTTTTTCGACTAATTCGTCTAAAATTAAATATGCTGTTGGACGCTTAATTTCTGCCTTTTTAGCAATATTTAAAACAGAAGCCTTGCCTAGTTGTAATAAGGCTAAATAGACTTTTATGGCCTTTTGATCTAAACCAAATTGTTGTAATACTTTTTCAGTTTCCATATATCTTCATTATATATCATCTTTAAAATTTTGTCAAGTTTTTTGACAACATTTTTTATTATTAAGAAAATTTTGCTGTAATTTAAGCAAAATCTTCATTATTTTATGTCAAAACTATTGACATTATTTATTATATATGTTAAAATAGCAAGTCAAGATGAGTTCTTGACCTAGTACCTTAGAATCAAAAATCTAGTCTAAAACCAAAAAGGAGGTTATAAGGATGGCTAGGACAGTAATAGGGGTAATCTCACAGATTGCAGAAACATTCGTAATGGGCAAAGATAAAATATCAATTGTTTTGTTCGAAAGACACGTCAGCTACCTAATGGAACACTTATTGGCTCGTTGCCCAGATAAGGCCATTGCTTATGCTCTTAACTATTCGGCAAGTGAGCATCCCAGTATGTTTTTACTTGATCGCAAAGGCATTGAACATGCCTGGCGACAAGGGGAAATGCTTGCCCTTTCAGGATTAAAAATTGCCGAAATTATCGGTTCAGAACAAGGCCGTGGCCCAGAAACTGGCATACGTATCGCCGAAAGCTACTCTGAAAAAACGGGTAGCTGGGTGCCATTTCGTTGTCATCCAGCAGTTAATTATCCCGTTTATAACTATCCGACTCTGCTTAATTACTTACGTGAGACAGATGAGGATGACTGGGATCCAATGGTTGCAGAATGGCTAAACAGCAAACATCCAAATCTCATCTATTCCGATACCCCCGAAACCTTCAAAGGGCGGGTAATGGGCTTCCTCGAAAGCTTGCTTAGAAAGGACGGCCTCCGAATCGTCACTAGCCACTTCGAGAATGCCCTATTGGTCCATAGCTTGCTGGTTGCAGGCGTTGACCTTGGTAATATCCCCGAAGACTGGGTTCCTACCAAAGGTGGTGGTGTACTAATCATCAAAGACCTCAGAAATGGCAAACAGCAAACCTTTGACTATGATCCTAACTACGTGATTGTCGAATAATTTCGACCTAACTGGGAGCGAGCGCCATACTTGGTGCTTGCTCCCCTCTTTTCAATATCTACTATCTCATATATAAACTAAAATTATGGGTACAAGTATAAAATTTAAAAATAATAATTATGAATTTCAGTGGGCAGAGCAACATTCTATTATTTCTTCACAATACTGGGCAGAGGGTTCTGGTATGTATGCTTTAGGTATTCCTAAAAAAACTGATTGGATAGAAATATCAAATAAGACTTATGTTAGCGCTTATGCTTCACAAAAAATGACCACTGAATGGTCACAAGCTTCGAATAGACTTTTAGCTGAAAAAAATAGAAAAGAAATATTGAATGCATCGAAAAAAATAAGGGATTCTTATTGGAAGCTATTTAAAAAGTTCAAACAGGCTAATCTATCAAATTTTACCAACGATGAATTGTTTAAACTATTAAAACAATATTATATCATCTTAACTCATATTGCAGAAAACTTTGCTGCTTCTTACCCAACAGCAATATTTGCCATATCAGAAGGATTAAAAAATAAACTTAATAAAAGAAAAACTTTACACCTGATGAATGTACTTATCACACCCATCAAACAAGACATAATCATTCGAGAACAACTAGATCTTAATAAAATTTCTCAAAAAAAAGTGTCAGATCGTAACTTAAATAAACACGCACTAAAACATGCATGGATGTTTTACAATAGTTATGACGAAAAAACTAACCTACAATTCTTAAAAACCCGTTTAGGTGAAAACTTTGATCCTAAGGAAAGAGACAATAGGATGAAAAATGTAGGAGAAAGGCAAAAGAAAATTTTTGATGAGCTAAATGATAAAGAGATAAAAAATTTATCATTGTTCCTTCAAGACATTGGAATTGAAAGATTAGAATTGAAAGATTGCTGGGCTGGTGCAGAATATAGATTTTTATCTTTATTTAAGGAGTTGTCAAAAAGAATTAACTTATCTTTAAATGAAATGATGCAATCATATACTTTACAAGATTATGAAAAAGTTTTATTAACAAATAATAGATTGCCCGAAGAAATAATAAATAAAAGAGCTAAAAATTATGTTTTTTGGAAATATAAAACTGAAATAAAATTGATTGATGACCCTAAAGAATGTCTTCGCCTTATTGATAAATTCAGTCAAATAGAGATGGGCATAAACAAAAAGCAGTTGACTGCTCAAGGAGAAACTGCACATCCTGGCCATGCTATCGGTAGTTGTAGAATTGTGGAAACAAAAGATATTAGCCAGGTCCTGAATGATCTTAAAAGATTCAAAAAAGGCGACATTTTAGTTACACATATGACACAACCCAATATGATGCCAATTGCTAGAAAAGCAGCTGCAATCATTGCCGACGAAGGAGGAATAACAAGCCATGCAGCAATTATCGCGCGAGAGTTGGGTGTGCCTTGCATTGTCGGAGCAAAGAATGCTACACAAATTTTTAAAGATGGTGATTTAGTTAAAGTTGATGCAGAAAAAGGAATAATTAAAAAATTGAATAAATTCTAATAATTAAAAATAAGGCTAATCAAAAAAAGCTCCGGAAATCCCAGAGCTTTTTTGTGTATGAGACTATTCCATTTTGGCCTGCATTCTTGAAACCTTATACATAGCATAAAGTAATACTACTGCTCCTGCCCATTGAGCCAGACTTAAAGCATTACCACGTATCACGTATTCTAAAATAATGGCAGATAATGGAAAAGCTAATTCACATATTGTTGCCACCGAAGCAGTAATCCACTTCAAACCATAATAATATAAAAATATTGCTAATCCGCCGCTGGAAAAAACAATAATTAAAAAAGTTATTAATTGCCTTTGGCTGATTTGCGAAATTGACATTAGGTCACCAGTGGCTGAGGCAATAAAAAACATTAAAAGAGTTGTCAGGCCAAATCTAAGATAAGTGCCCATGCGGAAATTGATATTTTTCAAACCGCGCTTGCCAAAAACTGTGGCTGAACCAAATGAAAAGGCAGCGCCTATAGCAAATAGAGCAGCAATAAATGTTTTATTGCCTGTTGATAAAGCTGGCTGGTGGAAACCAAAAGTAACAAAATAAACACCGATGATTGCAGCAATAGCATAATAAAAGAATTTTTTTGGCAATTTCTCACGTAATATCAAAGAAGCTAAAATTAAAGCAAATATTGGTTGCAGCTTTTGGAGCAAAATGACAATGGATAAGTTGACAAAATTGACATAGAACAAAGCTTTGGTAATAAACATGGTACCCAAGGCACCACCAAAAACAGCCACCCACAAAAATGCTCCCCAATCCCCTTTTTTCATTTTTTTAAGTTCCTTTATCTCATAAAGCAATAGCGGCGTCATGAATAAAAAAGCTAAAGCATGCTCAACAAAAACCACTAAAGGTACTGGTAAATGATACAGTTCTGGACGTAATGCAATACCATCAACAGCCCACAAAACTGCAGCTAAAATAACAAATAAGGTACCAAATCTTGTTAGTTTTGACATAAAGTTAGTATTATTTATAATTAAAAACGATCCGTTTTTGGCGAATCGCTTGATGCGACAATTTTAATTGTCCACAGTTATAATAGCATTTCTGATAATTTTTGGCTAGAGGCCAAAATATCTTCTAGCTCTGGTAATATCATCAGTAATTTGTTTTTTTAATTCCTGTGAATTTTTAAATTTTTTGATATCTCTTATTTTTTTGAATAATTTGACTTTGACTTGTTGGGGGTGTATGTCATGACGCCAACTTATTATATGAGTTTCACATTTGATTTCCTTTTCATTAAAAGTAATAATTGGGCCTAAGTGACTGACCGAAGGCAGCTTTTTACCGTCAAAATAAATATAAGAAAAATAAACTCCCCAATCCTGTTTAGAGATTTTTTTCGGCGCTGCTAAATTTACTGTGGGGAAACCAATCTTTTTTCCTCTTTGAGATCCTGAAATGGGTAACCCCTTAATAACTATTTTCATAGATAATACTGTTTTTAGACTTCACTAATCACATCAAAACCTTTGAAACTGCCAGTTACTGATAATCCTATCACTTTTTTACCAATCCCTTTACTTTTAATCTGCTCGGCGACTTCATTTAATGTAGCTCCTGAACCTACCGCGTCATCAATCAATAAAATATTTTTGTATTTACCTTGTTCGTTGACAACGATTGTATTGGCTACATTTTCTATACGATCATGTAATTTTGGTAGTGTTTTTTGTGGCACTATCACCTCGGTTTTTATCTTTTGAATTGATATTTTTTTTATATTTAAGTTCAATCCTTTTTCAAATTCCTTCATAAATTGTATCTCACGCTTAACTGTCCAGGGTATAAAACCAACGGCATTAACTCTATTATTTTTAATAACTCTTTCAATCGTTGGCTTAATTTCTTTTATAATTTCTTTTATTAATTTCTTGTTTCCGCTTTGTTTACTATATAGTAGCAATTGTCCTAGTTTTGTTTTTCCAAATCTTTCGACACTGTAAAAATCTATATAGTACAGTTTATCCAAATATACTTGTTTGAAAGTGCTTTTAAATTTTTTCATTCCATTAATCAACCCTTCTTTTTTAAACTGGCTATATTTTTTAAAAGTTTGAACATAATCTTGTGCTGTTTTTAACACATCTAAATTATTTTTTTGACACCAATAGACAAAACCATCAAAACCAAGTCTTTGTTCTCCTTTGGGTGTAATTATCAAATAGTTATCATCGATAATTTTCTTAATTTTACTATCAATGTCAACCTTATTATCATGAGCTTCTTTCTTTATTAAATAAAAAACCTTAGGTGGTTTTCCAACTTTTGTTAAAATTTCTTTCTCGTAAAGGCTTTTTAGCTGTTTTCTAACAGCTCGATCACTTATATCTAAAAAATCAGTCAATTCACTTGCTGTAACTTGACCTCTTTTCTTAATATATTTAATTATTTTTTGAGAAGTTTTCACACGATTTAAATAAAATTAAGTTCCTAGTTCCTAGTATAGTAGGAACTTTTTTATTATATATAGTTGACAGTTAACTGTCAACTGTCAACTTTCATAGGACAACAGTTTTAATAACAAACTAAAAAACCTAAATTAATAGGTGTTTATTTTTAAAAACTATAATTTACTTTTATGTTTATCTTTGAGCCCTAATAGTTGGTGTTGTATCACCTTCAGCTTCGGGGTCGCAAGCGCCGACAGTGATTATTCCAGTTGACTCTTTATTGATATAGTAATCGCTATTGCCAACATCGCCGGTTTTTGGATCTGTGGGAATAGTAGGCAGATAGCCATTATCCACTAAATCGGCGGTTAAATTAATACAAGAAGCAACAGTACTGACTGCTCCGCAATAACTGTCGCAAGTGCCGGAATCAGTTCCCAAAACTTGCGAGGTGCTGGAATTATCATCAATTACAGCTGGATAATCGCCGTCGTTATCAACAATATAAGCAGAAACTGCACTTAAAATTGCTGTTACGTCGGTCCAGCGTTGGGCGTTGTTAGCTTCAGCCAAACGACGGGCTGGATTAATGGCCCAAAAAACTGCAGCCGCTAAAATTGAAATAATGGCAATTACTATTATCAGCTCCATTAAAGTAAATCCAGCCACCTTTCTAATTTTTTTGACATTTTCAGACCAATTAATGTTATATTTTCTTATCTTAAATGAAAAACTATTTATCCCCATAAATATTATTTAATATTGATTACTATAAATAATTATACTATTTTTTTAAATTATCAGCAAAAAATTTCAAGTTTTAAAATTTCAATATATTATCAACTGCAAAAAAATAATAAATAAACTATTTAGGCTTTTTCATTAAAACCTGTTTAATTTTATCTTTTTAATACTTCGTTAATTTTATTAATAACTTCCTCTAAAGAAAAATCAGTTTTTATTAAATAGTCATAACTTTTGAATTGTAAGGATTGACTAAGTTTTTCTTTATCTGAGAGATTAGTTAAAATAATTACCGGCACATTACTTGTTTTTCTCAACTTCTTAAGCATGGTCAAACCATCCATAACCGGCATATCTATATCAAGCAGTATTAAATCTGGCTGAGTCAATTTAAATTTTTTTAAACCTTCCCGGCCGTTAAAAGCTAATACAGCTTTAAAACCAGCCAGAGTTATTTTTTTGACTAAAGTTTTAGCTAAAGAAGTTTCATCCTCAACAATTAAAATTTTCTTTCTTTCCACCATATTGTTAATTTTAATTTTTTATTAACAGCAATATCAATCTTCTAATTTATCTACTAACTGCATTATTTCTCCGTAATGCTTTTTTATTATTTCTGGATTTCTGAAATTCTTGGAAAACTCTGCTAGTCTATTACACACGCCAATTATTGAATTTTTGGTAGGGTTGGCATAATCTCCGCCCACTTCATCAAAATAACTCTTTATCATCAATTGGACATTTATTTCTTCAATCTTTTTCTTCTCTTGTACTGTCATATCGTCAACAAACTGTCCAATATCTTTTTCTAAAATCTTTTTGTGGGCCAAGGTAAAACATTCCACAATAGCATCGCGGACTTGTTCTGGAGTGATTGGTTTATCTGTGTCTACGCCGTAGATTATAGTCATATAATTTCTGTTAATAATTCTATATCTATTATACCAAAAAACCGCTAGCTTTACTAAGCGGTAATTATCATAAAAAATGAGAGCCCGCTCATCATGTTAGTAAGGGACTCTCAATTAAGAAGAAACATCTCAGAGCTGGGGTCGGGTTAGATCCAGCCCGACTTGTGCCCAGCATCCAGAAGCAGCGCAGTCGGATCGTATTGGCGATTCCTGAAGGCCTGAATCATCACCTTGGCACCACCCATAGTAGCACCCGTAAACAATGAGATGACAGGTGAAGTCCGCGTTTGACGGAAAGCCAGGAAACATCTGCCCGACCACTTCGGCTGCTTATTCAGCCTGCGGACCTGAAAACGTATTCCGACAATGAAAATTTGGAATAAACATCTGGACTCAGAAGCGAGATCCATTAATATCACCTCCAATCGTTTTGGCATCTCTTGTGCGATATATTAACTAAAATTAATTGAAAAGTCAAGCCAACCAAAAAACCGACCTTCTTTTTTACCAAATTCTAAAGCCCCGGTCCAACATGCGTCTGTTGGATACGGGGCTTTGGGGATATCGGGCAGCAGAATCAAAAGAGGTCTTTTTCCTCCAGCTCTGCTATTACCTTCTTGACATCAGGTGAAAGTTTCCCCTTTTCGTTAAGCTCTCTGAGCCTCTTAAGTGTCGCCAGGCCGGATCGGTCTACATATTTGGGCGTATAGCAATATGGCGCCGAATCCATGTAAGTATCGCTCGCCCGAACTAAAAAGTAGACAAAACGAGTTTCGCTTGACTCTTCGACATAGTCAAGGATTACATCTAGCATTTCAACGGGACAGTGTGCCAGAGTAGTGATATCCTTAGAAACATTTCGAGCATGATACACTAGAGCCAAAGCATAAAGCACTTCGTAATCTTTTGTGTCTTTGACTGAATGTGGAACTTCACCACCGGTAAAATGGCGTTGGCCATCCACTTCCTTAACCAGCAGTACGCTTCGGTATGACTCGACGAATATAACCACACTAGCGACCGTACGTTTGGGCTCCATGAGCCACCTCCTTCTTTTTACCTTATCTAATTGCAGACTAACTGCTTTTCCTAGTGGTGAAAGGTTAATATTTTATTACTATTTTGTCAATACCAAAAAACCGCCTGCCTCGTCGAACAAAGGCGAGACGGGCCCTTGGCCAGCCGCTCGCCCCACCTTTCGCGAAAGGAGGGGCGAGCGGCTGGCCTTGAGGCGATTTCATTTTTTCAAAAAAAGAAAGGGGATGCAGTACTCAACTACACCCCCTCGGTTGCGTTCATATGACTTTAGTTATTCGTTGCCGAAGGATAGAGGATATCCCTTATTCTCCTTCTTACCAAACCCCTTGAGCAAAACGGCCAGACCCGCTTTAAATCATCAGAAAGTTCGTGCAGGCCACTACGCACGCGCGCAAATTCATCCCAATGGTCCTCGATAGTGACATTGGCGTCTGCCAGAGCGACATTGGCGTCTTCCAGTGCTGTGTTGAGCTCATTTCGTGACATCCCGCCCTGTTCTCCTTCATAGCTCAGTTCCGGTCGAATGGAACCAATTCTGATCATGCGGAAGAGCTCAAGCGTATCTTCCATGTTTTTCGCACGGATGTGGACATGGAATTTGGGCACACCATTTATGCTGCCCTGTGTCACTTCCCCTTCTGCTGATTTTGCAGATTTGTGAAAATAGATGCCCGTTTCCCGTTTGGGGCTAATTGGAATCCATTCTCTAAACGATATCTCCTCTA